>Ga0247742_10000666_pt1 | contig 26669 bp, 21 predicted proteins | sample UWRJL208509C2_FD_180944 | JGI IMG/M metagenome (GOLD analysis project Ga0247742, IMG submission 180944) | Plant litter microbial communities from Arlington Agricultural Research Station in Wisconsin, United States - UWRJ-L208-509C-2 | ecosystem: Environmental > Terrestrial > Plant litter >...
TTTCTGTGGGAGCCGCTTCAGCGGCGAACCTTCAAGCTGTCGAGGTAACGAATGGGGCCTTGTGATGGCATGAATCGCTCATCACTCAGCGATCGGCTACAACAAACGCCTCAGCAGATGCCACATGCGTAGCAGGCGACACAATAAAGGCGCTGAGCATCAGCAGACAGGTCAGAACGCCGGCGGCGAAGAAGGTATGCAGCATGGCGGTTTCGAATTTCATGGTCGTTGTCCTTTGACGATGTTTGAGGTGGAGTCGTAGATACCGTTGCATCGGTCGTGCCAACGGTGGAATTCGACGGAGAGGCGCATTCCTATGCGGTTCTTGCGCATCGGCCAAAACATAGCTTGGGTGTCCGCGGACGACATGCGGAGCGTCCGGACGGGTGTCCGGAGGTTACGGTGTTAGGGGTCAACCCGACCGCGACGCCAGGACAGCACGAGCGTGAGGCGGCGGAAGCCGCTCAAGGCACGTGCTCGCGGAGCGGGCGATCCTCATCCAGAGCATTCGCCGCTGAAGCGGCTCCCACAGAAGACTGACTCATCTCGACGCCGCGCGGCGCTTCGCGAGCCAGGTGTCCAGGGCGTTGGCGAAATTCTGCCGATCCCGGGGGTGCATGGTGGCGGGGCCGCCGGTGTTGACGCCGGAGCCGCGGAGTTCCTCCATGAAATTTCGCATGGAAAGGCGCTGCGCAATCGTGTCCTTCGTATACATCTCGCCACGCGGGTGCAGGGCGAGGGCGCCTTTCTCGATGGCGAACGCCGCCAGCGGAATATCCTGGGTGACGACGAGGTCACCCGGTTCCACCCGGCGGACGATCTCGTCATCGGCGACGTCGAAGCCGCCAGGCACCTGGATCGAGCGGACGAAACGCGAAGCCGGCGTGCGGATCCATGCGTTGGCGACCAGGGTCACGTCGACCTGTTCGCGCTCGGCTGCGCGGAACAGGATGTCCTTGATAACGTTCGGACAGGCATCGGCGTCGACCCAGATCTGCATGGTCAGGCGTCCGTCCAGTCCACGTGGCCGTCGACGATGGTGTTGGTGCAGCCGCCAACCCACACGGCCTCGCCGTCGATGCGGATGATGATGCGGGCGTCGTGGCCCACTTCGCGGCCCTGGCTGACCACGTAGCCCTTCGTCAGCGTGCCGGTGGTATCCCGGGCGGCAACGTAGGCCGCGATGAGGCCGTTGGCGGCGCCGGAAGCAGGGTCTTCGACGATGCCCACGCCAGCGGGGAAGGCGCGCACGGCCAGGCCTTCGGCGGAACGGGCGAACACGCACAAGCCGAGCGTGTCGGTGGCCAGCGCCAGCGCGCGAATGGCGGCGTGGTCCGGACGCCAGGCGCGCAAGGCGGCTTCGTCGGCGAATTCGGCGACCCACCAGCGGCGACCGCCTTCCACGCAGGCCGGGGCCAGCGCGCCCAGCTTGACGCCGTAGAGCACGGCGGAAAGCGTTTCTCCAGCGCAGGAAGCGTCACCGACGATGCGTGCCTTGGGCGATTGCACGAACAGTTCGCGCGCCTTGCCTTCTTTTTCGACGCGGATCGGCAGCACGCCGGCGCCGCATTCCTGCCAGATGATGCCGGCGGCGTCGGGCGTGACCAGGCCGGCGTCGAGCGCGGCGTGCGCGCTGCCGATGGTCGGGTGCCCGGCGAAGGGAATTTCCTTGGTGGGCGTGAAGATGCGGGCCCGATAATCGGCGCCTTCGGCGCGCGCGGGCATCAGGAAGGTGGTTTCTACCAGGTTGGTCCAGTGGGCGAAGCGCTGCATGCGCTCGTCGGACCAGCCATCGGCGTCGATGACCACACCCAGCGGATTACCACCGCCGTGACGGGCGGCGAAGACGTCGAGCTGCTTGTAACGGATGGGGGACATCGGTCGTGCCAGGAGCGGGGGAGGTCGGTCATGATAGCCGTCCATCGCCCGTCCGGCATGGCCCGGGGGTTCGACATCGGCGCGCGTTACCGCCAAGATGCGCGCTGGCCCGGTCCCAAAGGACGCTGTTTCGTCGCATGACTACGCTGCTCATCATTCTCGTGACCGCTGTGGTCTCCTTCTTCGCCTTCAGTAACCGGCGCCTGATGGACGACCTGATCCTCTGGCCGCCCGCGCTCTCGCGCAGCCGTGAGTATTACCGGCTGGTGAGCTATGGCCTGATCCACGCGGACTGGTCGCACCTGATCTTCAACATGCTCACGCTGTATTTTTTCGGCAGGATCATGGAGGAGTTCTACACCGCGGCGATGGGCCCGCTGGGCTTCGTTACCTTCTATATCGGCGCGCTGATCTTCTCGATCCTGCCGACCTACATGAAGAACCGTAACAATGCCTCTTATCGCAGCCTGGGCGCCTCCGGCGCGGTCTCGGCGGTCCTTTTCGCCTACGTGCTGCTCAGCCCCTGGTCCAGCATCTACGTCTTCATCGTGAAGCTGCCGGCCATCATCTACTCGGTGCTTTTCGTGGCGTATTCGATCTACATGGACAAGCGCGGCGGTGACAACGTGAACCACAGCGCGCACCTGTGGGGTGCCGCGTACGGTGTGATCTTTACCATCGCGCTCAACCCGGCCGTGCTACCCCGATTCATCGCGTTGCTGTCACAACCGCGCTTTTCGTGATCCGGAACCTGAATTTTTCCGAACCATTTATGTGACTTCGGACGACAGCTGATACATCATGCGTTTGTCCGGATCGAACGCCACCCTTTTCGAAGTCGTCCGGCATGCACGCGGGTCTTCCCCGGTGGGGCAGTTCGCGTCGGCTACTAACGTAGGAGGAGTGAACGCATGGCTACTACCCGCAAGTCCGCCGCGAAGAAATCAGCGGCCCGTAAAGCGGCCTCGAAGAAGAGCGCCGTGAAAAAGACCGTCGCGAAGAAAGCGGGCGTTCGTGCCGCTGCGAAGAAGACTGCACGCAAGGCTGCCGCACGTCCGGCAGCGGCGAAGAAAGCAGTAAAGAAGTCGGCGGTAAGGAAGTCAGCCGTCAAGAAGACCGCGGTCAAGAAGGCGGCTGGCAAGAAAACCGCAGTGAAGAAGGCCGCCGGGAAGAAATCCGCTGTGAAGAAGGCTGCCGGCAGAAAGACCGCCGTCAGGAAGTCCGCTGCTAAGAAAGCGGTCAAGAAAACCGCCGCGCGTAAGGCCGCCGTAAAGAAATCGCCCGCGCGCAAAGTCGCGGCGAAGAAGGCCGCTCCGCGCAAGGCTGCCGTGAAGAAGGCCAGCACCAAGGCTTCGGCACGCAAGGCGCCGGCCCGCAAGACGGCCGCTAGCAAGGTTGTCGCGAAGAAGACAGCCCGCAAGGCACCCGCACGCAAGGTGGCAGCAACGAAGGCGCCCGCACGCAAGAGCGCTCCGCCGGCAAAGAAAGCCGCCACACCCGTCACGAAGTCCGCCTCGACTACACGCCGCGCCAGCGCGCATACGATCGAGCAGAAGCCGGTATCGCGCACTCCCGCGACCAATACGCCGCGCAAGGCGCCGCTGACGGCTGTGCCGGCAGCCACGCCCGCATCCGAGCCGGTCGCCAAGGCGAAGCCCGCTCCGAAGCCGCGCCCTAAGCCGGCGCCGAAACCGGCAGCACCCGCAGCAACAGACGAGCCGGTTCAGCACATCAGCCAGGAAGAGGCTGTCGCGCACATCCAGGCCTTACTCGAAGCCAAGCGCGAGCGCGACCGTCAGCCGCCATCCTGGCCGACAGGCGAGAACAGCAATGGCGTACCGGCGACGCAGCCGGGAGGCGAGGCGACCCCGCCATCACCGTCTCCTGCATCCCCGGAAGCCAACTACGCCAACGAAGCGCACCAGCGCGGCGATCAGCAGAAGAGCAAGCCGTGATCCGCTAAGGTCGCGTGACGCGAAGGCTGAATGAAGGGAAAGGGTCGCTTTCGCGACCCTTTCCTTTTTTAGCGGGCGTTCAATCGCGCGAGCGCAGTGTCGAAGTCGTCCATCGTCGTTCTTCTCATCAGAGAAAAGCCATGCGTCGTGCGTATTCCCTGCTACTGGCTGCCGCGGCGACCCTGCCGCTTGCGGGTTGTTACTACGATCCCGGCTACGTTCGTAGCAGCACCGGGGGCGATGCCTATTACGGTACGGAGACGACCACCGTCGTCCAGCCGGGTGGTGCTTACTACGATCCGGGTTATGGCTACTACGGGCCGGGTTATTACGGCGGCGGTTACTCGACGATCGCCGTGTACGGCGGCGGTTACGACCGTCGCTACTACCGCGATCGCGATGGACATGATCACCCGCGTCCTCCACCGCCGGGCGGTTGGCACAATCGTCCGGGCGACGGTGATCACCGTCCGCCGGGCGGCTGGCAGGGCGGTAACCAGGGCGGCAACCATCAGCGACCGCCGGGTGGGTGGCAGGGTGGTAATCACCAGCCGCCGCCGGGTGGCTGGCATGGTGGTGGTCGCTCGCCGCCGCCGGGTGGTGGGCAAGCTGGCAATCGTCCGGCGCGTTCGCCGGCCGCGTCGGGCTCGCATTCGCCTCCGCGCGGAAACATCCAACGCGGCAATCACGATAACGGTCACTGACGCCGCGGTGATCACCCACAACGTTTGACGGGCATGGGCGCGAGCGTTCGCGCCTAGTCTGGGCTGCCGCAGGCAACGGCGTCCGTCGTGGTGTTTCGTGCTCCCCCGTTAACGCTTACGTCGTTGGCCGCGGCCGCCTTGATTGGCTGCACGGCGGTACAGGGCTGCGCGTGGCTGCCGCCCTGGACCTGGTCGATGCTCACCGCTGTCTTTGCCTTGGCAGGCGCCGTTGTTTTGCCGTGGCGACCGGCACGGCACCTTGCCGCGTGCGCGTTGTTCGCAGCCTGGGCGGCGCTGCACGGCGCTCATGGCGTTGCTGCGCGCCTGCCGGCGGAGGAAGAGGGGCGGGATGTCGTCGTCACAGGACACGTTGCCGATCTTCCGCGCGCGCGAGGCGGCGACGCGTCGTTCCTCTTCGTCCCCGAAAGCGTGGAAGGTGCGGCGCCCTGGTCGCGCGGCACGATGCGCCTGGGCTGGTACCGCACGCCGGTGTCGCCTGGGCCATGCGAGCACTGGCGACTGACGGTTCGCCTGCGTCGCCCCCGAGGCAACGTCAATCCGGGTGGCGGCGATGCGGAGCGCACGGCGCTTCAGCGCGGCATCATCGCCACGGGCTATGTACGGGCTGCTCCCGACAATGCGCGCATCGGCCCGGGTCGGTGCGTGGATGCCTGGCGCGACGGCGTAGCGCGGGCGCTGGACACCCATCTGGGCGCCGATGACGCGCGCATCCTCAAGGCACTTGCCGTCGGTGACACACGCGGACTGGACGCATCGGACTGGGACATCGCGCGTGCCACCGGCGTGTCGCACCTCATCGCTATCTCGGGGTTCCACATCGGCGTCGCTGCTGGCGGCGGTGTGCTCGCCATACGTCTGCTCTACGCGTGGTGGCCCTTGCTTGGCCTGTGGCTGCCAAGACAACTCGCGCAGGCGGTCCTGGGCATGCTCGTGGCAGGGGGCTACGGCATGCTTGCCGGGCTCGGACTGCCGACCGTGCGCACTCTGCTGATGATCGGCGTCGTCGTGTTGGCGGGGATGGCACGGCGTCGTGCGGGTGGTTTGTCGCTGCTCGCCTTCGCGATGCTGGCCGTGCTGACATTCGATCCGCTTTCCGTGCTCTCCGCGGGGTTCTGGCTGTCGTTCGCGGGCGTCGGGTTTCTTGTGAGCTGCGTGGCGCCGCGCTCGCGGGGCCTTCGCGGCTGGCTGGGTGAACTGCTCCGGGCGCAGGCGGCGATGAGCATCGCGTTGTTGCCGCTGTCGCTGTGCCTGTTCGGCAGTACGTCGCTGATGGGCTTCGTCGCCAACCTGGTCGCCGCGCCGCTGGTGAGCTTCGTGGTGGTGCCGCTGGCGCTGCTCGGGTGCGTCCTGCTGCCCTTGCCGTCGATCGCGGTACCGCTGCTCGCCGGTGCCGCATGGCTGGTCGGCCGGCTGTGGCGCACGCTCGCCGCGATGGCGCAGGTTTCGGGTGCGCAGCTGAGCGTGGCCGAGAGTGGCATCCTTCCGGTCGTCCTCGCGACGGCGGGTGCGCTGTGGTTGTTCATGCCGCGTGGCGTGCCCCTGCGCGGTTACGGCGCGTTGCTGTTCCTGCCGCTCCTGCTGCCAATGCGTGACATGCCCAGGGCGGGCGCCTTTCGCGTGTGGGTGCTCGATGTGGGGCAGGGACTGGCCGTGGTCGTCCGTACGCGAAACCACACGCTGCTCTATGACACCGGGCCGGCCTATGGCGGGGGACGCGACGCCGGGGCTGGCATCGTACTGCCGTCGATCACGGCACTGGGTCTGGGGCCCGTGGACACGCTCGTGATCAGTCACGGCGATATCGACCACGCCGGCGGCGCGTCGGCGATCGTCGCCCGCTATCCGCAGGCACAGCGACTCTCCGGTGAGCCCGGGCGCCTGGAGTTTTCGGCCGAACGCTGCACGCCAGAGGCCGACTGGTCGTGGGACGGCGTCAGTTTCCGTTTTCTCGAGGTGCCTCGCGCGGTGCAGGGCAAGACGGCAAGCAACGACCTCTCGTGTGTGCTGTCAGTCGAGGGCGATGGCGGCCGCTTCCTGCTCACCGGCGACATCAGCGACAAGGCCGAGCGCCGCATGGACCGCGAGGCACTCGGGTCCGACCTGCCGACGGTGACGACGGTGGCGCATCACGGCAGCAAGCACTCTTCGGATGTGCTCTGGCTTCGCGCCGTGCAGCCCGAGTTGGCCATTGTGTCGTCGGGCTGGCGCAATCGGTTTGGTCATCCGCATGCGTCGGTGCTGGCTCGTCATGAGGATGCGGGGGCCGACGTGCTCAATACCGCAACGAGCGGGGCGATCCTGATCGATCTGCCTGGCGCTGGCACGCCGCGTGTACTCCGGCAGTGGCGTCGCCCGGTCAATCGCTACTGGCGCGAGTAGGGTCCGCGACCCGAGCCCGAACGACCGCCTCGTGTTGCACCGCCGTTTGACAATTTCAATTTAGAACGATTTAAATGGGGTTCCGCTAGACAAGGGGAAAAGCGTGACGGTATCGAAGCACGGTTGGGGCAGGGTGGCGTTCGCCCTGGTGACGGCGTCTCTTGTGGTACCGGTGGGAGCCCTCGCGGCCACCCAACGCTTCGACAGCTCGTTCGAGTCCGGGCAGCCCGCGCCGCTGGCGCCGAAGGGCACGCTCGAGGTTCGAGTCGTCGGTGGCCCGCCCGCCGAGGCGGTGTTGACGGCCAAGGCCGATGTCGGTTTCACCGGCATGCACTCCCTGCGTTACGCGGGCACAGGCAACGGCGCACCGGCGACGACGAAGCTCTTCGACACCGACATCCGCGTCGGCGACGACACGACGCTGTCCTGGCTGGTCTTCCCGCGTTCGAACAAGGGAGACCTCGTCAATCCGGCCAACTACGTCGCCGTCGACCTCGTGTTCGACGACGGCTCGCGTCTTTCCACCAGCGCGGCGCGAGATCAGCATCGGGTGCCGGCCACCGCAAAGGGGCAGGGCGAAGGGCGCGTGCTCTACCCCGACCAGTGGAACTACGTGAGTGTGGATCTGGCCGCCGTGGCCAAGGGCCGTCGCGTTCGCTCCATCGAACTCACTGCCGCCGCGCCGGCTGGCGAAGCCTTCGAGGGCTACCTGGACGACGTGCGCATCGGCGACATCAAGGCCGTCAACAGCACGCACCCGACCGACTACGTCGACACGCGGCGCGGCTCCAACGCCAACGAAAACTACTCGCGTGGCAACAACTTCCCCGCCGTAGCCATGCCGCATGGTTTCAATTTCTGGACACCGACGACCAACGCCGGCTCCAACTGGATCTACCAGTACCAGGCTCGCAACGGCGACGACAATCGCCCGCGCATCGAGGCCTTCGCGCTCTCGCACGAGCCCAGCCCGTGGATGGGCGAGCGCCAGACCTTCCAGGTCATGCCCGCCCAGACGGCGTCCGGTGCACCGGCGCTCAAGCGCGAAACGCGGGCGCTGTCGTTCGGCCACGATGCCGAGCTGGCGCATCCGGACTACTACCGCGTGCGCTTCGACAACGGCCTGACCACCGAGATCACGCCGACCGACCGTGCTGCGATATTCCGTTTCACTTTCACGGACAAGCGTTCGCAGCTGGTCTTCGATAACCTCGACGACCGGGCCGCCATCACGCTCGATCCGGGCCAGCGCAGCATCCAGGGCTGGTCGGACGTGAAGAGCCGCCTGTCGACCGGCGCCACGCGCCTGTTCTTCTACGCGGTGTTCGACAAGCCGGTGACCGAGAGCGGCCGCCTTACCGGCGAGAAGCGCGATGCCGCTTCGGCCTGGTTCGGCTTCGATACGTCGAAGAAGGGCGACCGCGTCGTCACCATGCGGATCGCCACCTCGCTGATGGGCGTCGAGCAGGCCAAGGCCAACCTTGCACAGGAAATCGCGCCGGACGACACCTTCGACAGCGTGCATGAGCGCGCACGCAAGGCCTGGGACGACCGCCTGGACACGGTCAAGGTCGAGGGCGCGTCGCCCGACGAAAAGACCGTGCTGTACTCGAACCTGTACCGCCTGTTCCTCTATCCGAACCATGCCTACGAGAACACCGGCAGCAAGGACGCGCCCGTGTGGCGCTACGCCAGCCCGTTCTCGGCGCCGGCAGGTTCGAACACGGACACGACAACCGGCGCGCACATCGTCGACGGCCAGCCCTTCGTCAACAACGGCTTCTGGGACACGTACCGCACGGCGTGGCCGGCGTATGTGCTGCTCACCCCGAACGAAGCGGGCAAGATGATCGATGGTTTCGTGCAGCAGTACCGCGACGCGGGCTGGATCGCACGGTGGTCGTCGCCGGGCTATGCGGACCTGATGGTAGGCACGAGTTCGGACGTCGCCTTCGCCGATGCGTGGCTCAAGGGCGTGCGTAACTTCGATGTCTCCGCGTTTTACCAGTCGGCCATCCGCAACGCGTCCAGCGTCAGCGACGTGAAGGGCGCCGGCCGCAAGGGTATCCAGCGCTCGCTGTTCAACGGCTATACCGACGACGGCATCGCCGAAGGCCTGTCCTGGTCGATGGATGGCTATATCAACGACTTCGCCATCGGCAACCTCGCCGCGGTGCTGGCCAAGGAGGCCCCGGCAGGCGACGCCTATCGCGCCTCCTACGCTGACGATGCCACCTGGTATCGCTCGCGCGCTGTCGGTTACGCGAACCTGTTCGATCCCGCCGTCGGCTTCTTCGTGGCGCGCGACGCCAAGGGCAAGTGGCGCTGGGACGCGAAGCAGTTCAACCCGATCCGCTGGGGTGGCGATTACACCGAGACCAATGCCTGGAACATGGCCTTCCATGCGCCGCAGGACGGTGCCGGCCTGGCTGCGCTCTACGGTGGACGCGAAGCGTTGGGCGCCAAGCTCGACCAGTTCTTCAGCACGCCGGGCAAGTTCGATGTGGGCGACTATGGCGACGTGATCCACGAGATGCTCGAGGCACGCGATGTGCGCATGGGCCAGTACGGCCATTCGAACCAGCCCTCGCATCACATCATCTGGATGTACGACGAAGCCGGCCAGCCCTGGAAGACCCAGGACAAGCTGCGCGATGCGGTGTCCCGACTGTATGTGGGCAGCGAGATCGGCCAGGGCTATCCGGGCGATGAAGACAATGGCGAGATGTCGGCATGGTGGCTGTTCGGCGCCGCGGGCTTCTATCCGCTGCGCATGGGCACGCCGGAGTACGTGGTCGGTGCGCCGCACTTTCCGCACATGAGCCTTCGCCTGGAAGGAGGAGCGACGATCGACGTGAAGGCACCCGGCGTGAGCGACACCAATCGCTACGTGCAGTCGCTGACCGTCAACGGCCAGCCCTGGAACAAGGTCACGCTGCCGCACGAACTGCTGGCGAAGGGTGCGACGCTCGAGTTCACCATGGGGCCGACGCCATCGACCTGGGGCACCGGCGCCGATGCGCTGCCGGCCTCGATCAGTGCCGAAGGCAGCAAGCCGGCGCCGCTGGTGGACCTGACGGGCGAGGGTGGCAAGGCTTTCGGTTCCCTCAAGGGACCCGAGCTGGACAAGCTCTTCGACAACACCTCCGACACCTCGGCTCACCTCGACGCGAAGGCCCCGGTGGTGGGCTGGCACTTCGATCATCCGGTGACAGTGGAGATGCTCACCCTGACCTCGGGAGCGAAGCCGGGCGATGCGTCCGGTTGGGTGCTGGAGGGCTCGGCGGACGGCAAGCACTACCAGACGGTCGACAAGCGTGACGGTGAAAGCTGGCCGTGGCGTCGACAGACGCGGGCATTCGCTGTCGGTTCGCCCAAGTCGTACGCCTGGTACCGCCTGCGTCTCGTTTCCGGTGATACGAACGGCCTGGACCTGAGCGAGGTCGAGTTCCTCGGCCATCGCTAGCGCTTTTCTGTAGGAGCCGATTCATCGGCGATGGGTGCTCGCGGGAATTCTCGACACCCCTCTCCGCAGGGATCGCCGATAAATCGGCTCCTACAACAGCCTCGTGATGCCGTCCTCAGTCCCCGTGGCGGGCCCTGCTATGATGCCCGCCTGACTTTTGTTCATCCGGGGTTGACGTGCTCGAGATCCTTCTGGCTGGCGGCTGGGCTTTGCTGCCGATCCTCATTTGTTCGTTCGTTGCGCTCGCCATCGTCCTCGAGCGGTTCTGGGCGCTCCGGCGCGCTGCCGTCTTCCCGCCCGGCCTCGGTGCCGAAGTGCGCGAGTGGGCGCGTTCCTCCTCGCTCGACAGCTCCCACCTCCAGGCACTGGAGAAAGGCTCGCCGCTGGGTGAACTGTTCGCTGGCGCGCTCGCCGTTCGCGACCGCCCGCGCGAGATCATCAAGGAGCGCATCGAGGACACCGGCCGCCATGTGGTCCACCGCATGGAGCGTTACCTCAATACGCTGGGCACCGTTGCCCTCATCGGCCCGCTGCTCGGCCTGCTCGGCACCGTCATCGGCCTCATCCGCATGTTTCTCAGCGTGATGGCCGGCGGCATCGGCGATCCGACCAAGATGGCCGGCGGTATCGGCGAGGCACTCATCTGCACGGCGTTCGGCCTGGTCGTTTCGATTCCGGCCTACGTGCTGCACCGTTACTTCCGTTCCAAAGTGGGCGGTTATGTCGTGCAGATGGAGAAGGAAGCCACGGCGCTGCTGGACGACCTGTCCGCTCCGCGCCCGGCACCGCGCCGTCGCACCGCCGCGTCGGAAGCCGCCACCTCGCAGGCTGGCTGATCCATGCGCATCGGTTCCCGTCGCGAGGACGATTTCGAGATCAACGTCATTTCGTTGATCGACGTGCTGCTGACCCTGCTGATGTTCTTCGTGCTCAGCACCACCTTCGTCGAGCATTCCCGCCTGAAGGTCAACCTGCCCAAGGCTGACACCCAGGCGCGCGAGTCCACGGACAACGCGCTCACCCTGGTTGTCGATCGCGACGGCCATTACTCGGTCGGCAGCGACGAGGTGCTCGGTGAGGGCATCGAGCCGCTCAAGGCGACTATCGAGCGCGTCGCCGGTAACGATCGCGATCGCCTCGTGGTGATCCGCGCCGATGCGATGACGCCGCACCAGAACGTGGTTCGCGCGATGGATGCGCTCGGCCAGGTGGGCTTTACCCGTCTGTCGATTGCCACCACGCCGAGCGAAGCGGGCGCGGCCCGGTGAGCAAGGAAAAAGTGTCGGTCTGGGACGCCAAGACCTGGCAGACCTATAAGCGCCTGCTCGGTTATACGCGGCGCTTTCGTACCGCGGGCCTTATCGCCGTCCTCGGCATGATCATCGACCCGGCATGTCTGTCGCTGTTCACCAGCCTGCTCAAGACACTGGTCGACAAGATCTTCGTCGAAAAGGATCCGTACACGATCTTCTGGATGCCGATCTGGATCATCGCGATCTTTGGCGTGCGCGGGATCGCCTCCTATGCCACCGACTATGGCATCGCCTATGTCGGGCGCAACGTGGTGCAGGCTATCCGCATCGACGTTTTCGCGTCCTACCTGCGGCTGCCGGCGACCTTCTTCGCCAAGGAGCCGTCGGGCCAACAGATTTCCCGCATCACTTATACCAGCGAGCAGGTAGCGTCGGCCTCGGCGGATTCGCTCAAGGTGGCTGTCACCGAGGGCCTCACGGTGGTCGGCATGCTCTGCGTCATGCTGTACTGGAGCGCTTACCTCGCCATGGCGTTGCTCGTGCTGGTGCCTTGCGTGGTGGTTATCGTCACGGTCATCAGCCGCCGCTACCGCAAGATCAGCAAGCGCATCCAGGGCAACATGGGCACGGTGACCAGTGCCGTCGAGGAGGCTGTCGCGGCCAATCGCGAAGTGCGCATCTACGGTGGCCAGACACGCGAGGGCGACCGTTTCGGCGAGATCGCCGAACGCCAGCGCCGTCTCAACCTCAAGGTCTCCGCGACCAGCGCCGCCTCCAGCGCCACGATCCAGACGGTGGGCGCCGTGGCACTCGCCACCCTGGTGTTCCTCGGCTCGCGCCCGGGTGTCATCGAAACGATCACCCCCGGCATCTTCACCGCCGTGCTCACCGCCATGGGTGGCATGCTGCCGTCGCTGAAGCGTCTGGCCGGCATCCAGGCCAGCCTGCAGAAAGGTGTGACCGCCGCCGAAGACCTGTTCGAGATCATCGACACGCCAGCGGAAATCGACACCGGCACGGAAGACCTTGTCCGGACCAAGGGCGACATCCGTTTCGAGAACATCCACCTCGTGTACGAGCGCAACAACCACATCGCCCTGCGTGGCGTGGACCTGATCTGCAAGCCCGGTACGGTGACGGCGCTGGTCGGCCGCTCCGGCAGCGGCAAGTCGAGCCTGGTCAGCCTGCTGCCGCGTTTCTACCAGGCGACCGAAGGCCGCATCCTCGTCGACGGCCGCGACTATTCGCAGTACACGCTGCCTTCGCTGCGCCGGCAGATCGCCTGGGTGGGTCAGAACGTCGTGCTCTTCGACGACACCGTGGCCGCCAACATCGCCTATGGCGAAATGGCTGACGCCTCCGAAGAAGACATCGTGGCGGCGGCAAAGGCCGCCAACGCGATGGAGTTCATCGAGCGCCTGCCCGAGGGCCTGCAGACGCAGATCGGGCAGGGCGGCAACTCGCTCTCCGGTGGCCAGCGCCAGCGTATCGCCATCGCCCGGGCCATCCTCAAGAACGCGCCCATCCTCGTCCTCGACGAAGCGACCAGCGCGCTCGATACCGAGTCCGAGCGGCTGATCCAGGACGCGCTCACGCGCCTCATGCGTGACCGCACCACGCTGGTGATCGCGCATCGCCTGTCGACCATCGAGCACGCCGACCAGATCGCCGTGATGGACCAGGGCCGCATCGTCGAGCTCGGCACGCACCGCGAACTGCTCGCCACCGGCGGCCAGTATTCGGCCCTGCACCGCATGCAGTTCCACGAGCAAGCGGCGAGCTAAGCCGTGGGCCTCGGCGCCTCACTGCAGAAACATTGGTATGGCGGCGGGAAGCCGCCGCTGTGGACGCGCCCGCTGGAGGGGCTCTATCGCGCTGTGGTGCGGCGTCGGGCAGAGGGCTTTCGCAACGATCCTTCCTCCGTCGTGAGGCTGTCGGTGCCGGTCGTCGTAGTCGGCAACATCACCATCGGCGGTACCGGCAAGACGCCGCTCATTGTGGCGTTGGCCGCAGCCATGTCGGCGCGGGGATTCGTACCGGGTGTCGTGAGTCGCGGCTATGGCGGTAGCGAACATGGGCCGTATCTGCTAACCGGCCACGACGATCCTGCGATGGTCGGCGATGAGCCGAGCCTGATTCACCAGAACGGTGTGCCGGTGGCGATCGGGCGTGAGCGTCCGGAAGCGGCGCAGCTGCTGATCGATGCGGGCTGCGACCTGATCCTTGCCGATGACGGACTGCAACATCACCGGTTGGGTCGCGATGTCGAGATCTGCGTGATCGATGGTGAGCGTCGGCTGGGGAACGGTCACTTGCTGCCTGCAGGGCCGCTGCGCGAACCGGCGAGTCGGCTCGCCGAAGTCGACTTCGTTATCGTCAACAGCGGCACGCCAAACGGCAAGGAGATCGGCATGACGCTGGAAGGCGGCATCGCGATCAACATGGCCGACGCGTCGCTATCTGCGCCGCTCAGTGAGTTTGCCGGGCGTCCCGCGCATGCCGTCGCGGGTATCGGCAATCCCGCACGCTTCTTCAGCAGCCTCACGGCGCAAGGCATCGCCGTGGACGGCCATCCCTTTGCGGATCACCACGCGTTTACGCGTGACGATTTCACCTTCGCCGATGGATGCCCCGTGTTGATGACGGACAAAGACGCCGTGAAGTGCCGCGACTTCGCGCGAGCAAACTGGTGGCGTGTGCCCGTGCGTGCGGTTTTGCCGGAGTCGTTCTACGACGCAATCGCCGCCAAAGTCTCGCAAGTCACCGGAAACCGGTAGGAGCCGATTCATCGGCGATCCCGCGGCAGCGGGCCAGGATTTCCGCAAGCACCCAATCGCCGATGAATCGGCTTCTGCCGAGCAGGTTGTTGCCCGGAAAAGGAAAGGCCGACCCGAAGGCCGGCCTTTCACCACAGAACACGCAGCCGCGTTACTGCACGCGCTGCACGTTACCCTTCTCATCGACCACCACGATGTCACCTTGGCGGATGGACGAAGCATCGGCCACCTGGACATTCGTGTAACCGCCGCCACCCATCTTCAGGCGCAGGGTGTAGCTCTCGCTGCCGCCGCCCTTGCCGATGGCGTTACCGGCGAAGCCACCGCCGACTGCGCCGGCGACCGTGGCAACCTTGCGGCCGTTGCCGCGGCCGACCTGGTTGCCCAGGACGCCGCCGGCGATCGCGCCGATCACCGCGCCTGCCGTGCCGTGGTCACGGCCCTGGGTGACGTTGCGCTCGATGCTCTGCACGACGCCGCACTGGTCGCAACGGACGTAGATACCGTCGGACCGGGTAATCGTGGCGGCCGAGGCGGGCGCGATGGCAGCCGTGGCGAGCAGGGCGGCCATGGGAATGCCGAGGACGGTCTTGAAATTCATGGTGATCTCCTTTCGGGCGGCTGGCAGGGTTAGCCGCATGGAGACAGTCTAAGCATTGCGGCTGAACGAAGGTGGAGCGATTCCGGCTTCACGTGTTGCATGGATACTACGTCGATGAGTACAGCCATCGTCTGGTTCCGCCGCGACCTGCGTCTTGCAGATAATCCCGCCCTCACTGCCGCCGTGGCTGCCCACGAGAAGGTGGTGCCGCTGTATATCCACGCTCCCGGTGAGGAGGGCGAATGGGCGCCCGGCGCCGCCAGCCGCTGGTGGCTGCACCACTCCCTGGAAGGGCTGGACGCCTCGCTGGGTCGGCACCACGGCAGCCTGCAGATCCTGCTGGGCTCCAGCCTGGATGCCCTGCGCGCCGTTATCGAGGCGACCGGCGCGACGGCCATCTACTTCAACCGTCTCTACGAACCAAGGGTGATCGCCCGGGACAAGGCGGTGAGGCGCGCGCTAGAAAGCGACGGCGTCGAGGTCGCCTCGTTCAATGCGGCGCTCTGGTGCGAGCCGTGGGACATCGCCACCCAGCAGAACGAACCCTACCGGGTGTTCACGCCGTTCTGGCGCAACCTGCGCACGCGCATCGACGGGGTCGGGCCGGCCGCCGAACCGTCGCCCATGCACCTGGCGACCGTGCCGAAAACGTCGTCGCTCAATGCACTTGGTTTGCTGCCGACGCTCGACTGGGCACGCGGTTTCGCCGAATGGACGCCGGGCGAGCAGGGCGCACTGGAGATGCTCGACCTGTTCGCCGACGACGCCGTGGGCCACTACGTGGAGGGCCGTGACATACCGGCCCGGCACGGTACCTCGCGTCTCTCGCCGCACCTGCACTTCGGCGAGATCTCGCCGTTGCAGGTGGCTGCCGGTTTACGTGAGCGTGTGGCGAAGCGGAAGAACGGCGCCGACGTCGAACCCTATCTGCGTCAGCTCGGCTGGCGCGAATTCGGCCACCACCTGCTTTACCACTTCCCGAAAACGCCGAAGGAAAACTTCAATCCGAAGTTCAACGCCTTCCGTTGGGAGAAACGCGACGCCCATGCGCTGAGGCGCTGGAAGCAGGGCAAGACGGGCATTCCCATCGTCGACGCTGGCATGCGCGAGCTGTGGGCCACGGGATGGATGCACAACCGCGTACGCATGCTGGTGGCGAGCCTGTTGACGAAGAATCTTCGCCAGCACTGGCTGCTCGGCGAGAAGTGGTTCTGGGACACCCTGGTCGACGCCGATCTGGCCAACAACGCGATGGGCTGGCAGTGGGTGGCCGGCAGCGGCGCGGATGCCGCGCCGTACTTCCGCATCTTCAATCCGGTGACGCAGTCGGAGAAGTTCGATCCGGACGGCGCGTACATCCGCCGCTGGGTGCCGGAGCTCGCGAATGCGCCGGATCGCCTCGTCCACGCGCCGTGGGAGGACGAGGCCTTTCTTGAACAATCGGGCTACCCGCGCCCGCTGGTCGACCTCAAGCGCAGCCGCGAGGACGCGCTTACGGCGTACCGGTCGGTTCGGAGCGGTCCTTCAGCAGCAGGGCAAGAATCGGCGGAGTGACCATGGCGGTGAGCAGGGACATCGCCACGATCACGGCGTAGATCTTCTCGTCGAAGACGCCTGCTGCGAGGCCCAGCGAAGCGATGACGACACCGACTTCGCCGCGCGGCACCATGCCGAAGCCGACGATGAGTGCGCCGCGCCGTCCCAGTGACATCGAACCGAGGTAGCCACCGGCCAGCTTGGACACGATGGCGATCACCGTGACCACGGCGAGCATGCCCAGCGCGCTCGCGTTGGCCAGCGCCGACAGGTTCACCTTGGCGCCGGTGACGACGAAGAAGAACGGGGTGAGGAAGGCCAGCAAGGGTGCGGTCTGCTCCTCGAGCTGATGCCGCTGACTGGTCTCCGAGGCGATCATGCCGGCGAGGAAGGCGCCGATGATCGCGGCCAGGTGGAACTTCATCGAGAGGAAGGCCAGGCCCAGGCACAGGGCCAGCACGATCGCCAGCGGCGACATGGGGTTGCTTGGCTTGTCCAGCCAGCCGGAGCCACGACGCATGACGCGCGTGCCACCCCAGCCAATCACCGCGACGAAGCCGATCGCACCGACCAGGGTGCCGACGAGGCCGCCGACATCCACCGCACCGCCGCCTTGCAGCGACGAGACGATACCGAGCAGGAGCATCGCCAGGATGTCGTCGATCACGGCGGCGCCGAGGATGATCCGCGCCTCGCGGCGTTGCAGTACGCCCAGTTGCTGCAGCACGCGTGCGGTGATGCCCGCCGAGGTGGCGACGAAGGCGGCGGCCACGAACATCGAGCGGATCCAGTCGAAGCCGGAGCCGTGTGCCCACACCGCGCCGCACGCGAAGGGAATGATCACGCCGAGCACGCCGACCATGAAAGCGCTGGCGCCGACCTTCTTCAGGTCGTCGAGCCGCGTTTCCAGGCCGACTGAGAAAAGGAGGAGGATCACGCCGATTTCGGCGAGTACGTCCAGGGGTGTGCCGGTGGCGATATCCGGAACAGTCACCCAGCCCAGCGCCGAGGGACCGACCACGCAACCGGCGGCGATTTCACCCACCACGGCGGGTAAACGCAGCCGTTGCGCGATCTCGCCGCCGATCTGCGCGGCGACGAAGATGATGAAAAGTGTCAGCAGGATGCCAGCGGAGTCGTGCATGTGATCGTTCCTGATCGAAGCCGCGAAAGGAGGCGCGGCGTCCCGAGGGTACCCTTTATGCAGTGGTATCGGCGACCTTGCCAGCCCGGGTGTCACGCAGGCGACTGAAGATCCAGCTCGCGGCGAGGGTGATCATGCCCAGCACGATCACCGACCAGCGGAAGGCCCACACATAACCCTGTGCGTTATGCGAGCTCAGGAAGCCGCCCATCAGCAGTGAAGCAAGGGCGATGCCGAAACTCATCGAGAGGTACTGGGCGGTCGAGGCCATGGACGAGGCCATGGCGGCGTGGCGCACGTCCAGGTCGACATAGGCCAGGGTATTCATCGAGGTGTACTGCAGCGACATGAAGGCGCCGTACACGTACACGAAGCCGGCAATGATCCACATCGGCGTTTCAGGCGTGAGCAGGGCGAACGAGCACAGCACGATGGAGACGGCGATGGTGTTGCCCAGCAGCAGGCGGCGATAGCCGAAGTGCGTGAGCAACCGGTGGATGAAGGGCTTGACCGTGATCGAGCCGATCGCCTGGGGTACCATCATCAGGCCGGCGTGCAGAGGCGACCACCCGCAGCCGATCTGCAGGAACAGCACCAGCAACAGGTACATGCCCGACACGCCGAGCCGCGTGAACAGGTTGCCGGCGAGCGACACCCATACGCTGCGCACCTTCAGCAGCGAAAGATCGCTCACCGGGTGTTCGGTGCGACGGCTGTGGCGCACGTAGAGCACACCCAGCCCCACCGCAGCGATGGTGTAACCGGCGATGCTCAACCAGTGGCCTGAGGTGCCCACGGTTTCCGCGGCCATCAGGAACAGGGCCGAGGCACCTGCGAAGAGCAGGAAGCCGGCCGTGTCGAAACGGTTCGCTTGCTCAAGGCGGTACTCGGGCATCTCCCGGCGATTGAGCAGCAGGCCGACGATCCCTACCGGCACGTTGATGAGGAAGATCAGCCGCCAATTGGTGAATTCCACCAGCGCGCCACCGAGCAGAGGGCCGAAGACGGAGCCGAGCAGGCCGAAGGTAGCGACGGTGGTCATCGCACTGACGAATTCACGGCGGTCGATGCTGCGCACCAGCACATAGCGGCCCACTGGCATGAGCGCGGCGCCGCCCAGGCCCTGGACGATGCGCGAGGCCACCAGCTCCGGCAGCGTCTGTGCCAGGCCGCAAAGCAGCGAGCCCAGGGCGAAGACGGTGATCGCTCCGCCGAAAACGCGCCTTGTGCCGAAGCGGTCGCAAAGCCAGGGGCTCATGGGAATGAAGATCGCCAGGGTCAGCACGTAGCTGGTCAGGGCGGTGCGCATGCTCAGCGGGCTCACATTGAGCGCGCCGGCGATGGCGGGCACAGCCGTGTTGACGATCGTCGAATCCAGCGCCTGCATGAAGAAGGCGGCCGACACGAGCCAGATAAGGCCCCGATAGCGGGCCCTGCTCGACGGCTCCGCCGGAGCGAGTGCCGGGCGGTCGGTGGAGAGAGCGTGGACGTCGGTCGGTGGGAGGCTGTCGATGACGTCGTGGGGTGGCATGGCTGTAACATTATAGACGATCAGAGCCTGACGGACCCCGCACATGCCCCAAGCCCCCGCCCCGGCCGATGCCGTCGAGCGCGCCACCGAGCTTCGCCGACGCCTCGAAGACGCAAATTATCGCTATCACGTGCTTGACGATCCCACACTCGCCGACGCCGAATACGATCGCCTCATGCGCGAACTCGAGGCGCTGGAAGCGAAGTATGCGGAACTCGCCGTCGCCGATTCACCCACGCGCCGCGTTGGCGCACGAGCGCAGGGCGGCTTTGCCGAGGTCACGCACGCCGTGCCCATGTTGTCGCTGGGCAATGCCTTCGAGCAGGAAGGCGACACCGATCGCGAGAAATATCGCGAAGTGGCCGATTTCGAGCGTCGGATCGAGCAGACGCTGGACCGTCGTGAGCCGGTGTTCTCGGTCGAACCCAAGCTCGACGGTCTTGCCATCAGCCTGCGTTACGAAGACGGCGTGTTCGTGCAGGGCGCGACGCGCGGCGATGGCGCGGTCGGTGAAGACGTCACCGCCAACCTGCGCACCGTCAAGGCGATCCCGCTGCGCCTGCGCGGCGAAGGTTGGCCGCGCGTGCTCGAGGTACGCGGCGAAGTGATCATGCCGCGTGCCGGCTTCGAAGCCTTCAATGAGCGCGCGCGTGCTGCCGGTGAAAAGGCGTTGGCCAATCCGCGCAATGGTGCGGCCGGGTCGCTACGCCAGCTCGATCCCGCGATCACCGCGAAGCGGCCGCTCGCTTTCTTCGCTTATGCCGTGGGGGTCGTCGAAGATGGCGATCTGCCGGATACGCATTCCGCCACGCTGGCGAAGCTGCGCGACTGGGGTTTCCCCGTGTCGCCTGAAGTCTCCACGGCGAAGGGCCTCAAGGGCCTGCTGGCCTACTTCCGCAAGATTGGCGAGAAGCGGGATAGCCTGCCGTACGACATCGACGGCGTGGTCTACAAGCTGGACGACTACGAAGGCCAGCGCGAGATGGGCTTCGTCTCGCGCGCACCGCGCTGGGCCATCGCGCACAAGTATCCCGCGCAGGAACAGATGACCACGGTGGAGGCAATCGAGATCCAGATCGGTCGTACCGGTGCCGCCACGCCTGTCGCGAGGCTCACGCCGGTGCAGGTGGGCGGCGTCACCGTTACCAACGCCACGCTGCATAACGCCGACCAGGTCGCGCGCCTGGATGTGCGTGTCGGCGACACCGTGATCGTTCGGCGCGCGGGTGACGTCATTCCCGAAGTGGCCCGCGTGGTCGAGGAGAACCGCCCGGCGGGAACGGTCGCCTGGAAGATGCCCGACGTCTGCCCGGTGTGCGGCTCCGAACTGTTGCGCGAAGAAGGCGCCGCGGCGTATCGCTGCTCGGGCGGCCTCATCTGCGCCGCGCAACGCAAGGAGGCGCTGATCCACTTCGCCTCGCGTCGCGCCATGGATATCGACGGCCTGGGCGATCGCTTCGTCGACGCCCTGGTCGAGTTCGACATGGTGCATACACCGGCTGATCTGTACACGCTTACCGTCGAGCGCTTCGTCAGGATGAAGACGCTGGCGGACGAACGCGACGGCTCGACGCCAGAGACCGTGAAGCAGGGCAAGGTCGCGACGAAGTGGGCCGAGAACCTGGTCGAAGCGATCGAAGCCAGCAAGAAGTCCACGCTGCCGCGTTTCCTGTTCGGCCTGGGCATCATGCATATTGGCGAGAGCACCGCGAAGACGCTGGCATTGTGGCTGGGCTCGCTGGATTTCGTGCGCCGCACGCCGGCACCCGTGCTGCGCGTGCTGCCGGATATCGGCGATGAAGTGGCGACATCGATCGCCGCGTTCTTCGAGCAGGAAGGCAATCAGAAAGTCGTCGACGCACTGATCGATGCGGGTATCACCTTTGCGGATGAAGGTGCACCCTCGCCGAAGCTTCGCGAGCGACTCGGCCTGGATGTGCTGCTGGATGCGGCGAAGGTCGCGAAGCTCGGCCCGAAGAGCACGGGCATCCTTGCGAAGAACTACGCTAGCCTCGATGCGCTGGTGAAGGCGGGCGAGCACCAGTGGATCATCGCCGGTGTGCCGCAGGCGGCCGCGTCGAACCTCACCGCCTTGCTGGCCGACCCCGAGCGCGTGGGCGAGCTGCGTCGCGCCGATGAAGCCATGCGCGCGCTGGCCGCAGCGCTGCCGGCGAAAGCCGCGAGCGCCCTGCCGCTGGAAGGGCTCACCTACGTCATCACTGGCACGATGGAGACGCTCAAGCGCGACGACGCGACCGAGCGCCTCGAATCGCTGGGCGCGAAGGTGGCAGGCTCCGTCTCGAAGAAGACCACGGGTGTCTTCGCCGGCGAAGCGGCCGGCTCCAAGCTGGACAAGGCCAACGAACTCGGCGTGCCGGTGTATACGGAAGCGGACCTGCTGGCCTTGCTGACCGAACACGGTGTGGCGCCATGACCGATATCAAGCAGCTGCGGCTGCGCGCGCAGACGTACGCCACGATTCGCGGTTTTTTCAACGAGCGCGATGTGCTCGAAGTGGAGACACCGATTCTCTCCGCCGCGGGCAACACCGACCCGAACATCCAGAGCTTCCACGCGACCTTCAGCGGCCACGTGGATGCCGGCGCCCGCGAGCGCTGGTTGCGCACGTCCCCGGAGTTCCCGTTGAAACGATTGCTCGCGGCGGGCGTGGGCGACTGCTACGAACTGGGGCGCGTTTTCCGCAATGGCGAAGCCGGTGGCCGGCACAATCCGGAATTCACCATGCTCGAGTGGTATCGCGTGGGCTGGGACCACACCCGGCTGGCGCGCGAAGTGATCGACCTTCTCGAGCGCCTCCTGCTACAGGCGGGACGCAATTTCGAGATCGTCGAGACCACGTATCGCGGGTTATTCCACGATGCGCTCGGTGTCGACGCGTTGCTGGATCCGATCGAGGTGCTGCGGAAGCCGCTCGCCGAGGCGAACATCTCGAGTGAGGGCCTGGAGCGTGACGACTGGCTGGACCTGTTGCTGACGCATCGCATCCAGCCCGAGTTTCCGCGTGACCGTGTCACCATCGTCTCGGAGTTTCCGGCAAGCCAGTGCGCGCTGGCGCGCATCCGCCAGGGCGACCCACCGGTGGCTGAGCGTTTCGAGGCTTACGTGGGGCCGTATGAAGTCGCGAACGGTTACCACGAGCTCAACGATGCCGCTGAGCAACGCGTCCGCTTCGAACGCGATAACGCGAAACGGCGCGAGCGGGGGGATGCCGAGGTGCCGATGGATGAGCGGTTGCTCGCGGCGCTGGGCGATATGCCCGATTGTGCGGGTGTGGCGCTGGGCATCGAACGGTTGTTGATGGTGCTGGCCGATACCGACGCGATCGCCGACGTGCTGGCGTTTCCGTTTTCGGAAGCGTGAGAAAGAGGCCGCTGGGCGGCCGGTGGCCAGGCCCGCTACGCGGCGGGTAGCCAGGCCGCTGCGCGGCCATCGCCAGTGAATCGGCTCCTACAGGAGCGCCGATTCCCCGAGGTCACGATACCCCGCTCGGTATGAGCCGATTCATCGGCGATGCTTTTGCACCGCCCCAAAAACCGGAACTGCCATGCTCGAATCCATCCACCACATCGCCATCATCTGCTCGGATTACCCGCGGTCGAAGGCCTTCTACACCGAAACCCTTGGCCTGAAGATCATCCACGAGGTGTACCGAGAAGCCCGCGATTCCTGGAAGCTCGACCTCGAAGTCACCCCGGGCGTGCAGCTGGAGCTCTTCTCGTTCCCGTCGCCGCCGAAACGGCCGTCCCGGCCGGAAGCGCAGGGATTGCGGCATCTGGCGTTCGTTGTGAGCGATGTCGAAGCGGTAGTGGCGACGCTGGAGGACCGCGGCGTGGTGTGCGAGCCGATTCGGGTAGACGAGTTCACCGGGAAGCGGTTTACGTTCTTCGCCGATCCCGACGATCTGCCGATTGAGTTGTATGAGCGTTGAGAGGGGTCGACCGGCATGCAAAGGCTACAGAAGCGTGCGCGGTCGCCCTAGAATTCCAGTTCCTGCGCCGCGCACAAATAGTCGACCATCGGCGCCAGTCGCTTGAACGTATCCACCACGAACGGCAGCAACTCCGACGAGCACGCCAGCGCTTCATCGAAATTCTGCCCAGCCGCGAAATTCTTCCGCTTCAGATCGTCGATCAGCTCGTGGTTCGGATCGAATCCACGTGGTGGCCGCGTCAGGCTTTCGCCCCAGAACTCGAAGCGCTCGCGGAAGGCCTTCCCATGCGTCGCGCGCTTCCACGAATCCGGGTTATCGGCGAGGAAGTCGCGCAGCTTCTTCAGCACCGGCGGTTCCGGATGCCACATGCCGCCACCGGCGAAACACTCGTCCGGCTGAATGTGCAGGTAGAAGCCCGGTGCCTGGATCTCGTGGCGGCGCTCGTGGAAAAAGCGCGAACCCTGCCAGCCCTTGTACGGCTGTTTGTCGTTGGCGAAGCGCGTATCGCGATGGATGCGGTACAACGAACCACCGACCTTGCGCGTATCCGCACGGTAGTGCGGGCTGATTTTCTTCAGCGGTGCGTCGAGGTCGCCGATCAAGGCAAGGAACGGCTCGCGCACGTGTTTTTCGTAGTCGTCCTTGTGCTCATGGAACCACTCGCGGTTGTTGTGGCGCATGAGCGATTTGAAGAAGCGAAAGGTCGCGGGCGTGAAATAGGTCTTGGCCATGGGTCGGGTCAGTTCAGTGCGAGTTCGAGGCCCCAGGCTTCCAGCTCGTCGAGCAGCGGGAGAGGCGAGCCGGGCAGGGCGCGCAGGGTGGCGAGCTCGGCGTTGTAATCGTCGAGGGTGAGCGTGGTCAGTGCGCTGTGACGGGTGAGGCGGTCCACCCGGAAGGCCTCCCAGCGGTCGCGCTCGTCGGGGCTCAGCGTTTCCGGCCAGTTCCGCGCGCGGTAGCGGAACAGCAGTTCCGGGTAGCGCGGATCGCGGAAGTTGAACAGGCGCGTGCCGAGCTGGTCGGGCGGCGTGGCGCGCACGTCGCCGAGCAGGCGGCGATCCGCATCGGGCAGGAAGGCGCCGTAGAGAGCGAGCTCCGGATCCTCGGCCGGCGGCAGCGAGGCCGCCTGGCCGTAGATCTGGCGGAGCTTCTCGGCAAGGCCATCGGCGTTGCGCAGCATGTCGAGGTGCCGCTCCACGGCGGCCATGTCGAGACCGAGGCGGTCGTGGTCGGCGCCTTTGAGCACCGAGAGCGGTGCGAGCGCCGGCGCCTGGTTCGCGCGCACGGTCCTCAGGGCGATGCGCTCCACACCCTCGGGCAGGTCCGCCCGTGAGGTGAAGACCCGGTCGGCCACATCGCCAGCGTCCAGCGCAAGCAGGTCGGATGGATCGGCACTGAGGTCGTAGACGATCACTTCGCCGGCGCGCGAAGGATGCGCGGCCAGCGGCGCGATGACCGTGAGGCAATGGCGGCTCGCCGGGTAGCGTGAGGACACATGCACCACCGGCGTCATCGCGGCCACGTCGAGCAATTCGAATACCCGCTGTTTGCGGCGTAGCGCGTAGTACCAGTCCCACAGTTTCGGCTGATGCTGGCGGATCAGGCGGGCGAGGGCGATCAGCGCTTCGACGTCCGAGAGGGCATCGTGCGCGCGATCCTGCTTCAGCCCATTGGCGGTGGCCAGGTGCTCGAGCTTGAAGCTCGGGCTGCCGTCTTCACGGGTCGGCCAGACGATGCCGTCCGGACGCAGGGCCTCGCACAGGCGCACCAGGTCGATCAGGTCCCAGCGCGAGTTGCCGTTTTCCCACTCGCGCCCATAGGGGTCGTAGAAGTTCCGGTACAGGAGGTGGCGGGTGAACTCATCGTCGAAGCGCAGCGAGTTGTAACCCACGGTACAGGTGCCGGGCGTGGCGAGCTGCTCATGGATCGCCGCGACGAACTCGGCTTCCCGCATCCCTTCACGTTCGGTCAGCTGGGGGGCGATGCCGGTGATCAGGCAGGCGGCCGGCTGCGGGGGCATGTCCCGCGGCGGCTTGCAGTAGATCATCAGCGGCTCGCCAACCACGTTCAGGTCGGCATCGGTGCGGATGCCGGCAAACTGGCTGGGGCGGTCCCGGCGGGGGTCGGCGCCGAAGGTTTCGTAGTCGTGCCAGAAGAAGGTCGGTTCGGCCATCGGAGAATGATCGCATAGGCTAGACTGCGCAGTACTTCCAAGGAGAACCCATGACGCCCGCACAAGAGGACAACCTCATCTGGATCGACCTGGAGATGACGGGCCTGGACACGGACAACGACTCCATCCTGGAGATCGCGACGATCGTGACGGACAAGGATCTGAACGTGCTGGCCGAAGGCCCGGTCTTCGCCATCTCCCATAGCGACGCCCGCCTGCAGAAGATGGACGCCTGGAACCGCAACCAGCACCAGCGCTCGGGCCTGTGGGGCCGCGCGGTGGAATCGGACGCGACGCCCGAGCAGGCCGAAGAGGCCACCATCGCCTTCCTCAAGAAGTGGGTGCCGGCCGGCAAATCGCCGATGTGCGGCAACTCCATCTGCCAGGATCGCCGCTTCCTGCACCGCGAAATGCAGAAGCTGGAGCGCTACTTCCACTACCGCAACCTTGACGTGTCCACGCTGAAGGAGCTCTCGCGCCGCTGGTCGCCGGAGATCTCGCGTGGCTTCGCCAAGGACTCCGCGCATACGGCATTGTCCGATATCCGCGATTCGATCGACGAGCTGCGCTATTACCGCCGTTTCATGGGCCCCATGGCGGGCACCCAGCAGGGCTGAACGCATGAACGACCCCTTCGCCAACGTACTGGACTGCAACGGCCGCGCCCTGGTCCTCGACCGGACGCGCGTGGTCGGCATCGTCAATGTCACGCCGGATTCGTTCTCCGATGGTGGTAAGTACGACAGCCTGGATTCGGCCTATGCGCATGCGCTGAAGCTGGTGGAGGAGGGCGCGGACATGCTCGACATCGGCGGCGAGTCGACCCGCCCCGGGGCGGACGATGTGTCCGTCGAGGACGAGATCCGGCGCGTCGTGCCGTTGATCGAACGGCTCGCCGCGGCGACCACCGTGCCTTTGTCCATCGACACGTCCAAGCCCGAAGTGATGCGTGCCGCTGTCGGTGTGGGCGCTGGCATGATCAACGACGTCTACGCCCTGCGCCGCGAAGGCGCGCTCGATACCGCCGCCGAACTGCGCGTGCCGGTGTGTCTGGTGCACATGCAGGGCGAGCCGCGCGGCATGCAGGAGGCTCCGGACTACGACGATGTCGTCGGCGATGTGCATCGGTTCCTCACCGACCGCCTGTTCTCCTGTGAGCTGGCCGGCATCGACAAGCGACGCGTCCTGGTCGATCCGGGCTTCGGATTCGGCAAAAACCTCGAGCACAACCTCGCCCTGCTGCGCGCCACGGCCCGGTTCGCCGAGCTGGGTGCCGGGGCTTATGTCGGCGTCTCCCGCAAG
>Ga0247742_10000667_pt1 | contig 26647 bp, 19 predicted proteins | sample UWRJL208509C2_FD_180944 | JGI IMG/M metagenome (GOLD analysis project Ga0247742, IMG submission 180944) | Plant litter microbial communities from Arlington Agricultural Research Station in Wisconsin, United States - UWRJ-L208-509C-2 | ecosystem: Environmental > Terrestrial > Plant litter >...
GTCGCAGATACCCAGCATCAGCGCGGCGTCGAACATGTTATGGGACAGCGCTACCGCCGTGGACATGGCAATCACTTCGCGGCTCAGCAGGCTGAGCTCCATGCCTGGCTCGCCCTGGGTCACGCCGTCGCACATGGCGGGGGTACCGCCGGCGAACTGGCCAACAGAACCGACTTCACGCAGGGCCTTTTTGATTTGCTCGGGGAAATGTTCGTATGGCTGGTGGGCCGACAGCATGTCGTTATATGACGAAACAATTGCCACGTTGGCGGCGTTCATCATGCGCAGGCTGTTTTTGTCTTCGGTGCCACACCCGGCCACGCCGTGGGCAAAGTTGGCGCATTGCAGCTTGCCGCGCATCGGGCCGTCGCTGGCAGCGCCGCGAATGAGCGCAAGGTATGCCTCACGGGTTGCACGGCTGCGGGCGATAAGCCGTTCGGTGACCTCAAGTACGCGGGGATGCATGTATAGAACTCCAGGCTAACGGATGTGGCGACCTGAGTGTCTATGCTGGTCAAAAGCCCGCCGCGAAGAGGTTGGCAGGGTGTTGCTTGACCAATCGGACCAGTTGATTCAGGTCACTCGTTGTAGATTGAACAAAATATTGCCACTAAAAAGGCTTGTTTTCTATTTTTATGCGAATAATCTTGTAATTCTTACAACAAATCGACGACAGGCACCTTCCAATGACTCTACGTATCGCTATCAATGGTTTTGGCCGTATTGGCCGTAATGTCCTGCGCGCACTTTATACCCAAGGCTACCGTCAGGATTTGCAGATCGTCGCCATCAACGATCTCGGCGACAGCTCGATCAATGCCCACCTGCTTAAATACGACACCGTCCACGGTACTTTCGACGCAGAGGTCGCTCATGATCAGGAAAGCCTGACCGTGAACGGTGACCGGATTGCCGTGAGTGCCATTCGCAACCCGGCCGACCTGCCGTGGGCTGCCCACAAGGTGGACGTGGTGTTCGAATGCACCGGTCTGTTCACCGACCGTGACAAGGCCGCCGCCCATATTACCGCCGGCGCGCGCAAGGTAATCATCTCGGCCCCGGCCAAGGGCGCCGATGCCACCGTGGTGTACGGGGTAAACCATGACATTTTGCGTCAATCCCACCAGATCATCTCCAACGCTTCCTGCACCACCAACTGCCTGGCGCCCGTGGCCCAGGTGCTGCACCGCGAGCTGGGCATCGAAAGCGGCCTGATGACCACCATCCACGCCTACACCAACGACCAGAACCTGACCGACGTCTACCACACCGACCCGTACCGCGCGCGCTCGGCCACCCATAACATGATCCCGAGCAAGACCGGCGCTGCCGAAGCCGTGGGCCTGGTGCTGCCGGAACTGGCAGGCAAGCTGACCGGCATGGCCGTGCGTGTACCGGTGATCAACGTGTCGCTGGTGGACCTCACCGTGCAACTGAAAAAAGAAGCCAGCGCCGAGCAGGTCAACGCGCTGCTGAAAGAAGCCAGCCAGCACTCGAAAATCCTCGGCTACAACACCCTGCCGCTGGTTTCCAGTGACTTCAACCATAACCCGCTTTCGTCGATCTTCGACGCCAATCACACCAAGGTCAGCGGCAAACTGCTGAAAGTGCTGGCCTGGTATGACAACGAGTGGGGCTTCTCGAACCGGATGCTGGATAACTGCCTGGCGCTGTGCAACGCCGAGTAATGCTCGGCCTGTAGGAGCGAGCTTGCTCGCGAAAAACGCAAAACCACCGCGTTTATTCAGGATGCCAGCGATATCGTTGACGCCCTTCGCGAGCAAGCTCGCTCCTACAGTAATCCAAAGTGCCACTTGCCATTTACGTTGATGATAAGCATTATCATTCGCTGCAAATCGGTCTGGTATCACTGTGAGCCAATCTCGTTTCAACCAAGTCTTCCTCACCCAGCGGGTGATTTTGCTGCGCACCTTGCAGCGGATGGTGAATAACCACAGCACCGCCGAGGACCTGTTGCAGGAAACCTACCTGCGCGTTACCCGGGCCCTGAGCGAACGGCCGATCGACCACCTCGAACCCTTTGTCTACCAGACGGCGCGCAACCTGGCGCTGGATCACCTGCGCGCCCGCAGGATTCAGGCCCGCACCCTGCAGGAAGATGTCCCGCTGGACGTCCTGCAAAGCGTCGCCTCCCCCGTCAGCACCCCCGAAGACGCGACACAGGCCGAGCAATTGCTCGAGCACCTGAGTGTCAGCCTCGGCCAGTTGAGCGCCCGCCAGCAGCAGATATTCATCCTCAGCCGCCTGCACGGTTGCAGCTATCAGGAGATTGCCGACAAGCTCGACGTGTCCCTGAGCACCGTGCAGAAGGAACTGAAACTGATCATGGCCATCTGCATAGGTGTGGCCGAAAGACTGGATCGCCCTTAAGCTTTGTCGGCACAGTCTGTAGGACTATTGATTAAAACGTGGCGAAGACCCGAGGAACACCGTGACGGAACCGAATAAACGGCACCCCCATGAGCTGGCTCATGAGGTGTTGCAAGACGCGGCCATGGACCAAGCCCTCGACTGGCTGATCGCGTTGCAGTGCCCGCAACCCGGGCAGCAGGCGGAATTTGAAGCCTGGCTCGCCAACGACCCGTTAAACGCCGAAGCCTTCATCAAGGCCCAGACTGCCTGGGGCGGCGCGCCGGTTCACAGCGCTGCCGTCGCCCTGAATGCTCCACGCAAACCCAGCGCCTGGCGCCGTATCAAACCGCACTGGAAGCCCCTGGCCACTGCCGCTGTGTTGCTGCTGGGCCTGTTCAGCTTCAGCAACCTGCCTATGCGCCTGCAGGCCGACCATCTGACCGTGGTGGGCGAACGCCAGCGCCTGCAGCTGGACGATGGCTCGAAAGTGTTGCTCAACACCAACTCAGCCTTCTCCAGCAGCATCAAGGACCACCAGCGCATCGCCCGCCTGTATCAGGGCGAGGCGTTTTTCGAAGTGCTGCCCAGCCGTGGCCTGCCCCTGGAAATCGACGCCGGCCCGGTGCGCGCCAGCGTGCGCGACACCTCTTTCGCGGTGCGCTACTTGAACGGTGAAGCCCAGGTTCAGGTACAGCGTGGTGATGTCGACCTGAGCAACACGTTTGACGACGCGCGGGTGCGCCTGAGCGCCGGTGAAAGTATCCGCATCGGGCCCAAGGGCTTCGGCCAACCGGCCAAACTCGACACCACCAAGGACCTGGCCTGGGTCGACGGCCGGCTGATCTTCGAAAACTGCCCGATGAGCGAAGTGCTGGCCGAATTGCGTCGCTACTACCCCGGCTGGATCGTCAACAACAACGACAGGCTCGCCAGCGTGGCCGTCACCGGCAATTACCGGCTCGACCAGCCGCTCGACGTGGTGCGCTCCCTGGCCCACATCACCTCGGCCAAGCTCTCGGAATACCCGGCGCTGGTGATCCTGAACTAAATGAGAATTATTTTTACTCGATAGCCAGCGACGATACGTCTCGTTATAGCCAATGCAACTGATTCCTATTTGATTCAGTGCGCAACTATAAGATTCGTACCTTCCGGAGCGCTCTCGATGTCGTCTCGTTTCAACCGCCGGTCCTCTTCGCCCGTTCGCCGCCAGGGCTTGTCGCTGCTGACGGCCGCAATCCTGTTGGCCGGTGCGCCCGTCATGGCCGCCACCGCCGCCGAGCCTGCCAGCCGCAGCCAGGGCAATTACAGCTTCAGCATCGAGCAGCAATCCCTGGTCTCGGCGCTGAACGCCTTCACCGCGGTGACCGGCTGGCAAGTCGGCCTGCCGGCAGAACTGGGCCAGGGTGTGTCGTCCCCTGGCGTACGCGGCTCATTGCCGGCGGATAAAGCCCTGGACCGGCTGTTGGTGGGGACCAACCTGGGCTATCGCAAACTGGGCAACAACAACATCGTGCTGGAAAAACGCGTCGCCGTCGGCGCCATCACCCTGCAACAGATGACCATCAGTGCCACCCGCCAGGAACAGGCCGTGGACAGCGTGCCCAGCACCGTGACCGTGCACGACCGCGAAGAACTGGACCGCCAGAACGTCAACACCATCCGTGAACTGGTGCGTTATGAGCCAGGTGTTTCGGTGGGCGGTGCCGGCACCCGCTCCGGCAATGCTGGCTACAACATTCGCGGGATCGACGGCGACCGCATCTTGACCCAGGTGGACGGCGTCGAAGTCCCCGACAACTTCTTCAACGGCCCCTACGCCAAGACCCGCCGCAACTACGTCGACCCGGAAATCGTCAAGCGCGTGGAAATCCTGCGCGGCCCGGCCTCGGCCTTGTACGGCAGCAGCGCCATCGGCGGCGCGGTGAGCTACTTTACCCTCGACCCCAACGACATCATCAAGCCCGGGCAGGACTACGGCGCACGCCTGAAGACCGGCTACAGCTCCGCCGATGAGAGCTGGCTGACCTCCGGCACCGTCGCCGGTCGCGTGCAGGACTTCGACGGCTTGCTGCACCTGAGCCAGCGCAACGGTCACGAGATGGAATCCTACGACGGGAATAACGCCACCGGCCTGGCCCGCACCGGCGCCAACCCGGAAGATGCGCGCACCACCAACGTGCTGGCCAAACTGGGCTGGAACTACGGCGAAGAGAACCGCCTGGGCCTGACCTACGAGAAGTTCAAGGACGATCGCGACACCAACCTGAAAAACGCAGTGGGTGGCCCGTTTGTCGGTGGCCAGGGCTTCAACTTCTACCGCGGCCGCACGGGCAACGACACCATCACCCGAGAACGCTTCGGCATCGAAAACAAGTTCGCCCTCGACTCGCCGATTGCCGATCACATCAAGACCAGCCTCAACTACCAGATCGCCAAGACCGACCAGACCACCGCAGAAATCTACCAGCCATCGCGCAAGGTATTGCGCACCCGCGAGACCCTGTACGAAGAGAAGCAGTGGGTATTCGACGCGCAGTTGGACAAGGCTTTCAGCATCGGCGAAACCGACCATGTCGTGACCTACGGCACCACCCTCAAGCAGCAGAAAGTCACCGGTTCCCGTGAGGGCGCCGCGACCTGCCTGGCGGTCGGCGCAGGCTGCACCGCCATCGGTGCACCAAGCCCGTCGGCCGCCGACAGCGTGAAAAAAGCCAGCGACTTCCCCGACCCGACCATCAACTCCTACGCGCTGTTTGCCCAGGACCAGATTGCCTGGGACAAGTGGACCTTCCTGCCCAGCGTACGGTACGACTACATCCAGCTCAAACCCAAGCTGACCCAGGAATTCCTCAATACCGTTGACCCGACACGCATCTACGACCACAGCGATTCGGAAAAGAACTGGCACCGTGTAACGCCAAAATTCGGCATCACTTATGCCCTGACCGAGCAATACACCTGGTTCGGCCAATACGCCGAAGGCTATCGCACGCCATCGGCCAAGGCCTTGTATGGCCGCTTTGAAAACCTGCAGCAGCGCTACACCGTCGAACCCAACCCGGACCTCAAGCCGGAAAGCAGCCGGGGTGTCGAAACCGGGATTCGCGGCAACTTCGAATCGGGCTCGTTTGATGTGGCGGTGTACTACAACAAGTACCGTGATTTCATCGACGAAGATGCCTCGGTTGCCGGTGGCACCGTCCAGCAGTTCGAAGCCAACAACATCAAGCACGCCACCATCAAGGGCGTGGAGGCCAAGGGCCGCTTGAGCCTCGACGCATTCGGCGCACCGCAGGGCCTGTATACCCAAGGCTCGATTGCCTACACCTACGGGCGCAATGACGACAACGGCGAACCGTTGAACAGCGTCAACCCGCTCAAGGGCGTGTTCGGCCTGGGCTATGACCAGCAGAACTACGGTGCCCTGGTCAGCTGGACCCTGGTCAAGAAACAGGACCGCGTCGACAGCACCACCTTCTTCGCCCCTGACGGCAACAGCGCCAACGGCCCGTTCAAGACCCCGGGTTTTGGCATCGTCGACCTGACCGGCTTCTACAAGGTCACCAACGACGTGACCATCAACGGCGGCCTGTACAACCTGACGGACAAGAAATACTGGAACTGGGATGACGTGCGCAGCTACGACAGCGTCGGCGAAGCCGGTGTGACCGGCCCGGCCAACCTCGACCGCCTGACCCAGCCGGGCCGCAACTTTGCGATCAACCTGATCTGGGACATCTGATCAATGGAGCCTCCCCCACCGGATTTTATCTTCGGCGGGGTGAGGATTTTTTACTGTGACGCGTCTTCTAGTTCGTCTAGTTCATAACAGCCTGGCAACCAGACGCTTTCTCTTCTCAAGGACTCCCCGATGACCGCCTCCCCTACCGCAGAACGTGCAGCCCTGCGCTCCCAGCGCCTGAACCAGATCACCAACGAACCGCACACCAAGCTCGATGCGTTGGTGAAGGCCCATGCACCGTTTGAAACCCAGGCCAACTTCGCCCGCTTCGTGGTCGCGCAATACCTGTTCCAGTCGGAGCTGGTGGCGCTGTACAACGATGCCGAGTTGATCAAGATCGTCCCTGACCTCGCTGAACGCTGCCGTGCCGAGGCGGCCAAGCTGGACCTGGGCGACCTGGACACCGAAGTACCGACCCCGGTCGCCGGCGCCGTGAAAAACCCGAGCAAGGCCGAAGCCCTGGGCTGGCTGTTTGTGTCCGAAGGCTCCAAGCTGGGCGCCGCGTTCCTGATCAAGCGTGCCGTGGGCCTGGGTTTGAGCGAAACCTTCGGTGCCCGTCACCTGGGCGAGCCTGCGGGGGGTCGCGCTGAAGGCTGGAAGCGCTTCACCCGCACCCTCGACGCACTGGAATTCACCGCTGAAGAAGAAGCCGAAGTGGAGAAAGGCGCGATTGATGCGTTCGTGCGCTTCACCGTGTTGCTGGAACAGGCGTACGCTAGCGCCCCTGAGCTGGCCTGATTCCCTGATTGGAATGCAATCAAATGTGGGAGCGGGCTTGCTCGCGAATGCGGTGGATCAGTCAATATATCTGGTGACTGAACCACCGCATTCGCGAGCAAGCCCGCTCCCACATTTTGATCCGGTTTCACTTTGAATCCTTCGTAAATCCATCCATGCAAACCGCACCCATGACCGGCAAAACCCAATCCTCATCCAAAATCGCCCGCGTCCTGTTCGGCCTGCTGGCCTACGTCAGCCTGGGCATCGGCTTGATTGCGATTGTGGTACCGGGCTTGCCCACCACCGAGTTCATCCTGCTGGCCGCCTGGGCCGCCACCAAAAGCTCGCCGCGCCTGAGTGCCTGGCTGGAAAACCACCGGCTGTTCGGGCCGATCCTGTTCAATTGGCGCAATGGCAAGATCATCGCCCGCCGGGCCAAAGTCAGCGCCACCGTGAGCATGCTGCTGTGCGCCGGCCTGATGCTGGTGATGCTCGACCACGGCTGGCCGATCTACCTGGCCATCGCCGGAATGAGCATGGGCAACCTGTGGATCTGGTCGCGACCGGAACGTCTCCCGCAACCCACCTGACACCCCCCACTACCGCTCATCGGCTCCCGCTCATGAACTGCCGGCCCAAGCCGATGTTCCGGGCATAGCGCCGAATGGACTCGCCTGAGCTTGCATACTAATAAGTCCATTCGCGGGTACTTCTATGTTCGACACCCTCTCCATTCGCTTGAAAATCGTGCTGTTGTCCGGTCTGTGCCTGCTGGGGGTGATTGCCCTGGTGGTCGGCATGAACCTGTACCAGACCAACCAGAACGACGAACTCATCAGCGATTCAAGCTCGCGAATGCTCACCGACAGTGTGCAGAACCTGCTGCAGGCCAAGGCCGCCGAGCAAGCGGTGCAACTGCAAAAAACCTTCGGTGAAAGCCTGTTGGTGGTGACGGCCCTGGCCGACCAGATCAAGGACCTGCGCACTCTGGCCGCCAAGCGCTCGCTGGATGCCGGGGCCTTGCGTGAAGAACTCAACCACAGCCTGAAAACCGCCTTCGACCGCAACACCAAGGTGCTCGGCATCTGGCTGTCGTTCGAGCCCAACGCCCTCGATGGCAAAGACAGTGAATTCGTCAATGATGCCGCCCGTGTGTCCAACGAAAAAGGCCGCTTTTCCAGCTACTGGAGCCGCGCTGGCGGTGAAGGCCTGAACACCGTGATGGTCGAGGATGACCTGACCAAGACCACCCTCAACCTCAGCGGCACGCCCTATAACATCTGGTACACCTGCCCGCGGGACACAAAAAACACCTGCCTGCTGGACCCGTATGAAGACACCGTGGCCGGCAAGCCGGTGTTGATGACCACCATTTCCCTGCCGCTGCTGGTCGACGGCAAAGTGATCGGCGTGGTCGGTGTGGACCTCGCCCTCAACGCCCTGCAAGCGGCGACCGATGCGGCGCAAAAAGAACTGTTCAACGGCGCCGGAATTCTCGAAATACTGTCCGGTAACGGCTTGATCGCCGGCTACAGCGGCGAGCCGGCCAAAGTCGGCAAAAACCTGGTGGACACCCTCGGTGCCGAAGGCAAAGAGATCGTGCAACTGCTGGCCAGCGATACCCGCAAGATCCGCGAGGAAGACGGCACGATTCGCGCCGTGTACCCGGTCAAACCGATTGCCGACGCCAAATCCTGGGGCGTGGTAATCAAGCTGCCCAAACAAGTGCTGCTGGCAGACTCGCTCAAACTCCAGGCGGTGCTCGACAAGGCCCAGGCCAGTGGCACTTTCAAGGCGTTGCTGGTAGGCGCAGCCGCCGGCCTGCTGGGACTGTTGCTGATCTGGCTGACCGCCACCGGCGTGACCCGGCCGATCAACAGCGTGGCCGCCATGCTCAAGGAAATCGCCAGCGGCGACGGCGACCTCACCCAGCGCCTGGCCTACGGTAAAAAAGATGAACTGGGGGAACTGGTGAACTGGTTCAACCGCTTCCTCGACAAGCTGCAGCCGACCATCGCGCAGATCAAGCAAAGCATCACCGAAGCCCGTGGCACCGCCGACCAGTCCTCGGCAATCGCGCGCCAGACCAGCGAAGGCATGCAGGTGCAGTTCCGTGAGATCGACCAGGTGGCCACCGCCTCGAATGAAATGAGCGCCACCGCCCACGACGTGGCCAACAGCGCCTCCAACGCCGCCAGCGCGGCCCGCGGCGCCGACCAGTCAGCCCGCGAAGGCATGCAGATCATTGAACGCAGCACCCGCGACATCACCACCCTGGCCGAAGAAGTCAGCAAGGCCGTGACCGAAGTCGAAGCCCTGGCGGTGAACAGCGAGCAGATCGGCTCGGTACTGGAAGTGATCCGCAGCATCGCCGAACAGACCAACCTGCTGGCCCTGAACGCTGCGATTGAAGCGGCGCGAGCCGGGGAAAGCGGGCGCGGTTTTGCGGTGGTGGCCGACGAGGTGCGCAACCTGGCCAAGCGTACCCAGGACTCGGTGGAGGAGATTCGCCTGGTGATCGAGCGCATCCAGACTGGCACCCGTGGAGTGGTGGCGACCATGCATTCGAGCCAGACCCAGGCGCAGAACAACGCCGGGCAGATTCATCAGGCGGTGCAGGCCCTGGGCAAGATCAGCGATGCGGTAACGGTGATCAGCGACATGAACCTGCAAATCGCCAGCGCCGCCGAGCAGCAAAGTGCGGTGGCCGAGGAGGTCAACCGCAACGTCTCGGCAATCCGCACAGTGACCGAAACCCTGACCGGCCAGGCCACCGAATCGGCGGCCATCAGCAGCCAGCTCAACGCCCTGGCCAGCCAGCAGATGAAGCTGATGGATCAGTTTCGGGTTTGACCCGGGCTTGAAGCCAGTAAGCACCCAATGTGGGAGCGGGCTTGCCCGCGAATACGGTGGATCAGTCGGTATATGTATTGACTGACACACCGCATTCGCGAGCAAGCCCGCTCCCACACAAGCCCGTCCACATTTAGAGTCGCGGTGCCTTATTGACCCGTCCAGGCCGCCACAAACGGCGCGAGGTCTTCTTTCGGGGCCGTACGCGGCGGGTTTTGTGGGGTGCCCAGGTAGAGGAAGCCAATCACTTCCTCATCCGCCTTCAGCCCGAGGCCTTTGGCGACATGGGCCGAGTACGACAACTCACCGGTGCGCCACACCGCGCCGATCCCCTGGGCGTACGCCGCCAGCAGAATCCCGTGAGCCGCACAGGCCGCCGCCAGCAGCTGCTCGGATTTTGGCACTTTGAAATGTTCTTGCAGGCGGGCAATCACCACCACCACCAACGGCGCCCGCAGCGGGCCGTTCTGCGCCTTGTCGATCGCGGCCTGGGGCGCGTCGGCGTCCTGCAGGCGGGCGGCTTCGGCCAGCAGGGTGCCCATGCGCTCACGTGCCGCACCTTCCACCGTCAGGAAGCGCCAAGGCCGCAGCTGGCCGTGGTCGGGCGCGCGCATGGCAGCGGCGAACAGCAGGTCGCGCTGCTCCTGGGTCGGTGCCGGGTCCAGCAGTCGCGGCACGGAAACACGGTTGAGCAAAGCGTCGAGAGCCTGCATTGGCCACCTCCAGAGAAAAATGTGCGGTCATTCTAGCGGGAATGAATCGGATACCACCAAACGATAATTGCTCTTATTCAATCCGCCCTGCCCTGTTAGACTTTGCGGCCTTATTTTCAGCCTACGTTCAGGAAGACTGATGTCCCGTTCGCCCCTTCGCCTGTCTGCACTGTTGATGGCCTTGAGCCTGAGTGCCTGCGATGACGCCCCGCGATTCACCAAGGCCGAGCCTGGTGAAGCGCGTGCCGGTGGCGCGACCACGGTGAGGAAGACCGACCAGAACGCCTTCTCCCTGCCCTCGGCCAACCTGTCGCCCACCCGGCGCCTGGACTTCAGCGTCGGCAACAGTTTCTTTCGCAGCCCCTGGGTGATTGCCCCGTCCACCACCACTGCCCGCGACGGGCTGGGCCCGCTGTTCAATACCAATGCCTGCCAGAACTGCCATATCAAGGATGGCCGTGGGCATCCGCCATTGCCCGATGCGCCCAACGCGGTGTCGATGCTGGTACGCCTGTCGATTCCCGATGCACCGCCCTATGCGAAGGTCATCGAGCAACTGGGTGTAGTCCCCGAACCGGTCTACGGTGGGCAATTGCAGGACATGGCCGTGCCCGGCGTCGCCCCGGAGGGCAAGGTGCGGGTCGACTACACGCCGGTCAACGTCCGCTTCAAGGACGGCACCGTGGTCGAATTGCGCAAGCCGGCCCTGCAAATCACCCAGCTCGGTTATGGGCCGATGCACCCCGACACGCGCTTCTCGGCGCGAGTTGCACCGCCGATGATCGGCCTGGGGCTGCTCGAAGCGATCCCCGACGCCGACATCCTGCGCAACACCGACCCGAAAACCGCCGACAAGGAAGCCATTGTCGGGCGGGCGAATTGGGTCTGGGACGACGCGCAACACAAGACCGTACTCGGTCGATTTGGCTGGAAAGCCGGGCAACCGAACCTCAATCAACAAAATGTTCACGCGTTCTCTGGTGATATGGGCCTGACCACCTCCCTGAGACCGTTCGATGACTGCACCGATGCACAAGTGGCCTGCAAACAGGCGCCCAACGGCAATGGCCCGGATGGCGAGCCTGAGGTCAGCGACAACATCCTGCGCCTGGTGCTGTTCTACACCCGCAACCTGGCCGTCCCCGCCCGCCGCGACGTCGACGCACCGCAAGTGCTGGCCGGGAAAAACCTGTTCTACCAGGCCGGTTGCCAGGGCTGCCACACCCCGCAATTCACCACGGCGCCCACCGCCGCCGAACCTGAATTGGCTAACCAGGTGATTCGCCCCTACAGCGACTTGCTGCTGCACGACATGGGCGACGGCCTCGCCGACAACCGCAGCGAATTCAAAGCCAGTGGCCGCGACTGGCGCACGCCGCCGTTGTGGGGCATTGGCCTGACGCAAGCCGTCAGTGGCCACACCCAGTTCTTGCATGACGGCCGCGCCCGCAACCTGATGGAGGCCGTGCTGTGGCACGGCGGTGAAGCCCAGGCGGCGCAGCACCATGTGTTGTCGTTCAATGCCGAGCAGCGCGCCGCGTTGCTGGCATTTCTGAATTCTTTATAAGCTTTGTCCTAATTACAGAAGGGAGCTCGACATGTTCCGTCCCAAATTGTTGTTCACCAGCCTGGCCGCCCTCGCCCTCGGTGCGTGCTCGCCCCAGGACCCGCAAGCGGTGACCTCGGCGGCCATCGCCAAGCAAGTGATCCTGCCGACCTACAGCCGCTGGGTTGAAGCCGACCGCCAACTGGCCGTCAGCGCCCTGGCCTACTGCCAGGGCAAGGAAAGCCTGGAGACCGCCCGCGCCGACTTCCTGCACGCGCAAAAGGCCTGGGCCGAGTTGCAACCGCTGCTGATCGGCCCGCTGGCCGAGGGCAACCGCTCGTGGCAGGTGCAGTTCTGGCCGGACAAGAAAAACCTGGTGGGTCGTCAAGTCGAGCAACTGGTGACCGCCCAACCACAGATCGACGCCGCCGCCCTGGCCAAATCCAGCGTCGTGGTGCAGGGCCTGTCGGCCTACGAATACATCCTCTACGACGCCAAGACCGATCTGGCGGACGAGACGCAAAAAGCCCGCTACTGCCCGTTGCTGGTAGCCATCGGCGAGCGCCAGAAACTGCTGGCCGAAGAGATCCTGTCGAGCTGGAACAGCACCGACGGCATGCTGGCGCAGATGACCAAGTTTCCTAACCAGCGCTACGCCGATTCCCACGAAGCCATCGCCGACCTGCTGCGGGTTCAAGTGACTGCGCTGGACACCCTGAAGAAAAAACTCGGCACCCCGATGGGCCGCCAGACCAAGGGCATCCCGCAACCGTTCCAGGCCGATGCGTGGCGCAGCCAGTCGTCCCTGCAAAGCCTGGAGGCCAGCCTGGCTGCCGCCCAGAGCGTCTGGGTCGGCGTCGACAACAAAGGCCTGCGCGGCTTGTTGCCTGCCGATCAAAAGCCATTGGCTGACAAGATCGACGCCGCGTATGCCGCCTCCCTGAAACTCTTCGCCAGCAACCAGCGTACGCTGAATGAAATGCTGGCCGACGATGCCGGGCGCCAGCAACTCAACGATATCTACGACAGCCTCAACGTGGTCCACCGCCTGCATGAAGGCGAGCTGGCCAAGGCGCTGGGCATCCAACTGGGCTTTAACGCCAACGACGGTGACTGATGATGCTCAGGCGACAGGCTTTGGCCCTCGGCAGCGTGCTGCTCAGTGCGATCACCTTGGGCGGCTGGACGCTGTTCAAGCAGAAGGGCAAAAGCCCGCTGCTGCTCTCGGCGCGGGATGACAGTGATGGCAGGCACTACGCCGTCGGCTTTCGCCTGGACGGCAAGCAGGTATTTGCCACCGAGGTCGGCCAGCGCTGCCACGACATCATCAACCACCCGACGCTGCCGATTGCGCTGTTTGTCGCACGCCGGCCGGGCACCGAGAGTTACCTGATCGACTTGCGGGACGGGGCGCTGCTGCAAACCATCACCTCCAAGGCCAATCGCCACTTTTACGGGCATGCGGTGGTGCACAAGGATGGCGAGTGGTTGTATGCCACAGAGAACGACACGTCTGACCCGGGTCGCGGTTTGCTGGGTGTGTACCGGTTCGAGGGTGAGCGGCTGGTGCACACCGGGGAGATTTCCACCCATGGCATCGGGCCGCACCAGGTGTCGTGGATGCCTGATGGCGAGACGCTGGTGGTGGCTAACGGCGGGATTCGCACTGAGGCTGAGAGCCGGGTGGAGATGAACCTGAATGCCATGGAGCCGAGCCTGGTCCTGATGAAGCGCGACGGGACGCTGTTGAGCAAGGAGACCCTGGGCCAGCAGATGAACAGTGTGCGGCATATGGGGATTGCCAGCGACGGGACGATCCTCGCGGGGCAGCAGTTCATGGGGGCGTCTCATGAGCGTTCGGAGTTGCTGGCGATCAAGCGGCCGGGGCAGGCGTTTGTGGCGTTTCCGGTGGCGGATGAGCAGTTGCAGGCCATGGGGCATTACACGGCCAGTGTGGCGGTGCACAGCGAGTTGCGGCTGGTGGCGTTGACGGCGCCACGGGGGAATCGGTTCTTTATCTGGAACATGGACAGCGCGCAGTTGCTGCTGGACGGGCCGTTGCCGGATTGTGCCGGGGTGGGTGCGGTGGCTGATGGGTTTGTGGTGACTTCCGGGCAGGGCCGTTGCCGGTTTTACGATTGCCGGCAGGTGCCGTTGGTGGGCAAGCCGCTGGAATTGCCGGCGGGGCTTTGGGATAACCATCTGCATCTGGTTTGATCGGGGGGCTGATTGGGGGCATATCCGTTGCTGCGGTTATGGCCGCTATTGGTTCCGCTTTTACAGCGGCTCACTTTTGAAAAGCGCAAAAGTAAGCAAAACGCTCTTGCCCCACCACTCGGCACCTCGCTTAGGCTCGGTGTGCCCTCACTCCGGCTTTGGACCGTGGGCCGCCGTCATGGGCCATCCTTGGCCCAGGACGGCTAACCTGGCGTCCTGCCAGGTTACCCACGCTCCAAAGCCTGCGTTCGGCCAGCGTGGTTTAACGGGGCGCCCAAGATCAAGATCAAAAGCAGATCAACAGCACAGCGGCCTACCGGCCGGCTTGAGTGTTTAACAGCAAAATCAAAAGCTAAAGCGGGCACGGTGCACTGTAGGAGCTGGCTTGCCTGCGATGGCATCAACTGGGTGTACCTGATGCACCGAGGTGTCTGCATCGCAGGCAAGCCAGCTCCCACAGAAAAGCAGATATGCATTCGCTCTGGCTTTTGATCTGGCTGTTAAACACTCAAGCCGGCCGGTAGGCCGCTGTGCTCTGCTTTTGATCTGCTTTTGATTTTGATCTGCGGGCCCCGTCAACCACGATGGCCGCAAGCAGGCACGGTGGAGCGGGTAAATCGGCAAGGATGCCGATTTAGCCGCGCCGGGCCATGGATGGCCCGTCGCGGCGGCCCGCGGAGCCGTGCCGGAGTGCGGGCATGCCGAGCCTAAGCGAGGCACCGAGTGGTGGGGCAAAGCGTTTTTTGGTTACTTTTTTAGGCGTTTGTAAAAAAGTGACCCGCTGTAAGAGCGGAACCATAAGCCGCCGTTACCGCAGCAACGGATATGTACTCGATCAACCAACCAACCCAAAACCCAAGCCCAAATAAAAGGCCTCGAACTAGCGAGGCCTTTTATTTGGGCTTCAATCTCTTCAACTCTGTGGCCTCATCCCTTGGGACATCCCAAACATGAACAACAACAACTCATGATCAGGCTTGGCCGCGACACCGACCTTGGCGATCCGCGGCATCGGGCATTGCTGCCCGACACCCTGCACCGCACTGAGAACTTGTGTCCGGGGCTGCTCCCAGGCAGCCAGGGCCAAGGCAGCTATGCCCAAAGCCCCCAACAGAAACAAACCTCGTGCAATTTCTAGCTTCATTACGTTAAACCCTTGATAGCGCTGCCAAACGCCGTCTCGTAAAAGTAGCTCAGTTTTTGCCAGTCCGTAGCATTCCACGACGAATGGCGGCGTAACTGCAACATGTCATGCCGGGCCGCCCGCAAAGCGGTCAAGCGCTGCCGGCACTTCTCGAAATCCAGCAACGCCACCTCAACCTTCGCCGCGTCCCCCTCACCCGTCACCCGCACAAAGATATGCTTGATATACAGGCAACCATGCTGCCAACGCCCCTTGTGCATCCGCGCCAACGTACCCGCGAGTTCCTTGAGCAAACGCTCATGCACCAACTCGCCATACTGCTCACGACCACCCGCGGCGTACCAGTTTTCGATCTCGTCGAAACCGTCCAGCGACGCCGTCACCAACAACGCCTTCCATTGGTGCTCAGGATCGCGACGGGCCTCGCAGAACACCAACTCCGGCACGCGTACATCCAGCAAGCGCAGGCCCTTCAGGGCGTCACGCTCACGCAACACAGTGGGGCGCCCAAACGGATGGAGCCAACTACGGTAGATATGACCGGTCTGGCGCTTGCTGTAGAGCAAACGCCCATTGGTGCCCGTTACCCGTTGCACACCACTTTCACCGCCACGACGACGATTGGGCTCTTCGACCCACTCGCCCTGCTGGCGCCAGAAATAATCAAATCGCTCCTCGGGAGCTACTTCACTACCTGGTAAACACTCGACAGCCATCCTGTTACCTCTTGCGCAATACATACACTCGCCACATGGCGTAGAGCGGTATGAAGTCCAGAGATTCCTGAACACGGAAACCGGCTTGTTCAAACTCTGCCTCAACAGTAGCAGCCGGTAACACAAACCGATTTTGGTAACCTTCCTGCTCACCTTTGTTGCGACGCCGCACTTCGGCACGCTTGCGTTTCCAGGCCTTGAAATTGCCGTCTACCCACAACGAAATAATCACGCTGTCGCGGGTAACACGCTGAAATTCGCGCAGTATTGCCAGCCTGTGCTCGGGGTCACCAATGTGGTGCATCAAGCGCATGCAGAAAATACTGTCGACCGCATTATCTGGCAAATCGATATCAAAGGCAGACGTTTGCAAGGGGCGTACCCGTTTCACCACATCCGCCGGTTGGGCGACGGTGGCAATCTTCAACATCGACGCGGAGTTGTCGGCGCCGATGATCACGCGGTTGGGCTTTTCTGCCAGCAACGGCCAGAAACGCCCGGCACCACATGGCAGGTCCAGCACCAGGCCAGGCTCACCGGCCATGGCCAGCGCACCACGGGCCAATTGCTCGTCGCGTTTGTGGGACAACCGGCGAGCCAGATTGTCCTGATGTTTGAGTAAATAATTCTGCGCGTGCTGATCGTCGTACTTTTCGGAAAATTCGAGCTTGATCGGGGTAGGCATCACCGGGTCTCCAGTTACTGATGCCTACAACCTTAAAAAGAATCCTGTGATCAACAGGTCAACACGTTGTGAAAAACTTGTCCTGTCGAATCGTATACATTACAAAACTTTGCAGACACAAGTCGTGGCATGGTGCCATCTTCGGCGAAAATCAGGAAGTCTGTCGCAGCTTAGCGGCAGGGCAGGCATCAGGCTTTGACCTGACTCAATTCGACGTGAAAGCGGCAGCCGTTGGGCTCCATGGTGCTGAGGCTGACGCTCCAACCCTGGTTCTCGCAGATGCGCTGAACCAAGGACAAACCCAGGCCAAGGCCTTCACCGCGCTTTTCACTGCCACGCACAAACGGTTCGAACATCGCTTCGCGCTTGTCCTCGGGAATGCCCACGCCAGTGTCTTCCACCACAAAACCGCTCGGTTCCAGGGTAAGGCGGATCAAGCCATGCTCGGTGTAGTGCAGGGCATTACGCAACAGGTTGCCCATGACCGCGTGCAGGAAGGTCGCGTTGTAGCGGGTATCCAGTGGATTGCCCGGTTGATAGATCAGCTCAAGGCCTTTGCGCTCGATCGGCTCACGCCAGATCCCCAGCAGGTCCTCGGCCACCTGGGCCAGGTTGGCCTGGGGCGACATGCCGGCCTCCTCGCGCTGGGCACGGGCCAGCATCAGGAAGGTCTGCACCAGTTCGCGCATTTCTTCACAGGCCCGCGCAATGCGCTCGACCTGCTTGCGGCCGCGCTGGTCAATCGCGGGGTTCTCCAGCAACAGTTCGCAGGAACTGGCGAGCACCATCAGCGGGGTGCGCAATTCGTGGCTCACGTCACTGGTAAACAGCTGCTCCCGGGACAACGCCTGGCGCAAGCGGCCCAGGGTTGCATCAAAGGCCACGGCCAGTTCACCGACTTCATCGGCCGCATAATCCGGCGCCAGCGGGGGTGCCAGGCCAAGTAACTGGTCGCGGTGCCGCACCTGGCGGGCCAGGCGTACGACTGGCGCCATTACCTTGCGCGCCAGTACCCAACCGAGAAATACCGCCAGCGCCAGGCTGAGTACAAACCCCACCAGCACGACAGCAAACAGCACGCGCTCGCGTTCTTCAAAATCGCTCTGGTCTTGCAGCAGGACATAACGGCGACCGTCAACGATTTCGACCATTGCGTGGTAGGAAAGCTGTTCGCGGAACACCTCGTGAAAACCGGCGTCGAGGTGGCGCAAGTCCTTGGGCAGTTCAAAATCGCCAGGGCCGCCGCTGAAGTAGAACAACTGGTCGGGCTCGGGGCGATGGCTCCAGTCCTCGACGCTGTCCATCAGCAGCAGCCGTTGCAAGTCACCGCCCAGGCCTGCCGATATGAGTTTTTCTTCCACCAGGTGCACCGTAGCGACGATACCCATGGCGAAGGCCCCCGCCACCAACGCGCTCATCAAGGCGAAGGCGATGATGATCCGTTGGGCAAGGCTTTGCTTAAACTCCATCACGACCCTCGGCCAGGCGATAACCCACACCGTGCACCGTTTGCAGCAACGGCTTGGCGAAGGGTTTATCAATCACCTGACGCAGTTGATGGACATGGCTGCGCAGGCTGTCGCTGTCCGGGCAGTCATCGCCCCACAGGGCTTCTTCGAGAATCTCACGGCGCAATACATGCGGGCTTTTCTGCATCAGCACCGCCAGCAGCTTCAGGCCGACCGGGTTGAGCTTGAGCAGGCGCCCTTCGCGGGTGACTTCCAGGGTATCGAGGTCGTAGTTCAGGTCACCCACCTGCAAGGCACGGCGCCCGCCGCCCTGGGCACGACGCAGCACTGCTTCGATACGCGCGGCCAGCTCCGACAGCGCAAACGGCTTGAGCAGGTAGTCATCGGCGCCGGACTTGAAGCCCTGCAGCCGGTCATCCAGCTGGTCGCGGGCGGTGAGCATGATCACCGGCGTGTCGCGGCGCGCGTCTTCACGCAGGCGTTTGCACAGGGTGTAGCCATCAATGCCAGGCAGCATGATGTCGAGCACGATCAGGTCGTAATGTTCGGTGGCAGCCAGGTGCAGGCCCGACAAACCGTCCTGCGCACAGTCTACGGTGTAGCCCTTCAGCCCCAGGTAATCGGCCAGGTTGGCCAGAATATCGCGGTTGTCTTCAACCAATAAAATTCGCATGGGCAGTGTCTCCGTACGCGGTAACGGCCGTGTTGGCTCGCGCAGCTTAAGGCCAAGTATGGCTCACGGCTAGGCCTGAAGGCCGCGCCGATTACTGTTTTCAACCGATTGCGAGACTTAACGAGTTTTTCACTATAGGTTCACAAGCTGACTACAGTGTCAGCGCGAAGATCGCGCCCATCGAAAATAAGGAACGTTGACATGGGTTTTCCAAAAACGGCGCCAATGCGCTATTTGCTGTTGGTGACCGGTGCCTGGCTGGTGGTTTTTCTACTGACCCGCAGCGTGCTGCTGGTAACCCATCTGGATGAGGTGAGCGGTAACCTGCTGCCGGTATTCGGCGTGGGCCTGCTCTATGACCTCGGCTTCCTCGCCTATGCCGCCCTGCCCCTGGGCCTGTATTTGCTGCTGTGCCCACCGGGGTTGTGGCGCCGTCGCGGCCATCGCTGGTTCCTGCAGGCGGTACTCACCGTCAGCCTGTTCGCCATGCTCTTCACCAGCGTGGCCGAATGGCTGTTCTGGGACGAGTTCGGCGTGCGCTTCAACTTTATTGCCGTGGATTACCTGGTCTACTCCAAGGAAGTGCTGAACAACCTGCTGGAGTCGTATCCGATCGGCAAGCTGCTGAGTCTGCTGGCCGTGATGGCGATCGTCTTGAGCGTGGTCTTGCGTAAACCGTTCAACGCGGCCATGGACGCGCCGTTGCCTGCGATGCGCAAGCGTCTGCTCAGTGCCCTTGGCCTGTTGCTGGTGGCCGGCCTGAGCCTGCAACTGATCAACCAGGACAGCCCGCGCAGCCAGGGCGGCAACGCCTACAACAACGAACTGGCCAGCAACGGCCCCTATCAGTTCTTCGCCGCTTTCCGTAACAACGAACTGGACTACACCCAGTTCTACAAGAGCCTGCCGGCGGATGTAGTCGCCAAGCAGTTGCGCGCCGAACTCAGCGAACCCAACGCACGATTTATCGGCACGGATCCGCTGGATATCCGTCGCGCCATTACCAACCCGGGCACGCTGCGCAAACCCAACATCGTGCTGGTGACCATCGAAAGCTTCAGTGCCAAGTACATGGGCAGCAACGGCGACCCGAATAACCTCACGCCCAACCTCGATGCGCTGCGCAAACAGAGCCTGTACTTCAATAACTTCTACGCCACCGGCACTCGCACCGACCGCGGCCTGGAAGCCATCACCCTGGCCATCCCGCCGACGCCCGGGCGTTCCATCGTCAAGCGTATCGGCCGGGAAAGCGGTTTCGGCAGCCTCGGCCAGCAGCTCAACGCCATCGGCTACGACAGCGTGTTTGTCTACGGCGGCCGGGGCTACTTCGACAACATGAACGCGTTTTTCAGCGGCAACGGTTACCGCGTGGTCGACCAGAGCAGCGTGCCCGAATCCGAAATCAGCTTTAAAAACGCCTGGGGCATGGCCGACGAAGACCTCTATAAACAGACGCTGAAACTGGCGGACGCCGACTACGCCAAGCAGCAACCATTCCTGTTGCAACTGATGACCACCTCCAACCACCGTCCGTATACCTATCCGGCTGGCCGCATTGATATCAAATCCGGTGACGGTCGCGACGGCGCGGTGAAGTACACCGACCATGCCATCGGCCAGTTCCTGGAGGCGGCGCGCCAGAAACCCTGGTTCGACAACACGATCTTTATTTTCGTCGCCGACCACACGGCGGGCAGCGCCGGCAAGGAAGACCTGCCGATGGTCAATTACCAGATCCCGCTCTTCATCTACGCACCCAAACTGGTAGACGCCGGCGAGAACGCGAAGCTGGCCAGCCAGATCGACCTCGCCCCGACCCTGCTGGGCTTGCTGAACCTGAGCTACGAGTCGACGTTTTTTGGCCGCAACCTGCTGCAGGACAACCCGCTGCCGCCACGGGTAGTAGTCGGCAATTACCAGTACCTGGGGTTGTTCGACGGCAAGGACCTGGCGATTCTCAGCCCGCGCCAAGGCTTGCGTCGGCATGACCAGGCCCTGGGCGACAGCCACGAAATCCGCGTTGGCAGCGATGACCCGTTGATCCAACGGGCCATCACCTACTACCAGGGCGCCAGTTATGACTACAAGCAACAGTTGCTGAGCTGGAGGGTGCCCAAGGACGAGGCTCCCCAAGTGAGTACACGCTAACCAGAATGCCCCGGCCAGGTCTGACCGGGGCTTTTTTTAGAGTCTGAGTTCGCCATGCACGCAATCGCTGTTCGTCCGTTATCCCAACCCCTCAACGTCTGGCTGTGCCTCGGTGTGCCTGCCGTTCTGGCGGTGGCCATGTTGCTGCTGGAGCTGACGTCGCTGGACATGGACATCGCCAGGCTGTTCTACGACGCGTCCGAAGGCGGCTTCGTGGGCCGGCACAGTTTTTTTCTGGAGGACATTCTTCACGATCGCGCCAAGCAGATGGTGATCGTGTTTTCGGTGCTGGCAATCGCCGGGTTTGCCGGGGCCTTTGTCTTTGAGCGACTCAAACCCTATCGCAGGGAACTGGGCTGCCTGGTGCTGTCGCTGGCACTGGCCACCTCGTTCGTTTCACCGTTGAAGACGGTGACCGGGGTGCAATGCCCGTGGAGCGTCAAGGAGTTTGGCGGCCAGGAGACGTACAGCGAACTGCTGAGCCCCAGGCCGCCGACCGACAAGCCGGGGCGTTGCTGGCCGGGCGGGCATGCGGCGACCGGGTTCGCGCTGTTTGCGTTGTTTTTTGCCCTGAGGGATCGCCGACCGCGGATGGCGCGCTCGGCGTTCCTGTTTGCGCTGGGCCTGGGCACGGTGCTTTCGGTGAGCCGCACGATGCAAGGGGCGCACTTTCTTTCCCACAACGTGTGGACGGCAATTTTCAGCTGGCTGATTTGTTTGGGCGCCTATTACTTCCTGCTGTACCGGCCGGTGAAAACACCGCAGCCCGCCTTCCGCAAGCAGCCCGTGACGCCGTGATGAACAGCCCTTGCCTAGCCGGGGGCAAGGGCGCAACACTCTGCGCACTTTTTGGCAACGATCCTGCTGAGCCATGTCCGATACCCTGTTGCTGATCGAAGACGACCTGCCCCTGGCGGCACTGACGGCCGAGTTCCTGCGCGCCGAAGGCTTTACCGTCGCAGTGGAACACCGTGGCGACCACGCCGCCCAGCGTATCCAGGATGAACAACCGGCACTGTTGATCCTCGATGTGATGCTGCCGGGCATCGACGGTTTTACCCTGTGCCGACAGATTCGCGACCACTACCCTGGGCTGATCCTGATGATGACGGCCCTGGACGAGAACGCCGAACAATTGGTGGGGTTTGCCGCCGGGGCCGACGACTACGTGGTCAAGCCGATCGACCCGCAACTGTTGCTGGCAAGGATCCGCTCGCTGCTGCGCCGCCATCCCCGGGCACCTCGCAGCTACTATCAGTGGGGCGCTTTTCGGCTGGACCTGAACAACCACTTCGCTTGGCTTGGCGAGGCGCCCTTGCAGTTTTCGGTGGCCGAATTCGAGTTGCTCGCCATCTTTGCCCGCCATTGCGGCGTATTGCTCACCCGGGAAAAACTGCTCCAGCGCCTGCGCGGCCTGGAGTACGACGGGCTGAACCGGTCGATTGATATGCGGGTGTCGCGCTTGCGCAAAAAGCTGATGAGCCTTGAGTGCCCCGTGACCATCCAGACCATCACGGCGCAGGGATACCTGTTCGTCGAAATCCCGACGGGGAGCCAGCATGCTGTCTAAAGTCCGCCCGTGGATGGCCATCGCGGCCGGCACCAGCTGGGCCGCCCTCACTTTTTACCTGCTGTGGTTGTGCTCGAACGCCTCGGTGTTTATCGGGGACTACAGTTTTCTGCGCCTGATGGCCGGGCCGGGTTATCTGGTTGCCGAGCAACTCAAGGCCTTGCCCGCCGAAAAACGGGAGGCGCGCATCGAGTCACTGCAAGCACGCTTTCAGTACCCGGTGAGCCTGGTGAAAAAGGATGATATCGAGCTGCCGCCTGAAGCTATTGTGATGCTCGACCACCATCAGCCGGCGCAGAACAGTGATGAGGACGTCACCTACTTCCCGCTGGACGATGACACGGTGATTCAATTCGGTCCCTTGTGGGGAACTGCCGAAGTGAAGGACCTGCTGCAATATCCGGTGTACTGGGTGACCGCCTGTGTCGCCGGCCTGCCGGTACTGCTGTTTCTCTGGATTGCCCTGCGTGCCCGGCGCAAATACACCCATGACCTCGATGCCCTTAATGCCTGCATTGCTACCCTCGCCCGCTCGCCCAACACGCTGCTGCCCGCAATGAGCCAGGAGTGGGCGCCGCTGCTGCTGACCTTGCAACGGCATGCGCTGGATATCAGCTCGATGGGCGAACGCCACCGGGAGGTTTCCCAGGCGGTGTCCCACGAACTGCGCACACCCCTGGCGCGGATGCGTTTTGCCCTGGCACTGCTGAGTAAAAGCGCCGACCCCGACACCCGCACCCGCCTGCAAGAGCGCCTGCACACCGATATCGAAGAACTGGAGTCGCTGGTTCGCGCCAGCCTCGCCTTTGCCCGGCTGGCCGATGCACCCAGCGACCTGCAGCATGAGCCAATCAATCTCCATGCCTGGCTGCAGCAGGAGTTTGCCCTGCTGGACGGGCACCATCGCTTGCTGACCCTGGACACCGACCCGGCCGACCTGGAACTGATCGGCGACCGCGCCCTGCTGCATCTGATCGTGCGCAACCTGTTAAGCAACGCCATTAACTACGCCCGCGAACGGGTGAACGTCAGCGCTGCGTGCCAGGGCCAGCACCTGGTGCTGCATGTGGATGATGACGGCCCGGGCGTACTGCCGGAAAACCGCGAAAAGATCTTCGAACCCTTCGTGCGCCTGGCCATGGGCGGCGACGAGCCCAGCGGATTTGGCCTCGGCCTGGCATTGGCCAAGCGCGCCACCCACTGGCACGGTGGTGAGCTGTCGATCACCCGCAGCCCGTTGGGCGGCGCACGCCTGACCCTGACCCTCGCACTGCGCCCGGCCTAGGCTGTTACAGCCTGTGACAGTGGAACATCCGCGCTGCCGCTAACCTCGCGACCTTGCCCTTTGGATCAGGTTGGAGAGTCAGCTCATGCGTCACCCTAGACGGCATCTGCCCACGCTGCTGTTATCACTGTGCATGGCCGCCGGTTCATGGTCAGGCGGCGTTGCGGCCCAGAATGTCCACGCGCCCTACTACCCCGGCACCATCCTGCCCAATCGCCAGCCCCAGGCGATCATGGATCAACAACTGGTCACGTTCTACAAGGACTGGAAGGCGGTTTACCTGTCGGGGGAATGCGGCAGCGGCCGGTATTTCATCAAGGTCAACGCCGACCACAAACCCGTGGGTGGTGGCGCCGCGCCCAACACCATCACCGTGTCCGAGGCCCATGGCTACGGCATGCTGCTCACTGTGATGATGGCCGACTACGATGACCAGGCCCAACGGACTTTCGACGGCATGGTGCGCTACTTCCAGGATCACCCGGCAGCGTCCGATCCCGGCCTGATGGCCTGGAACCAGACCGAGGGATGCGGCGACTCCACCGACCCTTTCCGTGGTGACGTCAGTGCCACCGATGGCGACCTGGACATCGCCTACGCCCTGCTGCTGGCCGATCAGAAATGGGGCAGCGAGGGCACCATTGACTATCGCAGCGAGGCCAACACGGTGATGGCGGCGATCATGAAACACGAGGTGCACCCCAGGACTCAGCACCTGATGCTCGGCGACTGGGCCGGTACCGACGGTGACGCAGAGCTTGAGTACACCACCCGCAGCTCGGACTTCATGCAGTCGCACCTCTACAGCTTTTTCACCATGACCGGGGACAAGCGCTGGCAGGCGGTGCGCGACAAGACCTATTCGATCATCAGTGACTTTACCCAACGGTACAGCGCCAACAGCGGGCTGGTGCCGGACTTCATCAGCCACCTGGACACCTCGATCACCCCGGCGCGGCCCGAACTGGTGGAAGGCCCATACGACGGCAGCTATTCGTGGAACGCGGCCCGCTACCCTTGGCGCATCGGCCTGGATTACCTGATGTACGGTGACCCGCGTGCGCTGTACACCCTGACCACCTTCAACCGCTGGGCACGCGCCACCACCCACGATGAGCCGGGCAACTTCAACAGTGGTTACCGGATCGACGGCAGTTCAATCGAGGAAGCGCACAATGAGCCAGCCTTTGTGGCGGCGCTCGGGGTCAGCGCAATGATCAGCCCCGACAATCAGCTGTGGCTCAATAACCTTTGGGACAACCTGCAACGCCGGTCCATCCGTGACCATGACTATTACGGCAATACCCTCAAACTGCTGGGCATGGTGGTCATGTCCGGCCATTGGGAGCGGCCCCAACCGGCGCCCCTCAAAAAAACCGCACACGTGCCTGTCCATCCGTCATCCGGCTCTGCGGCACCGGGACCCGTGGCATCTTTGCCGCCCGCCTCGCACCTGATGCTGGCTCGCGGCTTCATGTTCAAGAAACTGCTGGGGCGTCGCGGCGTCAGCTGAGGCGTGCGCGTAAAGAGAGACGCGGAGCGTCCCTGGCGGCATTCCCACGCAGAGCGTGGGAACGATCAGCATAAAAAAACCCCGCCTGCATCGCTGCAGGCGGGGTTTTTCAGTATCGGGGTAAGGCTGGCTTACATCATGCCGCCCATGCCGCCCATACCGCCCATGTCTGGCATACCGCCGCCAGCTGGAGCATCTTCTTTGATCTCGGCGATCATTGCTTCAGTGGTGATCATCAGGCTGGCAATCGACGAAGCCGCTTGCAGAGCCGAACGAGTCACTTTAGCCGGGTCCAGGATGCCCATTTCGATCATGTCGCCGTATTCGCCGGTAGCAGCGTTGTAACCGAAGTTACCCGAACCCTGCTTGACCTTGTCGACCACTACGCTTGGCTCGTCGCCGGAGTTGGCAACGATCTGGCGCAGAGGTGCTTCAACAGCACGACGCAGCAGAGCGATACCGACGTCCTGGTCAGCGTTGTCGCCTTTCAGCTCGGAGATAGCCTGCAGAGCGCGAACCAGCGCCACGCCACCGCCAGGTACCACGCCTTCTTCAACGGCTGCACGGGTAGCGTGCAGGGCGTCTTCAACGCGGGCTTTCTTCTCTTTCATTTCAACTTCGGAACCCGCGCCAACCTTGATCACTGCAACGCCGCCGGACAGCTTGGCCAGACGCTCTTGCAGTTTTTCACGGTCGTAGTCGGAAGTGGTATCAGCCACTTGAGCGCGGATCTGGGTAACACGTGCCTGGATGTCAGCTTCAACACCAGCACCGTCGATCACGGTGGTGTTTTCCTTGGTCACGGTGACGCGCTTGGCATTACCCAGGTGTTCCAGGGTAGCGCTTTCCAGGCTCAGGCCGATCTCTTCGGAGATAACGGTACCGCCAGTCAAAACAGCGATGTCCTGCAGCATGGCCTTGCGACGATCGCCGAAACCAGGTGCCTTGACAGCAACCACTTTCACAATACCGCGCATGTTGTTCACAACCAGAGTCGCCAGGGCTTCGCCTTCAACGTCTTCGGAAACGATCAGCAGTGGGCGACCGGCCTTGGCAACAGCTTCCAGAACTGGCAGCAGTTCACGGATGTTGGAGATCTTTTTGTCAACCAGCAGGATCAGCGGGCCGTCGAGCTCGGCGGTCATGGTGTCTGGCTTGTTGACGAAGTACGGGGACAGGTAGCCACGGTCAAACTGCATGCCTTCAACAACCGACAGTTCGTTTTCCAGGCCCGAGCCTTCTTCAACGGTGATCACGCCTTCCTTGCCGACCTT
>Ga0247742_10000669_pt1 | contig 26593 bp, 29 predicted proteins | sample UWRJL208509C2_FD_180944 | JGI IMG/M metagenome (GOLD analysis project Ga0247742, IMG submission 180944) | Plant litter microbial communities from Arlington Agricultural Research Station in Wisconsin, United States - UWRJ-L208-509C-2 | ecosystem: Environmental > Terrestrial > Plant litter >...
AGCGGTCCGCGCCACGCGCGATCATTTTTGAAGACCATTCCGGCCTTGCTGCGGCGCTGACGGACCTGCTCGTCGGGCGGCTGGGCTATGACGTGGTGGCGTGCGCGGGGTGTATCGAGGAAGCCATCCGCGTCGCGCATGTGGAGCGCTGCGATGTCGCCGTCGTCGACCTGGACCTGCAGGGTGTCATGGCGTATCCCGCGCTGGACGAACTGATCCGCCGTGGCGTGCCCTACGTGCTCGCCACGGGGGCCATGCCGCTGGATATTCCCGTCCGCTACCTCGCACCCCTGGTATGCAAGCCCTACAGTGCGCAACAGCTGGAGCATGCCATCCGCGAGGCATGTGGCCGTGCGTCCGTGCATGCGACAGCGCCGGCAAGCATCACCGTATCGGTGGCTGGCCGGGCCTGACTCAGGTTTCCGCGAGGCCACCGGCCCGCACGCGCAGGGTATTGGCCACATCCTTCACGCCGATGGTTTCCGCCACGGCATCTTCGGCCAGGTGCTTCATGTAGCGCTCGGGCACGTCGCCTCCCAGAGTGACCACACCCCCGGAGACCTCGACCTCGATATGGGAGGCATCGATCGCGTCGTGTAGCGTGAGCCGGTCGCAAACGTCCTCGCGGATGCGCTCATCGGAACGGACATAACCCTGGGGTCCCGTCCCGCGGTGGCCACCGGGATAGCCCGAGGGCGTCCAGCGGCGACCGTCGCCCGCCTGCGGGGAAGTGCCTTCATCGCGGCCGAAATGGCGGTGGCCCGGATGGCGACCCTCGTAGGCGTGGTGGCCGCCGAAGTCGCGGTGACCGGGGTGCGGTTGCCGGGCGTCGGCCTCGTGGCCCGCTTCGTACGGACTGGCCCCGAAGTCTCGCTGGTCGGGGAAGCGTCCCCGGTTGGCATACATGCTGCCGAACTCATCGCCCGGCACATTGCGTTCGTCAAAACGGCCCATGGTGAGGCTCCCGCGCGGTAAGAGCGCTCAGTCTTCGCTCTTTCCCATGCACGGCGCGTGGACGCGACGTGGTTCCCTTGTGGCAGTCGGCGCTTTTGGCCACTATGGCCCACACATCGCCGGAGAGCGGCGATCCGCCAGACATCGCAACGGGGGTGAGATGTCGCGTATCAGTTTCGATGAGCCGTGGACCTTTGGCGGCCATCCATGGCGCAGTCTCAAGGACACGTCGTTCGGCGTGATCGTTGCTGACGCCAAGGGCGACATCGTCCACCTCAACGAGCGTGCCGCGGAACTGCATGGCTGGGTGCGGCTGGCCGTGGGGCCGGAAGACTACAGCCGGATGTACAGCATCTTCACCGAGGAGGGGCGCCCGTACCCGTCCGAGGACCTGCCGCTTTCCCGTGCCGTCCGCAACGGGGAGACCAGCAAACACGCGCGCTGGGTGATTCGACGTCCCGACGGCTCCCGGCAGACGATGCAGGGTTCCGCCTATCCCGTGGTCGACGCGGAAGGCGACCAGGTCGCTTCCGTCCTGGTCCACGACGCCATCAGCGGCCTCACGCCGGGTTGATCAGTGGGCGGGTTCATTGCGGCTGGCGGCGCCGCAGGCCTGGCGCAGCCACTCGTTGACCACGACCAGGTCCGTCGCGATGCCGGCGCACAGGCGGCGCAGTTCGGCCGAGGGTTGCTGCAGGTCGGGCACCATGATGGTCGGCAGGCCGGCGGCTACGGCCGAACGGACCCCCGCCTGGGAGTCCTCCAGCGCCAGACAGCAGTTGGCCGGCTTGTTGAGGATGCGCGCCGCGCGCAGGTAAGGATCGGGGTAGGGCTTGCACCGTTCGCAGTCGCCCGCTGCCACGAGGGCATCGAAGCGGTCGCGCAGGCCGAATGCCTCGAGGTGGTGGATGGCCGTGCCGTGAGGCGACGAGGTAGCGATGGCACGGGGCAGGCCGAATTCATCGAGGGTGTCGAGCAGGGCGGTCACCCCGGGTTTGAGCCGGAGGTCGGTATCGAACATGGCGTGGTAACGGTCCGAAGCGCCGGTCCATACGGCGTCCAGGTCGATCTCTTCACCGACGTGTTCCCGAAGCAGCATGCGGGCCGCGTGCCCGTGCAGCCCGACCATGCGCTGGCATAGCGACAGGGGAATGTGGATGCCGAGGTCCGAGGCCGCGGCGAGCAGGGCGTCGCGGTACAGCGCTTCGGTGTCGAAGAGCACGCCATCGAGGTCGAAGACGATCGCCTGCGGTATCGCCGGAAAACGGACCATGCGAGCCCCCCTCGAAAGCGGCGTTGCCGTGGTCGTATGCCCGGCTTCATGCCGAAAATAACGCGCTTTGTGGCAGTGCGCCATAGTCCGAATAGGTCGTTTCGGCAGCGGAACCGTTTGCGTTCGCTGAGCGCAGCAGCGACGCTTGTCCGATGAGCCTATCGGAAGCCCTTCGCCTATGAGAAAACGCAGGATGCTCGCCCGCACCGTCGCCGGAGCCGTCGCCGGGGTCCTGCTGTTTTTTTCCGGTGCCTGGGGAGCGATCGCCCTGTTCTACCAGCTTCCCGGTGCCACTCCGTTACGCGCCGGCGGTGCCGTTCTCTGGAGCGTCGTCTACCTGGGTCTGGCGATCGCCTTGTTCGGTTGGCGCGCGTGGTGGGCCCCGATCGCCCTGGCCGTCGCCCTGGCCCTGCTGATCGGTTGGTGGACCACTATCCGGCCACGTAACGACCGGCTCTGGTCGGATGACGTGGCCCAGCTGCTATCGGGCGAGGTCCATGGCTCGCATGTCACCCTGCGCAACGTGCGCGATTTCGACTGGCGTAGCGACGATGACTACGACGCGCGCTGGGAGACCCGCGACTACGATCTCGATCACCTTGTGTCGGCCGACGCGATTCTCTCTTACTGGTCGAGCGAGGCCATCGCGCATGCCATGCTCTCGTTCGGCTTCGACGACGGCCGCCATGTCGTTTTCTCGATGGAGATCCGTCGCGAAAAGGGTGAAGCCTTCTCGGAAGTCGGCGGGTTCTTCAAGCAGTTCGAACTGGTGCTGATCGCGGCCGACGAGCACGACATCGTCCGCGTGCGGACCAATGTGCGTGGCGAGGACGACTACATTTTTCCGTTACGCATGCCGAACGAAGCGATGCGCTCGCTTTTCCTGTCCTACGTCAAGGCAGCCAACGAACTGGTGGAGCGGCCGCGTTTCTACAACACGGTGGCCTCGAACTGCACGACGATCGTCTACCGCATGGCGCGACGTATCGACGACGGTCTTCCGTTCGATATCCGCCTGCTTTTGACTGGCTACCTGCCGGGTTATCTCAGGGATAACGGCGCGCTGGATCGACGGTTCTCGGTGGACGAATGGCGCCGGCTCGGACGAATCACCGAGCGGGCGAGGGCGACGAAGCCGGGCGACGACTTTTCGGCGATCATCCGCGAGGGCGTGCCGCCGGCTCAGTCGCCGTCATCGGGCGCTTCGACCTTGTAGCCCCGGGCCTTGAGCGCGGTCAGGTAGCCGTCGTCGCCGAGCAGGTCTTCGATCGGCACGATGGCGACGGCTTGCGTATCGTGGGCCATGGCGTTGTCGACCACACCGAGCCAGGTGTCACGGACGGCCTTCGGTATGTCGGTCAGGCCGATGCGCTGTGCCACGCCGCCGTCGGTAACGGCATCGAGGCAGGCCGCGCGCTGTTTGGCCGTGCGGTCGTCGCGAAGTGCGCCGATATCGCCGGTGGCCCAGGCATTGCCGCGACGGGTCATGTCGGCCAGTTGCGCATCGATGTTCTCGACGCTCAGGGTGAAGCACGAAAGATCGTCCAGCGTCGAACGCTTGAACTCCTTGACCGCCTTGCGCGGATCGTCGACCAGCAGGGTGTACTGCACCGGTGTCTGCTTGACGTTGTACTTCGTGGCGATGGCGACCACGGTGCGGGTGATCACCCCGGCCTTGCCGAGGCCACTCTTCTTGACGGCGTTCTTGTACAGCTCCACGACGGCGAAGATGGGGCGATAGCGCTCCACGGAACGGTCGTCGCCGATGTAACGGGCCTTCACGGTCAGCCACCGTGCGTAGACGTCCGCAGGCAGGGTGTCCTTGAGGGTCGCCCCGTCGGGTGCGTTACGGACGCCAATGAGCGTCGGCAGCAGGGCGAGCTTGCCGAAGAAGCCGACGTTGGGTTTGATGTCCACCTTCGGCGGAAGGATCAACTCGCTGGCATGGGCGAGGGCATCGTCGACCTCGTCCGCCTTCCAGGTCATGTTCTGCGGAATGGGCGCCAGGCTGCCGAGGATCAGCAAGGTGTGCTCACCCTTGGTGACCTTCCACAAGCCCGGTCCGGGCTGCACGCCGCTGACCGTCACGGCTTCGAGCGTCGGAACGCTGCTCGCAGGGGCCGGAACAGCCGCAGGCGGGGGAGTCGTCCGGGTCTGCGCGCCGGCCGTGCTGGCCAGACCGACGAAAAGGGGCAGGGCAAGGAGGAAGCGGGGCGTCGTCATCGGCGAAGTCTAGACGAACGCGCCCACCGATCGCCTGCCATCGGTTATGCCCACTGGCCTCGCGTTCACGTGCGCAGCGCCTTTCGGGGTGAGCCCGGCGTGAAGGAAATAGTGCGTCATCCTTCCATTGTGGGTGCATTCGCGAACGGATAATCTTTGCCATCCGCCGCGTCCGCTGTAACAAACAGGGTTACCCACCGATCCATGGCACTGGTGATCTACGACATTCCGTTCAGCCCCGACCTGGCGGGGCTATGGCACGTGCAGATGAATGGCGTGCCCATGGAAAATTTCGAGACGCGCGTGGGCGCTATCGCGTACGCCGTGCAGCAGTCCAAGTTGCTGGGCGTCCACAGCGGCCTGCAAGTGCTGGTCTCGGTCGAAGGCGCGGACGGTATCTGGCGCGAATTCGAGTCCAACGCCAAGCGTCCGGTGAGCGGCCTGCAATAGCGCTGCACGTCACCTTGATGCGCGATGCATAGGATGGGGGCAGGATAGGAGGAACACCCCACTCATGACGCATCGAAAAATCGGTTTCTTCGACGTGGAAGGTTCGTGCTACGTCGCCAAACCCGGGCGCTGGCGCGGCAAATACGTCATCAGCGAGGACGGCGACGAGGTCGCCGAGAAGCTGTGCACTACCTTGCACGAGAATGAAGAGGATGCCTGCGCCGAAGGCCTGACCCTTGGCGTCGCGGCGGCGCGCAAGCTGATGAAGGACCGCGAGGGCTTCGATCCGGGCGACGAGTAGGCGGTTAGAATGCCGGGATGACCGATCCCAACGACGCCTTCCGCGCCGACCTCGCAAAACTCGCCACGGCCATCATGCCCTTCGGCAAGTTCAAGGGCAGGGCCATAGCCGACCTGCCGGGAAACTACCTTGCGTGGTTTGCACGGGAGGGTTTCCCGACGGGGGAGCTCGGTCGCCTCCTTGCGATCATGCTCGAACTGGATCACAACGGCCTGCGCCGCTTGCTGGACCCGCTCCGCAAGCCCTAGACACCCCGTTGATCGGTCGCATGGCACGTGCATAGCGCGTGCCACAACATGCCTTTTTCAGGCCCTGCAAGTTATTCCGAATGGCCGATGGTGCACGCCGTTTACACGGCGTAAGTTTTCCTTGCGTCCCTGTGAATGTCTCGTTGCGTTCTCATTCGTCGGGTCGCCAAGTCCCAGCCAAACTCCCCTAAGGCCCGGAGACTCACAATGAAAACGACAAAAAGCATGGCGCCTCGGCGCCACGGCCTCGCTTTGGCCATCGCCACCGCTCTCGCCTGTGCGTGTGCCCAGGCGTCAGCCCAGACACCGCCTGCGCCCGCCGCGCCCGCGGCAGCCCCCGCGCAAACGCCGCCACCCGACGATCAGGCGAAGAAGACCACCGAGTTGACCGCCATCACGGTCACCGGTTCGGCCCTGCCTCGCATCGATGTAGAAACGCCGTCGCCGGTGACCACGATCACGGCCGAACAGATTCAGAAAAGCGGCCTGACCACGGTTTCCGACGTCGTACGGTCCATTTCGGCCGACAACAGCGGTTCCATCCCGGCCTCCTTCACCGCCGGCTTTGCGGTGGGTTCGACGGGCGTGGCACTGCGCGGCCTGACCGTGAACTCGACGCTTGTCCTTATCGACGGCCGGCGTGCGGCGAACTACCCGGTGACCGATGACGGGCAGCGTTCCTTCGTCGATCTCAACACCATTCCCTCGAATGCGATCGACCGCATCGAAGTCCTCAAGGATGGTGCGTCGTCGCTGTACGGCGCCGATGCCATCGCCGGTGTGGTCAACATCATTCTCAAGCCCAGCTTCAAGGGTGCGGAGTTCACCGCCGATGTCGGTACCTCGGAGCATGGCGGAGGGACGACGAAACGTGGGACGGTGTTGTTCGGCGGCGGCGACCTGAGGAAGGACGGCTGGAATGCCTACTTCAGTGCCGAGTACCAGAAAGACAACAGCATCATGACCCGTGACCGGGGCTATCCGTACAACACGGCCGACCTGCGGCGCAGCGGCGGCAACAACCTCATCGGCGGGCAGCCCTCGCAGAATTCCGGCTCGATCTACGGCACGGTGACGCCGGGTACCCTGTCACGTCCGGGGGACGTCACCTCCGGCGTGGCCGATCCGGGTGGCCTCGCGCAACCGCTGCAATCGTGCGGTTCGCTCGGCACCCTGGTTACCGACGATCCGGCCAATCCGGGCAGCTACTGCGCGCAGAATCGCGCCCTGTACACCGCGATCCAGCCCACGACCGAGCGCGGCGGGTTGTATGGCCGCTTCACCATCAAGCTGTCCGATACGACGCAGGCCTATATCGCCGGCAGCTATTACGAGGTCAAGACCTCGTTCCCCGGTACCCCGGCCCAGATCCAGGCGAGCACGCCGAACAACACCAACGCGATCGCCCTGCCGGCGACGCTGCCGGACGGTTCGCTCAATCCGAACAATCCGTTCGCGGCCCAGGGTAGCGCGGCACTGATCAATTACTCGTTCCCCAGTGCCCTGGCCAGCGGCCAGACCGACAACCACAACCTCCGCCTGGTCGGCGGTCTCACCGGGCAATGGGGTGAGTGGAGCTACGACACGGCCCTGGTGCTCAACCATGATTCGCTGGATACGCGCCTGGACGGCCTGCTCAACTATGGGCAGCTGATATCGGCGATCACCAATGGCACGTATAACTTCGTCAACCCGTCCGCGAACTCGCGCGAGCTGCTCGACGCACTCTCGCCCACGTTGCGGAAAACGTCGACCAGCGACCTGCAATCGATCGACTTCCATGTCACGCGTCCGTTGATGGATCTGGGTGGCGGCTCGCTCGGTCTCGCCACGGGCGTCGACGTGCGCCACGAGCAACAGAACGATCCGGACCTCAACGCAAACCTGCAGGCACAGGGGCTGGGTGTCGCGCGCACGAGCGGCCAGCGCACCGTGGGTGGCGTCTACGTCGAACTGGATGCGCCGTTTACCGAGTCCTTCGAAGTGGATGCGTCCAGCCGCTTCGACCATTACTCGGACTTCGGCAACAACTTCTCGCCGAAGATCGGCTTCAAGTGGAAGCCTTTCGAGGCACTGGCCGTGCGCGGCACGTTCTCCAAGGGTTACCGTGCGCCGGGCTTCTCCGAGAGCGGAAACAGCCAGAGCGAGGGCTTCGCGACGTTTACGCCGCCGGCGGATTTCCAGGACGCGCACAACAACAGCGGCTACGTTCAGCCTTATCCGTTGGCCTTCCTGACCACGTCCAATCCGAAGATCCAGCCGGAGCGCTCGAAGAGCTACACCCTCGGCCTGTTGTTCCAGCCGACACAGGACCTCAGCGCGTCGCTGGATTTCTACCGGATCAAGAAGACCGGCGTGATCGCGCAACAGGATCCCAACGCCGTGCTCGATGCGTACTTTGCGGGCCAGCCGTTGCCTGCCGGCTCGGCGATCATCGCGGACGGTCCGGACCCGGCGGCGCCCGGCGCGCTTCCACGGCCTCTCGTCGTGGCGGCACCGTGGGTGAACCAGAACTCCCTGAAAACCCAGGGCGTCGACCTCAATCTCAAGGCCGGCTACAGCTTCAACGAGAACACGCGCTTCACCAGCGAGATCAACCTGACCAAGATCATCAGCTGGAAGCTGACGCTGGAGGACGGCACCACGCTCGATTTCGTCGGCACGCATGGTCCGTATGGCGTGTCGTCGGGCGCAGGTACGCCGCGTTACCGCGGCTCATGGGCGAACAGCATCACGTTCGGCAAGGCGACGATCACCGGTACGCTGTACTACACCAGCGGCCTCAAGCTGACCGCGCCCGACGTGACGGACGGCTGCTTCTCGACCAATACGGATACCGGTGAGAACTTCCCGGCGAACTGCCGGATGGCCTCGTTCACGGACTTCGACCTGACCGGTCGCTACGACCTCACGGACAAGATAGCGATCACGGGTTCGGTCATGAACGCGTTCGACAAGAAGGCGCCGTTCGACCCGCTGAACTACGCGGCACTGAACTACAACCCGACCTATGCGCAGAACGGCGTGGTCGGGCGGTTCTTCACGGTCGGCGTTCGGGTGAAGCTGTAACGATCAGCCGCGCAGGGACGCGTCCTGGAGCACATCCACGCCATCCGTACGGATGGCGATGGATCCCTCGCTTCGCAACCTCGCCAGCATCCGGGTCACCGTGGCCGCACTCATGCCAAGGTACGAACCGATATCGTCGCGTGACATCGGCAGCGGGATGAAGCCGCTGCCGGTGCCTTCCACGCGGCGACGGCGATCGAGTAGCTCGACCAGGAACGACCTCACGCGTTCGGCGGCGGACCCGTCGGTCGCGCGGCGTGTGAACGCGCGCTCGCGCCGGCGCAGTGCGCGTAGATGGGCGGCGATCGCTTCACTGTGTTCGCACAGTGCGTCGGTGGCGGTGCGGGGAAATCGGCAGAACCATGTTTTGCCGACGGCCACCACCGACGCGCTGTGCGTCTGGGTACGGGGGACGTCGAGGGCGAAGAGTTCACCCGGCAGGTGAAAAGCGAGGACGCGCCCTTCGCCGACGGTTTTTGCCAGGCCGCTGAGGACGGCGAACGCGGCGCGGTGAGGTGCATCGGGCTGGACCAGCCGATCGCCTTCGGAGAACGGACCGACACGCTCGACCACCTCGCGCATGTCGAGCAGGGCCGGATCACCACCGTGGGTCGCTTCGCAGACGGCGGCGTGGCGGCAGGACGCATTGCAGCAGATGGACGGCCGTCGCGCGGCGGTGAACGGGCTGGCGAGGGCTGATGCAGTCGACACGGGTAACCTCCGGCACTCAGGGAGCGCGCCTGCATTTTAGGCCGCGTCACCGGCCTCGGCGGGTGAGGTCATCGCGCTGCGCCGTTTTGCCGCATGGGCCCAGCCCATTGACCTTGCCGTGCTTTTGCCTTAGTAAGAGCGACGGGGGAACACCAAAAGGGGGCCGTCAAGGCCATGGCACGTCGAGTTACGCAAGTCAGCACACCCGCCGTCGAAGATATCGAATGCAACGCCGCACCCTGGCCCGATGGCTTCATGCCCGGCACGGTGGCGCCGTTCGTCATGCGCTATGGCGTCGATTTCCTGGTCGCCATGCAGCGCGCCGCCACATCGCATGACGCCGCGGTGGCGTCGCCGGGTGAGGTGGAGCCGGCCTAACGTTCCGCGCCGTGAGAACGCGGCGCCCGTGCGCCGTCGTCAGGCGTATCGCCCGCGGGGCCGCCTTTCATGATCCCGCCCACGACGACGATGGCGATCATCGCCACGATGAGGGCGAGCAGGGCGTAGTAACGGGTTCGATTCATGGCCTCAGTCTCCGTGGACATGGATCAACGAAATGGATGGCTTACGTTACGTCGTCGTCCCGCCGAGCAGGTCGGCAACGGCGTCGATCAGCGCATGGACGGAGAACGGCTTGCTCAGCATGGCGGTTCCGTCCGGCAACGTCGGCGAATCCGCGAACGCGTCCCAGGCGTATCCGGTGACGAAAAGAACGGGAAGGGTCCGCAAGCTTTCGCGAACGGCAAGCGCGAGCTGGTGGCCGTCCATGCCAGGCAGGCCGATATCGGTCACCAAGAGGTCGGGCGGTGGACCGGCGTCGATCAGGCGAAGCGCTTCCTGGCCGTCGGCGCAATCGCGCACCTGGTAGCCGGCTTCTTCGAGCACTTCCCGCGCAATCGCGCGCAGCATCTCTTCGTCCTCGACCAGCAGCACGCGCTGGCCTCGGCCGCGCACCAGGGTGGCGTCCACATGGGCGTGGGTGGCGGCGTTGTCGCCGACATGGCGCGGCAACCAGAGGCTCACCGTACTGCCGCGGCCCGGTGTCGATTCGATGATGGCGCGCCCGCCGGTCTGTCGTGCGAAACCGTCCACCATCGACAGGCCGAGCCCCGTCCCCTGTCCGATCGCCTTGGTCGTGAAGAACGGATCGAAGGCTTTCTCGACCACGCTCGACGACATGCCGGTGCCCGTATCGGTGACCGCGATCACGACGTAGTCGCGGCGCCCCCTGCCGATGTCGGTATCGGAAACGTTGCGCGTCTGGATGGTCAGTCGCCCACCTGTCGGCATCGCGTCACGTGCGTTGATCGCAAGATTGAGCACGGCGCTCTCGAGCTGGCTGGCGTCGGAGAGGGTGCGCCACAAGTCGTCGTGCATACGCAGCTCGAGCGTCACCTGCTCGCCGATGAGAGGACGCAGCAGGAGGTTGAGCTCCCGGACGAGTGCATTGGCATCCACGTCGGACAAGGAAAGGGCTTGCTGGCGAGCGTAGGCGAGCAGTCGGTGGGTCAGGCCGGCGGCGCGCTTCACCGCGCCTCCCGCCGCATCGAGGAGCCGTCGCGTGCCATCGGTGCGGCCGGTATCCAGTCGCTCGGCGACGACCTCGATCGCGCCGCCGATCCCACCGAGAATATTGTTGAAATCGTGCGCGATGCCGCCTGTCAGGCGGCCCAGCGCCTCGAGCTTCTGGGCGTGGCGCTGTTGCTCGTCGATATCGCGCCGACGCTGGGTGTCGCGGCCCATGCCGTAGACGACGTCGCCGTCCGGAACGCAGGTCCACGCGAACCATCGGTAGTTGCCATCCTTGGCGCGCAGGCGTAACTCGAGGTCTTCGACGACATCGCCGTCGATCATCTGGCTGACGGCATCGCGTGCACGATCCAGGTCGTCGGGGTGGACCAGCCGCTCGAAGTCGAGGCCCACCAGTTCGGCGTCTTCGTAACCGAGCTCGCTTTGCCAGGCGGGATTGGTGTCGCGGTAGCGGCCGTCGCGACCGAGCACGACGTACAGGTCGCGCGAGATCGCCCAGATCTTTTCGCGGCCGCCGGTCATCGCCGACTCAGGGCCTGAAGGCGTCGACGCGTCCCGCCACCTGGCGACCGCGTTGCCACACCGCATCGATCGTCGTGGTCGCTTCGATATCGGAAGAGGGGTCTTTGTCGAGCACGATGAAGTCGGCGCGTTTGCCGTTGGCGAGAACGCCACGGTCATCGAGGCCGAGCAGTTGCGCGGCGCTCTGCGTCGCGATATGGATGGCCTGTAGCGGGGTCAGGCCGGCATCGACCATGAGCGCCAGTTCGCGATGCTCGGCGAAGCCGGGAATGCGCAAGGGCATGGCTCCCGCGTCCGTACCGAAACCTATTTTCACGCCGGCGTCGTAGAGCGTCTTCAGGTTCTTCAGGTTTACCTGCAAGGCCTCTTCGTTGACCGGCGTCGAGCCATCGTTGTTCACCTTGTCGCGCCAGGCACCGTCGGCAAACTGTCGGGCGAGGTCGGGCTGCACCGCATGCTGAAAGAACGGCTGGTCCATCCAGCCGGGATGGCGCGCGTAGACGAACGCCGCTTCATTGAGGTCGAGCGTGGCGATATACCAGGTGCCATGCTGCTTCATCGCGTCGATGAATCCCGGGTCCACGGGCTTGTCGCGAACGCCGTGGGCGAGGATGTCCACCCCCGCATCGACGAGCTGGCGCGCATCGTCCAGGTAGTAAACGTGCGCGGCCACGCGAAGGTGCTTTGCATGGGCTTCCTCGATCACGGCGTGCCAGATCTCCGGCTTCATCTTGACGGGCAGGCTGCCGTTGAAATCGTCCAGCCAGATCTTGACGAGGTCCGTCCCACGCGCCGCGGCCGCGTCCACGTCGGCGCGGGCTTCCTCCACCGTGGCGGGTCGATCGAGCTGGTCCGGTCCTGCCTGCATCATCTTGGCCGGCGGTGCGCCGTTGGGTACGCCGATCCCGCGGTCGGCGCCGAACAGATCGGCCCCGTCTGCCTTGCCGGCATGGAGGTCGGCACGCAGGGGATAGAAGACATCGGGATTGTTCACGCCGAGCGAGGTCACGGTGGTGACACCGTAGGCCCGCCACTGGCGCAGCTGGCGCAGGCTGTTGTCGCGCGTGTAGAGCATGGGCAGGCCGCTCGTGGTGCCATCGACCGAACCGATGTGCCCGTGGTCGGACACCAGCCCGGGAATGATGGTCTTGCCCGTGTAGTCGATGACCTGGGTGCCTGCCGGCATCTTGGCGCGCAGCCCTGGCCCCATGAGCGAAATGTGGTCGCCGTCGATCACCATGGTGACGTCCTCGCGCGGCGGGGCGCCCGTGCCGTCGATGACGCGTGCCCCGCGGATCACGACGGCGGCGTTGGCGTAGCCGGCGGCTCCGGCCAGGGCGAGAGCGAGCAGGGTGGGGCGGAGCAGGGTCATGAGACGTCCTTCCAGATGATGGCTCGTCACGAATAATGCACGAGTTGCGAAGACCGCGTCGTTGCGAAATCCGTCGTGGCGCGGTTGTCACATGCGGTGCACGTCGAGCAGACGAATCTCCGTACCCAATCCACCCCCCGGAGCATCGTGCAATGGAAGAGAAAAACATCACCCCCGTCGCGGACAAGCAGCGTGGCGGTATCGGTTACATCCTTCTTTGGGTGCTGGGCGTGCCGATTCCCGTCCTTATCCTGATCTTCCTCGTGCGCGGTTGCACCTGAATCACCAAGGCGTGTCCCGCGCCATCGGGACAGGTCCTGTCGTATAAGCTTCCGTGATCTATGGCGGAAGTGCACATGTCCCGATCGACCTTGCCGCGCAGCCCCGGTATCGACACGCTGCGCGGACTCAGTATCGTCCTCGTCGTGATCCACCACCTGGGTCTGCGGCTTCCGTTGCATAAGACGGAGGCCGCGGCCTGGGTGCCGGCGTTCGTCCTGAAGGGCCTGATCTTCAACGGCTACGAAGCCGTCTTCCTTTTCTTCGTCGTATCCGGCTTCCTCATCACCCGTCACACGCTGGAACGCGACGGCGGCCTCGGGGCCATCGACTGGCGCGACTTCTACACTCGCCGCGTAGCGCGCATCGCGCCCTGTCTTCTCGGCATCATTGCGCTCCTGCTAGCCTGTCACGTGCTGGGCGTGCCCAACTACGTGATCGATGCGACCCGGCAATCGCCGGCCGGTGCCACCCTGTCCGCCTTGACCTTTACCTTGAATGTCTACGAAGGACGAACGGGTTGGTTGCCTGGCGGCTGGGATGTCCTGTGGTCGCTCTCGATCGAAGAAGTCTTCTATCTCGGCGTCCCGGTGATCTGTCTGGGCCTGGGCAGGACGCGTTGGCTCGTGCCCCTGTTGCTCTTGCTGGTGCTCTCGGTGCCCTTTACGCGCGCGGCCATCGTGGGTAACGAAATCTGGCAGGAAAAAGCCTATCTGCCGGGGATGGGGGCCATCGCGGCCGGCGTGCTCGCCGCACTGTTCGTCGCGCGTCGCGGGGCGCTTTCGCCGACGACCCGTCGCTGTCTTGCTGGCGTCGGCGTCCTTGCCCTCATCCTGGTGATGTTCTCGGGAGGCTGGCTGTGGCATGCGATCCACGAGGGGTATCTCCTCGTGCTGATCGGTGCGGCGGTGTGCCTGGTGCTCGCGTCACCCGAAGGGGGCCGTGCTCTGCCCGGTACCGCCTGGCTGCGGTCGATGGGCCGGGCGAGCTACGAAATCTACCTCACGCACATGTTCGTGGTGTTCTCACTGGTGGGCGTGGCCAGGATGACCGGGACCGACACGGCGACGGGATGGATCTGGTACCTGCCCGCGATCGGCGTGTGTTGGCTGCTCGGCTGGCTCGTGTCGCGTTACCTGTCGGACCCGGCCAATCGCGTCCTTCGCCGTCGCATGCTCAGGTCTGCTCGCGCGGCCGCGACGGTGTGACCTCGTCGGCGAAGCTTTCCGCATGCTCCGCGGGCCTGATTTTCGCGCCGCGTGCCACGGCGAGGCCGCGTGTGAGTTCGGCGCCGAGCAGGACGATGATCGAGGCGTAGTACACCCATGTCAGCAGGACGACGATGGCGCCGGCTGGACCATACGCGCCACCGACGGATGCGTGCTCGATATACAGACCGATGACGAACTTGCCGGCGGCGAACAGGACCGCCGTGAGGATGCCTCCGCGTGTCGCGTCTTTCCACGCGATCTGCGCATCGGGAAGCACGCGGTACATGGCACCGAAGGCGACGGCGAAAACGACGAAGGAGATGATCGCCTCGGTGAGTTGCCACGCCGTGGTATCGCCGGGAATCATGGCCTTGATCAGGCCGTTGATGACGAACGAGATGATCAGCAGGAAGGCGATGCCGACGAGCAGCCCGAAAGCACGGGCGCGCGTACGCAGCCAGCCGACCACGGCTTCGCCCGGTTTGGCCCGCAGTTTCCACACCCGGTTGAGGGTCGACTGGAGTTGGGTGAATACGGCAGACGCGCTGAACAGCGTGATGATCAGGCCGATCAGGCCGACCACGTTACCCAGGTGGGGACGCTGCTGGGCGTTGTCGATAACGAGCTTGACCGCTCCCGCGCCTTGCGCGCCGATCACGCTGGTCAGGCTATCGACCAGGTCGTTCTGCCATTCCGGGCGGAGCGCTGCCAATACCCACAACAGGAGCACCAGCAGGGGTGCGAAGGACAGGGCTGAATAAAACGAAAGCGCCGCGGCCCGGGTCATCAACTCGTCGTCCGTAAAGCCGTCGATCGCAGTGCGGACGGACTTGGTCGCGAGATCGAACCAGCGGCGCAGGGACATGGTCAGGGGGCGCGGGAGCCCACGGTGGGCCCCCGCGCAGCCAGATCAATGACGACGATCGGCATCACGTGCCTTGTCCGCTGCCTTGCCCACTTCCTTTTGGACCTTGCCGGCATTCTTTTCGATATTACCGGCGGCTTCCTTGGCATGGTTGCCCGTGACCTTACCCACGACTTCCTTCACGGCGCCCTTGACTTCGTGCTTCGTGCCTTCGGTACGATTCTTGTCCATGTTGGAGTTCCTCAGCAGACTCTGCGCGATTCGCAGCGGGATCGATCTAAGCGGTTGCGGCATTACAGACGCGTGAAACGTTCGTGCGCTCGCATTCACTCGTTCAAGGCGGCGCAGGATAGTTCGACGCCTTCAGGATCTTCGCCAGGTGTGCCGCGTTGGTAGTGAGCGTGGCAATAGTACTGGCGACCTTCTCAGGCGTCTTTTTCAGGTCGATGTAGTCGGTATCGCTCATCGCTTCGCCTACCCAGTAGGCCGAACTTCCTCCGGGAAGGGTGAAACCGACGTCCGCGAGCGCCTGGTACAGCTCGGCGGTCACATGGTGAGCCCCATCCTCGTTGCCCACGACGCCGACGATGGCGACCTTGCCGAACGTGGGGTAGCGCCCATCGTCGCCGATGTCGCCGAGGATCGCGTCCATGCGCTCGAGCACGCGCTTTGACACGCTGGATGGCTGCCCCATCCAGATCGGCGTCGCGACCACGAGGATGTCGGCTGCCATCATCCGCTTGCGCAGCGCGGGCCAGTCATCACCAGGACCCTCGTCGTGCTTCACGCCGGGCTTGATGTTCAGGTCCACGACGCGCGCGTCATCGGTTTCGACGCCGTGTTTGCTCAGGCCGTCCAGTAATTGATCCAGCAGCTTCTGAGTCGACGACGGTTTGGGCGACGGCGACAGCGTGCAGTTCAATCCTAGTGCTTTCAGCGACATGGTGGTCTCTCCGATGGAAAGATCACACCGTGAGGCCACGTACGTGCAATGCGCGTCGTCTTCAGGTGCATACGACGCGGCGGTCTTTGGTTAGCATGACGCCCATGTTTTCCTTACCCAAGACGGCGACCGCGCCGTTCTGTCCCTCCGAAGTCGCCGGCTCGATCATGGTCCCCGCGGAACTGCCGTGGTGGAAGAAGGCCGCGCGTTTCGCCGGGCCCGGTCTTCTCGTCTCCGTCGGCTACATGGATCCGGGTAACTGGGCGACGGACATCGAGGCCGGGTCGCGTTTCGGCTATCGGCTCCTGTTCGTCGTCCTGCTGTCCAGCCTCGCGGCGATCCTGCTGCAGTGCCTGGCCGCGCGGCTCGGTATCGCCACGCGCAAGGACCTCGCGCGACTGTCCAGCGAGCGCTATCCGAAGGCTGTGGGACGGGTGCAGTGGGTGCTTGCGGAGATATCGATCATTTCCTGCGACCTCGCCGAAGTGCTGGGCAGCGCGCTGGCCTTCAAACTGCTTTTCAACGTGTCCCTGCCTGTCGGCGTGGCGTTGACGGCGCTGGACACCTTCATCGTGCTCGGCCTGCAAGGGCAGGGGTTTCGTCGGGTCGAGGCGATCATCCTCGGGCTGGTCGGCACCATCGGCGTCTGCTTCGTGGTCCAGTTGTTCCTGCTCGGACCGGACTGGGCCGCCGTGGCGGCGGGCTTCGTTCCGTCACTGCATGCCTTATCGTCGCGCGAGCCGCTGTACCTGGCCATCGGCATCCTCGGCGCGACGATCATGCCGCACAACCTCTACCTGCACTCGTCGATCGTGCAGACACGCGCCGTATCCGGTGACGAGGGCAAGCGCGCCGCGATCCGGCTGACGCGGATCGACACGGTGGCATCGCTCGGTCTGGCGCTACTCATCAATGCATCGATCCTCATCGTGGCGGCCTCCGCCTTCCATCGCACCGGGCGTACCGACGTGGCGGACATCTCCGATGCGTACCAGCTGCTGGCGCCGATCGCCGGAAGCACCGTCGCCGCCATGGCCTTCGCGATCGGTCTGTTCGCCTCCGGGCAGAGTTCGACCTTCACCGGCACCATCGCCGGTCAGGTGATCATGGACGGGTTCCTGCAGATGAAGCTTCCCTGCTGGCAGCGGCGGCTGATCACGCGAGGGCTGGCCATCATCCCGGCTTTTATTGGCGTCGTGACGATGGGCGATCGTGCGATCGGAGCCTTGCTCGTGGCCAGCCAGGTGGTCCTGAGCCTGCAGTTGCCGTTCGCCATGTATCCGCTGATCCGCTTCACCGACGATCGCCGTCTGATGGGCGTGTTCGCCAATAGCCGCCTCGTGTCGTGCTCGGCATGGTTTCTTTTCGCCGTGATTTCGGCAGCCAATCTCTGGCTGGTTGCCCAGGTGTTCGATCTGGCGTGACGTCGGGCTGACATATGCATCACATGGTGCCCGGCAGTCTCGGCACCCGACGACATCCACCGGACGTGACCCGATGCAAAGCCCCGCCGTTCCGGAAACGCCAGGTACCTCGCCCGTCATCCCGGAAGAAAAGCCGAACGCCCCCACGCCGGAAACCCCGGGCACCGATCCCACGCGGGATCGTCCACAGGAGCGTCCGCCGCATCCCGACGATCCCGAAGACGATGGCGTCCCCAAGCCGCCGGCGCCAGAGGCGCTGGATATTCGCATCCCCTGACGAGAACGGACGCGCCGCGCACGAACGGCGAGCAGCCACTCGGCCGCCGCAAAAGGCGGCACATACGAAGGGTGTTACGGAAGGATAAGCGCCGCCGAGAAGGCGGCGAGGATCAGGGCACGAAAGGCATCCTGATCGTCTGGGGCCCGCGTGCTGCGGGCCCGTCGATCAGAGAGCGTCGCCGCTCAGACGGCTGGCGACTTCGCCCAGCCAGTCATAACCGTCCATCTCGCCACCGAACAGGTCCATGCCAGCCGTATCGGCAGCCTTGAAGCCATTCGAGAACTCGAACGTCGAGATACCGTAATCGTTGCGAAGCTCATTCATATCGTCTCTCCCAGTCTTTAACGGGACCGGTAATCCATCGTCTGACGCCGCGCCGCCGGTCTCTGGCGTGGCGTGGACCTTGCGCTGCTGCAGGCCGGTAGTGGGGCGCTGAGCGACTGGTCCGTTTCGTTTGGTGAACAATAGGTTCGTTAGTCTTTCGTCACGCCCTGTCGGGGCCCAATTTCTGTACTAACCAGTTTCCTACGCAGCCCTTTCTATGGGCGCCCTCTGGCTTTACAAGGGCTTTCAAGCGTTAAAAGCTTGGACAGCGGGTGTAAGCAAAAGGTTCAAAAAAAATACATTCGGGCGGTTGCGGCGGTGTTACGGGATCCTTGCGGTGGCCTTTCGTTCGCCGTTTGCGCCTGATCTGTTAACCCAAGTTTAACTCAGAGGGTATCGAGTCGCCACGTAGGGCATGAGCATCCGTTCAGCTAGAATCGACCATCCCCCCGGCCCCGAGCCGGTTTGACCGCTTTTGTACGAGGAGTTCCACCATGAAATCTCGCGCCGCCGTTGCCTGGGAGGCCGGAAAGCCCCTCTCCATCGAGGAAATCGATGTTCAGGGTCCGAAGGCTGGCGAAGTCCTCGTGCGCATCGTGGCTACGGGTGTGTGCCACACCGACGCCTACACGTTGTCGGGCGATGACCCGGAGGGCGCCTTCCCGGTGATCCTCGGCCATGAAGGCGGTGGCATTGTGGAGGAAGTCGGGGAGGGCGTGACCTCGCTCAAGCCCGGCGACCACGTCATTCCGCTCTATACGCCCGAATGCGGCGAGTGCAAGTTCTGCCTGTCGGGCAAGACGAATCTCTGCCAGAAGATCCGCCTCACCCAGGGCAAGGGCCTGATGCCGGACGGCACCTCGCGTTTCTCGCTCGGTGGCAAGCCCTTGCTTCACTACATGGGCACGAGCACCTTCAGCGAGTACACGGTGCTGCCGGAGATTTCCCTGGCGAAGATCAACAAGGAGGCGCCGCTGGAAAAGGTGTGCCTCCTGGGCTGCGGGATCACCACCGGCATTGGCGCGGTGCTGAACACCGCCAAGGTGGAGCCGGGTTCGACCGTGGCGGTCTTCGGTATGGGCGGCATTGGCCTGTCGGTCGTGCAGGGCGCGGTGATGGCGAAGGCCTCGCGCATCATCGTGGTCGATACGAATCCGTCGAAGTTCGAGATGGCGAGGATGCTGGGCGCCACCGACTGCATCAATCCGCGCGACTACCCGGATACCCCGATCCAGCAGGTCATCGTCGACCTGACCGACGGCGGCGTCGACTACTCGTTCGAGTGCATCGGCAGCGTCGATGTGATGCGCGCCGCGCTCGAGTGCTGCCACAAGGGCTGGGGCGAGTCGATCATCATCGGCGTCGCCGGCGCCGGCCAGGAGATCCGCACGCGTCCGTTCCAGTTGGTGACCGGGCGCGTGTGGCGCGGTTCCGCGTTCGGCGGTGTGAAGGGGCGCAGCCAGTTGCCCGGCTATGTCGACCGTTACATGGGCGGTGAGATCAAGATCGACCCGATGATCACGTATACGATGGGGCTGGAAGACATCAATCGCGCCTTCGACCTCATGCACGAGGGCAAGGCCATTCGCTCCGTCATTATTTATTGAGCTTGCCGATGAATGCATCGATCGACCTGATCCGCCGCTACCACGAGGCGTTCAACCGCGCCGACTGGCCAGGCATGCTGGCCTTGTTGGACGAGAACGTCATACATGATCTCAACCAGAGCGGTCGTGAAGTCGGGCGGGAGCGCTTTGCGGCCTTCCTCCAGCGCACGACCGTGAGCTATGTCGAGCAGTTGAAGAACGTGGTCGTCATGGTGAACGAAAGCGGCAGCCGGGGTGCGGCGGAGTACATGATCCACGGCGTGTACAAGGCTACCGACGAAGGATTGCCACTGGCGCAGGGGCAGTCGTATGCCCTGGCCGGTGGCGCCTTCTTCGAGATCGGCGACGGCAGGATCCTGCGGGTCAGCAATTACTACAACCTCGAGGACTGGCTCTCCCAGATACGTCGGATCGATGTCGACTGAGCCTTGAACGGGCAGGCAACGGGCCGCAGGTCTTCTTCGACCCGTTGCCCTCTCAAGGTTGAGCATGCCCTGGACGAACCCGTACTTCGATCGTTCGAAGGAACACCATACGCCGGAAGGATTCCGTAACCTTGAACCGGAAACACGGCCACCCGGTGGCCTGAAGCGCTGGCGCAAGGAGCGCAAGGAGCAGCAGCTCCCGCGTCCCCCCGAGGCTGGCTACGAGGCGTTTGCCCGCCGTTGGTGGCAGGCCGCGGATGTCAGTGGTAATCAGGATGCGGCGTGGTGGCTCGGCCACGCGACCGTCCTGGTCCGACACCAGGGTCTTACCGTCCTCACCGATCCCGTGCTTGGGCAACGTGCCTCGCCGCTCTCGTTCGCCGGCCCGGCGCGCCGCACGATGACTCCCGTCGACGTGGCTGGCCTGCCGGCCATCGATGTGGTGGTGATTTCGCACAACCACTACGACCATCTCGACAGCGCGACCGTGCATGCGCTCGCCCGGCGATTTCCCCAGGTCGTTTTCCTCGTGCCTCTCGGCTTGAAGCGGTGGTTCGACAAGGCCGGTATCGGCAATGTGCGTGAGCTGGACTGGTGGGCGAGCACCGAAGTCCGGGGTGCCATGTTCACCTTCGTGCCGGCACGGCACTGGAGTGCGAGGACGCTGTGGGACCGTAACCGATCGCTCTGGGGCGGCTGGGTCATGGACCATCAGGGTTTTCGTTTCTGGTTCGCGGGCGATACGGGCTATTCGGACAAGCTTGCCGAGATCGGCCGCCGGGCAGGTCCGATCGATCTTGCTGCCATTCCCATCGGCGCCTACGCGCCTCGCTGGTTCATGCAAGGCCAGCATGTCGACCCCGCACAGGCGGTGCAACTGCACCGGGAGGTCGGCTGCAAGCGGTCCATCGCCATTCATTGGGGGGTGTTCGAACTGGCCGACGACCAACTCGACGAGCCGCCCCGGTTGCTCGGTGAGGCCCTGGCCGGAGCGGGCCTGACGGAGGACGATTTCATGCTCCTCAACATCGGCGGCCGAATTGCGCTCTAATGGTGGACCCGATCAACCGAAAGCCGCCCATCATGTCGTTTCATGAATTCCGCCTCGAAGGCGACTACGTCGAACTCAACCTGCTGCTGAAGCTTGCCGGCCTCGCCGGAAGCGGTGGCGAAGGCAAGCGTTTCGTCGCCGATGGCCTGGTGACGGTCGACGGTGTCGTCGAGTTGCGTAAGACGCATAAGGTCCGCGCTGGCCAGTTGGTCAAGTTTGGCGATGAAGAAATCAGCGTGTTGCCCGAAGAGGATTGATCGTCGGATCCGCGCATTAAAAAACCCGGCGCCTCGCGGCGCCGGGTTTTTTCGTTCATGCGCCTGGCATTACATGCCCGACGAGGACGACTTGGCCGGAGCCGCGGCGTCGCCCGTGGCCGCCTTCTTGTGCGCCTTCTTGTGGGTCGACTTCATGCTGCCATCGGACTTCATGGCGCCGTCCGACTTCATGGCGTCACTCGACTTCATCGAGCTGTCCGAGGACGTGGCCGACGTGTCGGAGGTACCCGACTTCATCGCATCGCTGCTCGTCTGCGTGGGCGTGGCACTCTTGTCGGCTTTCTGGGCGGCATCCTGCGCGAAGGCCGCGCCGCTCATGACGGTACAACCAGCCAGCATCGCGAGGATCAGTTTCGTGTTGCGCATGACGTAGCTCCTGGAACTTGTGGCGCCGATAGGAACATTGCGATACCCGGCGCGTAGGCATCGCTCACCGGTGACCCGGACTGAGTGCGTGGTGCAGAAGCTATCCCTTTTTCGATGAACGTTGCTCTTGCAACGCAGCATTTCCTAGGCGTTCGTTCAGGTGAAAATTAGCGTCCGTTAAGTGACGGTGCGGGATGCGTCATGTGAGCGCGACGCCCGTCAATGAAAGTCGCGCGAGACCGAGCCCAAAGTCGGAAGCAGGTCACTGAAATCGTGAAGACGATTCGCTATCAGATGGCGCACGCCGTCGATCGATTGCCACTGCCCGTCGACCGCGAGAAGCACCGCATCGAGCAGCGCCTGGCGGCAGGCTTCGGCCACTTTCGGTCGTACGATCACGTTGACCTGGCCGGTTTCGTCTTCCAGCGTGACGAAGGTGATGCCGCTGGCGGTCTGGGGACGCTGGCGCACCGTGACCAGGCCGGCGTGGCGAAGCCAGGCCCCGTTGCGCGTGGTTTCAAGCTCGCTGGCGCGCCGCACGCGCCGGGCCTGCAAATTCTTGCGAATCAGGCCGAGCGGATGCGCGGTAAGAGAGAGTCCCTGGGTGGCGTAGTCGGCGAAGACATTTTCCGCGAGCGTAGGCGGTCGCAGGGTGGGGCGTTCCTCGGCGACGTTATCGAGCAAGGGCAACGTGCGTTCGATGCCGGAACTCTCCCAGCGTGCCCGATGGCGATGACCGCTGAGAACGCGCAAGGCGCCCGCGTCGGCCAGGCGTTCACGCTCGAAGCGGTTCATTCCGGCGCGACGGGCGAGATCGGCCAGGTCGCGGAAGGGAGCGGCCGTGCGTGCGGTAGCGATCCGCGCACCGAGATCGGCGGAAAGACCACCGATAAGACGCAGTCCCAGGCGCAGGGCGAAGGGCTGGGTCTTCATCGCACCGGCTTTCCCTGGCAGGGGCTCCAGCGTGCAATCCCAGTCGCTGCGGGTGACATCCGGTGGACGTACTTCCACGCCATGCCGACGCAGGTCGGCGACCAGTTGCGCCGGTGCGTAGAAACCCATGGGCTGGCTGTTGAGCAGTGCGCAGGTGAAGATGGCCGGATGGTGGCATTTCATGAAAGATGAGGCATAGGCGATCAGGGCGAAGCCGGCCGCATGCGATTCGGGAAAACCGTAACTGCCGAAGCCCTTGATCTGGTCGATGATCTGCTGGGTGAATTCGGGCGAGTATTGGTTATGCGCCATGTTGCGGCGAATCTTCGGCTCGAATTTCTCCAGGCCGCCACGGCGCTTCCACGCCGCCATGGATCGGCGTAGTTCGTCCGATTCGCCGGCGGAGAAATTCGCGACGACCTGCAGGAGCGCCATGACCTGCTCCTGGAAGATCGGCACACCGAGCGTGCGCTCCAGCACGGGTCGTAAGTTATGTTCGTAGACGATCTCGTCGGCGCGAAGCTTTCGCCGCTGCAGGTACGGGTGAACCATGCCGCCCTGGATGGGGCCGGGCCGGACGATCGCCACCTGGATGACCAGGTCGTAATAGCACGTCGGTTTCAGCCGCGGCAGCATGGACATCTGCGCGCGCGATTCGATCTGGAAAACGCCGACGGTGTCGGCTTTCTGGATCATGTCGTAAGTCGCGTCGTCCTTCATGGGGATATCGGCGAGACGGCGGTAATCCTCGCCGCCGTGAAGGCGTAGCAGGTCGATCGCCTTGCGCATGCAGGTGAGCATGCCCAGCGCCAGGCAGTCGACCTTGAGCAGCTTCATCGTTTCCAGATCGTCCTTGTCCCACTGGATGATCGTGCGATCGTCCATCGCTGCGTTCTCGACGGGCACGAGGTAATGCAGTGGCGTGTCGGAAATGACGAAGCCACCCACGTGCTGGGAAAGGTGCCGGGGCATGCCGTTGAGCTCCTCCACCAACACGACCAGCTGGCGGATGGTCCGGCTGGTGATGTCGAAGCCGCGCTCCTGCAGGCGAACGGTGATCGGCACGTCGCCATGGGCATGCGAGTAGGCGTGGCTGAGCTGATCGAGCTGGTCTTCGGACAGCCCGAGCGCGCGCCCGACGTCGCGGGCGGCGCTTTTGCGTCGGTAGCTGATCACGGTGGCGGCGAGCGCGGCGCGTTCGCGCCCGTATTTGTTGAAGACGTACTGCAGCACTTCCTCGCGGCGTTCGTGCTCGAAGTCGACATCGATATCCGGCGGTTCGTCGCGTTCGATGGAAATGAAACGCTCGAACAGGGTGGAGGTCTGCGCCGGATTGACCTCGGTGATACCCAGGCAGAAGCAGACCACGGAGTTCGCGGCCGAGCCGCGACCCTGGCAGAGGATGTCGCGCGAGCGGGCGAACCGCACGATGTCCTGTACGGTGAGGAAGAAGGCTTCATACTCCATCTTGCCGACGAGCGTCAGCTCTGTCTCGATGCGCTCGACCAGCTTTTCGGGGATGCCTTCGGGCCAGCGCGTGGCGGCGCCGGCATAGGTGAGCTGGCGCAGGTAGGCCGGCGCGTCCATGCCTTCGGGCACCAGTTCACGGGGATAGACGTAGTTGATCTTGCGGATGTCGAAGCCGGTACACCGCGCTGCCACGACGAGCGTCTCGTCGATGAGGTCGGCGGGATAGATGCGCGCAAGGACTTCGCATCGACGCAGATGGCGCTCGCCATTGGGAAACAGGGCATGACCTGCCTCGGCAACGGGGCGATTGAGGCGGATCGCCGTCATCACGTCCTGCAGGACACGTCGCCGGCGCAGGTGCATGTGGACATCGCCGGCGGCGACACAAGGCAGTGCATGACGTGCGCCGAGTTCGCGCAGGGCGGCCAGTTCGACCTCGTCGTGCTGGCTGCGATGCAGTTCCACGGCAAGCCACGCGCGGCCACTGAAGTGGGTTGCCACCCAGTGTGCGCGGTCGTCGTGCAGGGAAGCATCGGTGGCGGCCAGGGGGCCGGGGATCCATAGCACGCAGAGACCTTCGGCCAAAGACTCGAAGTCCGCGCGATGCGCTTCATAGCGGCCCTTGGGGGCACGCCGCCGGGTCAGGGTGATGAGCCGGCATAGTTCGGTGTAGCCCGCCTGGTTCTCCACCAGCAATACCAGGACGGTGCCATCTTCAAGGCGGAACTCGCTGCCTACGATCAGGGGCAGGCCGGTTTCCAGCGACGCCTCCAGGGCACGCACGATGCCGGAGAGGGAGCACTCGTCGGTGATGGCCAGGGCACCGTATCCGATGTCCTTTGCACGTTCGAACAGCTCGCGCGCGTTGGACGCGCCGCGCTGGAAACTGAAGTCACTCAGTGCATGCAGTTCGGCATAGGCGGGGGCAAGGGTATCCCCGTCGTTGGCGGGAGGCGGCAGTTCGAAGGGGCGCATGGGAGCTCAGGCGAACCAGCCGTGCAGCATCCAGCCGTCGAGGGTGCCGGGTGGCAGGTAGGCCCACGCTTGCTGTCCTTCCGCCGTGCGCACGATGTAGTAATCGCGACGCGCATCGGCACCGTCCCACCAGCCGCTTTCGATACGCTCGGGGCCGGCAAGGACGGCGACCGGATCCGGCCGCATCGGCATGGGACGAGGCAGCAACCAGAGTGGCCGGCGCCGACGTGGCAAGGAAACGACAGGGCCGGGTGTGCCATAGCGCATGGCGCGCTCGGGTCGATGATCGGCAACCAGGGCGATCTGCCTCAGCGCCGCGTCGCCCAGGCGCGCACGCAGTCGCTCGTCCAGGGTGGGCCAGTCGAGACCGTCACCACGAACGGGCTCGAACAGGTCGCGCAGGGGCGGCCGGAAGACCGGTAACTCGTCGGCGACGAGTTCGATCGCCCGCGCCGGCGACGGTAACGTAGCCCGTTCGAGGCGGGTGCGTGCCAGTTCGAAAAGGCGCTCGGCTTCGCGCTGGGGCGCTGCCATGGCGACGACGATACGGGTGCTCTCGCCGCGGGCGTGTTCGAGTGTCAGGGTGAAACGCTGCACGCCGCCGTCGCGTGCCGCAAGCAGGTTAGCCAGTTCGCGGGTCAGGCGACGCAAGGGGAACAACAAGGGCTGGCTGCCATCGAGCTCGCTGTCGAACTCGATTTTCTGCTGGAAATTCGCTGGTGGCTGCCAGGCGGGCAGGGCATGCGCGGACTGACCACGAATGCGATCGAGCCAGGCGACGCCGTCGCGGCCGATGCGCCGGGTCAATTCGGGACGGGGCAGGCGGAAGATGTCTTCCAGGCGGCGAAAGCCCATCGCATGCAACGACTTCACCATGCTGGCGGAAAGACCACTCTGGCCCAGTGGCAAGGTGGCCAGCATGCGCAGCACGCCTTCGCGTTCCGGCAGCACCATGCCATCCGCGCTCGCGGCAAAGATCCACGAGGCGGAAGCGAACGGCGTGGCCGCGATAGTGTGTGGATGGCCCTGTTCGAGCAGACCGCTACGCAGGCGTTCGGCGAGTACCGGCCACCCATCGAACAGGCGCAGGCTGGCTCCCACTTCCATCAGGATGGCCTGCGGCGGCGCGAGGCTCACATGCCCGCTGAACTGGTAGCACCAGGCAGCGATACCGGCGAGGAGGCGGGTTTCGGCATCACGGTCGCGTGGGCGTACATCGAGGGCCGGGCACAGCGCTCGCGCAGCGGCAACGCTCTGCCCGCGGCGTACGCCCAGGGCCGCGGCTTCTTCATTGGCGGCGGCGATCAGGCGCTGGCGCGCGTGGCCGTCGAGGAGAGCGGAGGGGCCTGCCTCCGGTGTCGCGGCGAAGGCGGCGGAGAACGCCAGGCCGGGAAAACGAAGGCAGGCCCAAAGCATGGCTGCGTAAGAGGGGCGACGACGGAGCGTCCGTCACGACGGCGTGTGGAACTCGGCGTCATGACGGGATCCATCAGGCCCGCATGCGCAGCA
>Ga0247742_10000670_pt1 | contig 26591 bp, 24 predicted proteins | sample UWRJL208509C2_FD_180944 | JGI IMG/M metagenome (GOLD analysis project Ga0247742, IMG submission 180944) | Plant litter microbial communities from Arlington Agricultural Research Station in Wisconsin, United States - UWRJ-L208-509C-2 | ecosystem: Environmental > Terrestrial > Plant litter >...
CTGGCGGGCGCGGCGCCGGAGAGTGCCAGTGCGCAGGCGGCAAGGCACCCGAACAGCTTAGTGGTGAGTTTCATATGCGGACTGCTCATCGGACGTTGCGCCAAACCTGAACGGCCCTGGTGCCTGCCGGGCAGTTGGCGTAGGAGGTGTTGAATCCTTGCGAGGCAGGCATCTGCCACCTCCAGGGCCCGGTCACGATAGCCTCCTGACCGGTGGGGACATGACGGCACTTGCCCGCAACCTGATACTCAGTGCCCGGCGCATCGGAATTGCAACTGCCTCCCACACTGTATTCGTAGTGGATCCAGACGTTGCAGTTCGCATAGCCATCGTTAGCCAACGCAGGTTGAGCCGTGAGCAATGCCCCTCCCATGAAGGCAAGGGCAGTGCTGGCAGCAAGAATTTTTTTAGCAATCTTCATGGTGTTCCCCCGGGTCGGTTAGGTAGTCCCTTGATACTCGGGCACACCCGGTCCTCGCGCTATGGGGCGAACTACCCACGTGTTGTGCTCAGCGAGAGGCGAAAGCGATCTCTTCCGTGCGGGCAATGCCGCGCTGGATGGCCGCCTTGTCGATTCCCAGGAGCGTGGTGAGCCACATTCCGTTCTGCACCACAACGACGTCGGCCGCTCGGTCCCGGCATTCCTCAGGAGACAGCCCGGGAACGGCGTTGCCGATCAAGGCCGCGAGCCCTTGAAGATACCTCTCAAAGGCTGCGGCGTTGATGCGTGCAAAGTCCTCATCCGCCTGGGCGAGGGCCCACAAATGAAGTCGGAGGGATAGGTATGGTGTGGTCAGAAGACCGGGATCCGCAACGCGTCGCAGCGACTCCCGGAGTTGCTCGTCCGGGGTTGAGGTAGCCTTCGGCTCCACCAGCAGGAGGTCGTGCTCTTCGATCTGGTGGAGTACCGCTCGGATCAGGCTCGGCTTGTCTTCGTAGTAGTAGTTCACAAGCCCAAGGGCGACGCCGGCTTCACGCGCCACAGCCCGCATGTTGATGCCCGAAATACCGTGGCGGGAAAGCAGTTCCAAAGCCGCGTCGAGAATGCGTTTCTGCCTATCAACCTGTTCGCCGGACTTTGCGGTGCTTGTACCCATCCGGCCAGACTATTGCCTCAGCCGGATCAGCGCATCCTGACCGTCTAGAGGTTCGTTTCCGCGTAGATCCGAAAGGCACCCCTGACGAAGATGGCCACTGATTCGCCGGTGCAGCGACGGGCTATTCTGCGTTTGTCAGGCCTTCGCTGGCTGAACGGGCCTTGACGGCGGTTCGTCCAGGCCGTCATGTACGGGCAATCTGGTAAAGCTGCGCAGCTGACGGCTGCAGAGGCAGATCAGCGCGCCGACCACGAAGCCGCAGCTACCCACTACTACGGATGCTTGAACCCCTGCGATGGCAGCAACTGCACCACCCATGAGGGCACCGATGGGATCAACGCCCCAAGAGACGAAGCGTGCCGTTCCGGCAACCTTGGACAGGTGGCGTTCTGGGAAGAGCGCCTGTCGCATCGAGCGCCCAATGATCATGTTGACGACGATGCACAATTCAAAAACGGCGAAAACAATCGAGGTAATCACGGCGGCGCCCACCCCGTGTGTAGCCGCCGTCAAGGGAAGGCAGAGCCCGGCAAGGGCAATAATGCTGAAGGAGACAGTGAGCACCTGTCCCAGACGTGCCCGCTGCGTGATTCGGTCCGTCAAGGCCGATCCGATGATTCCAACGACGGCAGGTATAACGAACACCAGCCCCAGGAGTGCCGGATTCATGCCAAGCACTGTGAGCGCGTAGACGGAGAACACCGCCAGAATCCACGAGTCGAAAAAGTTGTACGCCGTGGCAGCGAGTAACACCACCCTTTGCGGCGTCTGCTTCCATAACAGGCTGAAGCCCAACCGGATTTCGCGAAGATGCCCGCGAACAGCGTTTTGTTGCGCGACGTCATGATCCTCCGCTTCCCTTGATGAGCGGTCGAGCGGAAGCTTGATGAGCATCAACGAGCTGAAGACATAAGTTACGGCATTAATGGCAACAATAATGGGCGCCCCGAGGGTGCTGATGATGATTCCAGCAACAGCCGCGCCGCCTGACTCAGTAACAGACATCCCTCCTTCGATCCACGAATTTGCGCGGATAAGGAGCTTTCGCGGAACCACCGAAGGGATTGCTGCGGCCATGGCGCTCTCGTACAGCAAAGTCAGGACGCCTACCGAAAAGAGTGCAATGGCAAGAATCTGCCAATTCAGGGAACCCGCCAGCATCAGGGCAAGAACCACGGCGAACACAATGAACCTGCCACTGTTGCAAACATGCAGCAGGACGTGGCGCCGGGCGCGGTCCGCTATGACGCCTGCGGACAGCGAAATGAACAGCGGAGCCGACAGCCCGGCAGCCACCACCCAGCTGACCTGGGTTGCGTCCAGTCCAAGGACAGTTACGCCGATCACCGGCACGGCGAAGGCCATCATGGCTGATCCGGCATTCGACACGAAGTCGCCTACCCACAGCCGGTAGAAGCCGGTGCGGGCAAGACTGTGGTTCTGCTGAGCCTGTTGTTCGTCGGTGGCGTTTGTTGATGTTGTTTCGACCAAGAGGTCACTCCTGTGTGCTGTGTTTCCTGAGGACGTAGCCGCCCATGAGTGTAGTGGTGGTGCTGGCGGCAAGCTGATCTTCGGGGAGCCGGCCCAGCGTCCGGGCGAACCAGGAAGCCACAGCAGCAATTTGTTGCTCGCTGGCGGGGGAGCCTATGACTAACTTGTAGTCCGCGTATTCCGTCACGAGGGTCCGGAGGGCGTCCTCGCGAAGGGTACCTGTTCGCTGCTGGGGAAGCTTGTTTGTCAGGGGGTCATGGCGCTGATAGCCGAGCGAGGTGTGCATGTCGGTATACCGGCTCATGACCGATCTGGTGTAAACGAGGTCGCGGGGCGCCCACTGAGGCGCGGTCACTTTCCGGGCCAGTCCGATCCCTCGATAGACAGGATGCACCACCAGGCGTTGGCCCAGGGTGAGGGAGCTGTTAACCTCTGCGAACTCCTCCATCGCATCCGCCCACGCTGTGGGGTAAGGGGCGCAGTAGAGACGCGCGGCAACCGGCTCATCGTCTAGCTTCGCTGCCACGATGCTGACTTCACGCTGCCCCGGATCGAAATCGAGCTTGGGATAATAGTGAAAGCGCTGCAGGGCGGCGTAGTCGGGAAAGGTGCCATGCCCGACGTCGATCTTCTCGCCAAGCGGCCATGACCGGGCGCCACTATGCTCTAGAACCCTCGGAGAGTCGTTGGCACGGACGCGGATAGTGCGGTCCGGTGCCAACGCGGTTTCAATATCGTCGTGGGCAGTAGCAACCAGGAGATCGATGTTGCGCTTTCGGCAGGTCCGCTGCAGGTTGAAAGCGACGACTGATGCCGCCGCCCGGTCCACGGTGGACAGGAACTCGTCCACCAGTATCCTCCGGGAGCCGCCAGCAATCGCCGCCGCCAGACGGGCACGGAAATGCTGCCCATCCGAGAGCCACGATGCCGGTCTGATGACAACCTGGGCATCACCAAGACCAAACCGGGCAAGGAGCGCAATGCGGGTGCCAAGGCTTCCCGTGAACTGATCGATCAGCGGCACATCCGGTGCGAGGTCAGGGAGAAGGCTCCACGAGGGGTCAACAGATTGGACCTGCCGCAGAATCGCAGACTTACCGCAGCCACTGGGGCCGGTGATGAAAGTGATGCCGGCCCCGATCTGAATGTTCAGCGGGGGTATGGCGGTCCAGACGTAGTGGGCGTCCTCGAAGAAGGCGTCGATGACCGCTGGCACCAAGGACCCGCCAGTGACCGGCGGGGCCTCCCTAGCGGTCACTTCGAGGCCGCTTTCTGCAGAAGGTCCAGATGCTGGTCACCGTACTCCTGATAACTCGACGTGGCACCATTGATATGCCCGATGCTGACGCTGGTCAGGACAATCTGTTCACCGGCTGACAAGTTAAGTGCCGCCTCCATCTCTGCGGCGTGGATGGCATTTGACGGCACAGCTCCCAGTCCCTTGTCCGCAGCAGCGAGCAAAGCGTTCTGGGACATGTGCCCGGCCTGAAGCAACAGGGCGTTGAAGCCGGACGCGGCGTTGTACTTCCACGCGGTGCGGGCCACCGCCCCAACTATGACGATGATCGCGGCCGCGGTGTCCGCCCACCGTTGGTTCCCGAGCAGCCGCATCGCATTGGTGCGGATATCAACGGACACCACTTCAAGGGCATTGGATGTTGGCCGGTAGCGGTAGACGCCCTGCGATATTCCTTCGACATTCTGGACGATGACATAGCAATCTGCGCCGTTAAGACCGCCGGCGCTGGGTGCAAATGAAAGTGGCAAGGGCGGACGCATGGGGGCTTCCCGGTAGCTTTGGATTCCAGCAGTTGCCCAGAGCACACTGCTGAGGTCCTGGAGGCTCACCGCTTCTTTGATGAAATCGCGCCGGCTCCGACGTCGTTCAAGTGATGACGTGAGTTCAGGACCCAGGGAACCGGCAGGCAGACCCACGGCCGTTGCATCCTCCGGCACCCCGGGGGCGAGGTCGTCTCCAGCATGATCGCGGAGAGCCCGGCCGAAGTCCATCGCTTCGGTTCGGTCATCGCTGAATCGGAGGCTTCGAGTGACCAGGTGGTGGTCTGCCGTGGTTTCGCCAAAGGGCCAGTTGCTGCTGAAAGTGGCTTCTGCCTGTTCTGCCTCGGAGCCTTCTTCCAGGAGGAATCCATCCGACACCAGCGCGTTCAGGATTTCATCTGCCCGTTGGTTGTCGCCCACGCCGTCATCAAGCTGCCTGCGGATCCGGTCCGACTCCGTCCATTCGGTGCTCTGCCGCAGGATGTTCCAGATCGGCTGCGGAATTCGGCGGACGGCGCCGTTCGATGGGTTGGCGCCCACCACACTCCCATCACGAAACCGAAAGGTCAAACGGTGGGCAGTACGGACCCTGGCGTTCATTCTTCTCCCCATTGAATTTGTTCCCAATCAACTTCAGCCCTGGCGTTCACAACGGGCCGGTCCACTCTAATGCGGCCACTGCTGCTGAGAGTCGAAACTGCCCGTAAGAGTGGCACAAATCCATGTCCGACTCCGAATGCCGTGTCAATAATCTCCAGTTGTGCACCATGTAAGGGAGCATCTCCCCGCAAGTATTCGTTGTAGTCCACTGAATGCAGATGGCAGGAAATACTCTGCCGGGATAGCTGCTGCTTGATATTCGTGGCGACTGTTTTGTTCGGATGGAAATCGGTGTATTGGATGGTTATCGTTCCGAATCCGCCATTGCCAGTCATTGTTGTGTGAGCAGCGGGCAGTTCCGTGTACGTCCCCCCAGTCACGGCGGCCAGTTCCAAGGGATCGAGGCTCGCCGCGAACCCTTGGGAAACCGTTGACCCCCGCGCAAACCTCAGCCCCATCACCAGATCAACGCTGCGGTTTAGGTCTTTGTCCCTACGGAACGGGCGGCCGCCCAACACTCTGGTCAGGTCCAGTTCACCTCGCCTAAACATCGCCTCTCCCTCGTCAACGGATTCAGTGGAAATGATGCTGATGCTGTCCACTCCCTGACTTTTCGAACCTCGGCGACGCCGCAGGTTGACTGTCCTGCCGCCAGCGCCGATGTCATCGATGACATAGGGTCCGCTCGTGTGCCGCGTCGCGCTGTCCCGGATACAGGGAGTCAGTGAAAATGCTGCGGTGGCGAGGAGTGTCTGTAGGCGTTCAACCGGAAGGGGACTGTTTACCAGCAGCCTGTCCGTTTGGCGCTCGACATTCCCTGAGCGCTGACTTGCCGTTACTGCGAGGCCGCGTGCGACGCAGCGCTCGAGTTCCGCGACGGTTACTCTGTGGCCATCCGTCCACGTCGTGTCTTCGGCGGGAAACAGTGCGGTCACGTTCTCTTCGACCTGTTCAAGACAGGCTGCTTGGGGAACGATCGATCCGTTGGGGCGGAGGAGAAAAGGGCGGGCGTGGACAGCTGATGTGGTGAAGGCCCAGGCATGGTCAAGGTGTGGGGGGAAGGTCACCCGCCGCAGCGGAAGTTCAGCTTCGGCACTAAGCCTCATGGTGCGCACAGTCCCGGGCGAGTGAGCGGTGAATTGTCAACGAATCGAACTCAAGAGTCATTCGGGTCGGCTCGCTATCGGTGTCCGGGGCCACGGCCCAGTCAAGGACACGTTGTGCCATGAGGGCACCCACCAAAGTATTGGTGACTCCATGGGACCACGGGGTCACGGCTTGCTTCGCAGCCCGGGACCCGTACCAGCACGCCAAACATACTGTTTGGCGGGGACTGAAGAAGGGGCCCACATGGCCAAGGTCGACGCCCACGGCGCCGGTCATCACTGGTAAGCCAGCGGACAGGCACGCAGTAACCACTTGCTGTTCAATCCCGGCCGGTGAGTCGATGCACGACGCCACGACGGTGACTGACGGATATTCGCCGAGTAATAGTGCCACGTCGCTCTCACTGGAAATCCGGCGATCGACGGTTTGGATGTCAGCGTCCTCCACTCGCTCCGAGATCCAAGCCTTCGTCGTGTCCAGTTTGGCGGCACCAACGTCGGACGTCCGCCAAAGGAATTGACGGTTGAAGTTGGAGAGCTCTACGGCGTCGTGATCGACCAGGACGAAGCGGCGTACGCCTGCTGCGACCAAGTGCTGGATCAGGACCGTTCCTGTTCCGCCGACGCCGAGTACCAGGACGCGCTGATCACCGATCTGCTGCTGCGCAAGCTGTGGAGCCTTTGAACGCGTGGCCAGATATCCGAGGGATCGACTCTGACGCTCATCCACTTCAACGTGAGGATGGCGTTCAATGATGACGTGGCGCTCCACGAGCGCGTTGAGCAGTTTGCGCATTGCGGCGTTCGCTGTGGACGGATCCGCCATTGCTGCATGGAGCAGACTCGCAGTGGCGTCGTGTTGAAGTAGAGCCACTGTCCGGCGGCTGTACTCGTCCTCGATGGTCAGGGTTTCCTCGTCGAATGCGACGGCTTTTGCGGGGTGAAATTCGTAGTGGAACATAAGATGCGGCGGGCGCCCGAAGGCACCCGCCGCTCCCTGTCTTCTTCGATCAGCAGCGGCGCATCACGAATTCGCTGGGATCAAAGCTTGTGGTTGTCTCGAAGAACTCGTCAAACTCGATGCCCTTCAAACCATTCTCGAGCGCTTCGAGCGCTCCGGCTTCAGTTGCCACTTCAAGATTCTGCATAATATGCTCCCGTTCGTTATCGGACGGAAAATGCTTTCTGCATCCCCGAGCATGAGCCTAGGGCAACTCCGCTGGTGAGGCTAGAGCAAAATGACAGAATTTATCAATTTATTTGAATCCTGTGTCAATAAAATCATCATTCATTCAGAATGCGGCCATTATGAACAAATGGTCGCGTATTCTTGCACATGAGTTTGCGAAATAAAAGTCAAGCCGTGCAGCTGGTTTGGGCAGCTAGAGGTTCTTCTCTGCGTAGATCCGCAGGGCATCCCTGACAAACGTCGCCCCTGATTCGCCGCCGTAATTGGCTGCGAACCGCGGGTCAGCGACGTACATCTCTCCGAGCCCCGTGACGTAACCCTTGGCGTCTCCGCCAGGTGCCGCCGTCGGGGTTCCCGGGACGCCGCGGAGCCACTCGACGTGGCGCTGCGCGAGGTCCTGCGCTTCAGCACTGTCAGGTGAAACCCCGGATTCTGAGGCGGCGATCCAATCCGTGCCCAATTTCCGGACGCGGTCCTTCCACTGCTGCTTTTCGTCGGCGCTCATCCCGCGCCACCACGAATCACCGGCGGCGTAGGCATCCTTGCCCCAGCGCTCCTCCACCTCGTCCTTGTACTGAGTGTGGTCGAAGCCGTCAAACATGTTCTGTGCCATGTACTTTCCATCCCCTTTCATTGTGTCTATGGTCTGCCGAACGGAGGCGATCTGCCGGGTCAGCCTTTCCTGCTCCTGGGCGAGCCATTCCAAATGGCTGCTCAGCGCTTTGACGGTATCGGTCTCGCGGTCAAGAACTTCGGCGATGGCCGGAAGGCCCAGCCCTAGCTCCCGGAGCAGGAGGATGCGCTGGAGCTGAACCAGGGCCGGACCGTCATAGTAGCGGTAGCCGTTATGACCGGTCCGGCTTGGTTTCAGCAACCCGACGTCGTCGTAGTGACGCAGCGTGCGGCTGGTGGTGCCTGCGATCTTGGCGATCTCCTGAATTGACCAGTCCATACGTCCTCCGTCCTGTGCTTGTTCTTCGACAGTAAGGGTTGACGTTAGGTCAAGGTCAAGGAGATGGTGACCAGCACTTAGTCGGCCAGAATCAGGTAGAGCGCCCGGCGGGTTTCGTCCAGCTTTTCGATGGCAGCTTGACGCTGTTCGTCGGTAGCGGCTGCACGGAACTGGTGAATGACCCCCATGAGCTTCCCCACGCTTTGGTGGAAAGCTGCGCCGGTGTCATCAGCCTCTGTGTTCCAGGCGTTGGCGAGTTCTTCCTCGTGTTCGGCCACATATGCCTTGCCGTCATCCGTAAGGGTGAACTCGGTGCGGCGACCCTCGCCGACGGCGACGATCAGTTCTTCGTCCACCAGCTGCTGCAGGGTGGGGTAGACCGAGCCGGGGCTGGGACGCCAGGCGCCGGACGTCTTCTCTGCGATCGTCTTGATCAGGCCGTAGCCGTTGGACGGCGCTTCAGCCAAGAGCGAGAGAATCGCTGCGCGGACGTCGCCGCGGTTGGCCCTGCGTGTTCCACCGGGACCGAAGCCCCGAGGCCCAAATCCGGGTCCGAAGCCGCCGGGACCAAATCCGCCGCCGCCGTGTCCGCCCGGCCCGCGCCGGCCCTTGCCTCGGTTGAAACGGCCTCGGCCGTGTCCGTGTTCGGGATGTCCGTGATCGTGCTCGGGGAATGAGTTGTTGTTTTCGTTGATGCCTTTCATAACAGCATCGTCCTTTCGGTTGTTGTTACGCCGAAGGAGTATCGGCGATAGTTAACGATATATCGGTAACTATCGAGACGTCAAGACCCGAAATCGGGATGTGAGAGAGCGACGCCGAAAAGCCCGGGGGATGTGAGAGAGCGTTGTTAAAGCACGACGGCGGGTGGCAGCTTCCGTAGGGAAGCCGGCACCCGCCGTCGTGAATGGTTAAAGCGACGTAGCTATTTCCACCAGGTATCGAAGATGGTGACCGGAACGGTGCGCTTGTGACGCGTGCGCAGGTACTTCTGCTCCAGCAGCTCTGCCGCGTCCTCGGGAACGTCGCGGCCTTCGAGGTAGTCGTCGATTTGGTCGTAGCTGATCCCGAGCTCGTCTTCGTCGGTACGGCCGGGCTTGTTGTCCAGGAGGTCGGCGGTGGGAACCTTCTCCCAAACCCTTGATGGTGCGCCAAGCTCTGCCAGGAGTGCGCGGTTCTGGCGTTTGTTCAGGCCGAACAGCGGCAGGATGTCCGCGCCGCCGTCGCCGAATTTCGTGAAGAAGCCCGTCACGGACTCGGCGCCGTGGTCCGTGCCGATCACCAGGTAGTTGTGTTCACCGGCCAGGGCGTACTGGGCGATCATGCGCGCGCGTGCTTTGGTATTGCCCTTGTGGAAATCGGAGATGGGAGCGCCGGTGGTCTTCTCGAACTCGTCCTCGAAGCCGTCCACAGCCTGGGAAATGTTGTAGGTCCACTCGGTCTTGGCCTTGATGAAGTCGAGGGCTGCTTGAGCGTCGTCTTCATCGTGCTGGATGCCGTAGGGGAGGCGGACGGCTACAAAGTTTGCGTCCACGCCCTCGGCTTCCAGTTCCTCAACGGCCAACTGGGCGAGGCGGCCGGCAAGGGAGGAATCGATGCCTCCGGAGATGCCAAGAACGAATCCTTTGGTGTTGGTCGCCTTCAGGTAGTCCTTCAGGAAAGCGACGCGCTTGCGGACCTCCTCTGCGGGGTTGATCCGGGGCTGGACGCCCATTTCTTCAATGATCTTGGCCTGGAGTTCGCGCATGTATTCCACACTAGTCAGCCCGGCTGCGGACGCTCAACCATATTGCGGACTTCCAGCCCACGTGTCAGTTATTTAGAGGGCACCGGACCTGTGGAGCCGCGGACGGTGAGGTGGGTGGGCATGACTGAGCGGCTGCGGTTTCCGCCGCCGGCGAGGGGATTCAGCTGGGCCAGCAACATGGACACGGCCACGCGTCCGGCCTGTTCAATGGGCGAGCTCATGGTGGTCAGCGGTGGGTTGCAGAAGTCCGCGCCAAAGATATCGTCACAGCCCACGATGCTCATGTCCTCCGGCACCCTCAGGCCGCGTTCACGGAGCCGTTGCAGCATGCCGATTGCAATGAGGTCGTTGAAGACGATGCACGCAGTGACCCCGCTGTGCACGGCTGCGTCTGCTGCGGCTGCGCCGGATTGGGTTTTGGGTGCGAAGGGTCCGATTCTGCGGACATCGACTCCGCGTTCCTCGGCGGCTTCGGACAAGGCAGTCCACCGCCGGGCACTGGACTGCGAAACGGCGGGACCTGAGACGTACGCAACTGACGTGTGGCCCAAGGAAATCAGGTGGTCCAAAGCCTGCGGCATGGCTGAGGGGGTGTCGATGAGAACCGCAGGAACGCCGTCGACGTCGCGGTTAACGGTGACCATGGGCATCCTGGCCGCGGCAGCGGCAAGTGCTTCGTCGTTGAGGCGGGACGCCGCCACAATGACGCCGTCGGCACTTTTGCGCAGCTGCTCCAGCGTGCTGGCCTCAACCTCGTCCGATTCCTCCGTATCAACCAGCAGCTGCGTGTAGCCGGCCGCCTTCAGTTGAAGCTGTGTCCCCCGGATGAGGTCGAAATAGAAGGGGTTGGTAATGTCCGGAACCAGGACGCCCACGGCACCTGTCCGGCCGGAGCTCAATGCTTTCGCCTGGGAGTTGGGCGTGTAATTAAGCTCGACGGCGGCGGCCTGGATCCGCTCGCGGGTGCGGATATTGACGCGCTCCGGATTGGCGAGGGCCCTCGAAACGGTGGACGCTGCGACGCCGCAGTGCGCAGCGATGTCATGGATGGTGGCAGGCCGGCCTGTTGCCATGGGTTGCGTCGCCATGGGCGTTCCTCTCTGAACAGCAAACATGGGCGTTCCTCCCGGAACGACAAGATCATCCGGCTGTGACTACTGCCACACCGTTGAATAAGGATGACACAGGATGGCAGGGAATGGCAATCGGTTGTCAACTGCGTGCCAAGCTGGCTAAACTCAAGGGACAAGACTCGCCTGTGAAGTGCGTCACCGCGACCCTCGGGTGCCGCAACAGGACTACCTAGGAGATTTCGTGACTCAACCCAGTGCCGTGTGGAGCCTGTCCGGTTTCGGCGACGAAGTAGACCCCGATCCCGCCGTCCAGGCCGCCGTGCTGCTGGCCCTTGGTGCGAGCCACATCGAAGTCCGCAGCGCGTGGGGGACCAACGTTTCAGAACTTGAGCACGACGCTGTGGTGAGGCTCAAAGCCATCCTGGACGACAAAGGCCTCAAGGTTTCAGCTGTTGCCAGCCCCATTGGCAAAGTGGATGTCAGCCTCCCCGTGGAGCATGAGGTGACCCGGCTTCGTCAGATCATCTCTGTGGCGAAGGCCCTGGACACAAAGTACGTCCGTATCTTCTCCTTCTACCGCGGCGAAGGCCAAGAGCAGGAGGAGGTCCGGGAGGCAGTCATGGAGCGCATGTCCGCTCTTGCTGCGGAAGCCGCAGCTCATGGCATTGTCCTGCTGCATGAAAACGAGAAGGGCATCTACGGTGATACTCCGGATCGCGTCCTGGACATTATGGAGACAGTCAACTCGCCGGCGCTCCGGGTGGCATGGGACAACGCCAACTTCGTCCAGGTAGGCGTCAAGCCCTACACCGAGGGATATGCCATCCTGCGTCCATACCTCGAATACCTTCAGGTTAAAGATGCCATCGCCACAACCGGTGAAGTAGTTCCCGCCGGTGAAGGAGACGGTGAACTGGATGCCACCATCAGCGCCCTCGCTGCCGATGGCTACACCGGCTTCGCCTCACTTGAGCCGCACCTGGCCAGTGCCCACGAGCTCGGCGGTTACTCCGGCCCGGTTGCTTTCGGAATCGCGGCCCGGGCCTTTGCGGGCCTTGCCGCCAAGAATGGCGTGGACCTGGTCTAAAAGCGCGGCACCAAGACAACCCCAGCATTAACCTTCGAAGGAGCAGGTATGCCTACAGCAGCAGTTATTGGTTGCGGCGACATCTCGACCATCCACTTCGCGGCCTTGGCCACCATGGACAATGCCGAATTGGTGGCGGTTTGCGATACCGATCCGGACAGGTTGCAAGCGGCGGAAGCCGCCCACGGCGTCCCTGGCTACGCGGACTACCTGGACATGCTCCAGAAGGTGCGTCCCGACGTCGTGCATGTTTGTACGCCGCACCACCTCCACGCCTCCGTTGCCGCTGACTGCTTGGAGCGCGGCGTGAACGTCATCGTGGAGAAGCCGCTGGCCCACACCCTGGCCGAGGGGCAGCGGTTGATTGAGGTGGCGGAGCGGAGCGAAGCGAAGATCGCTGTCTGCTTCCAGAACCGGTACAACGCGACCTCGCAAGCCATGCATAAACTGCTCGACGGCGGCACGCTGGGTCAGGTGATCGGCGCCTCGGCAACTGTCATGTGGCACCGGGACGCCAGCTACTACCGCAACCGCCCATGGCGGGGGACCTGGGCGGAAGGCGGGGGTGGGCTGATGATGAACCAGGCCATCCATACCGTGGACCTTCTGCAGTGGTTGGTGGGCGATGTTGCCAAGGTGGAGGGCCATGCGTCCACCCGTTCCCTGGGCGGCGTGATTGAGGTGGAGGACACCGCAGAGTTCGTTGCCGAGCACGTCAACGGCGCGCGCAGCGTCTTCTACGCAACGCTGGCCAACGCGGTGAATGCGCCCGTCACCCTGGATATTGTCACGGAGAACGCGACGCTCAGCCTGCGTGGCGATCTCACGGTGAGCTACGCCGACGGCACGGTGGACGTCATCCCGGAGAGGGTGGCTGAAAGTGGTGGCAGGTCCTACTGGGGTGTGTCCCATGAGCTTCTAATCGCGGATTTCTACAACAAGCTGCAGGATGCCGGGCCTTTCTGGATCAACCCTGCCGAGGCCGGAAAATCCTTGAGGATCATCAAGGATATCTACGCGCAAAGCTACCCGGAGATGGCTGACCGGGTGGGTTGATCGGCGCCTGTTATGCCATCTTGGCAACAATCTAAGAAACTTTTGACAATCGGTTGCCAAGATCACGCAAATTCCGTACTGTAAATCTCACACCCAAGAAAAGTGTGGCGCAGGCCACACACTCAAGCTCTGACTCGCATCAGGCTATGACTCAGTAGGAGCCAACAATGAAGTTAGGTCCCAAGGCGGCAGCAGCCGCCATCGTACTTAGCGCCTCCCTGGCGCTCACCGCATGTGGCGGCGGGAATGCCGGCGCCGGAGCGGGTTCCACTTCAGGAGCTAAGACAGTCACCGCACTGACGCTGGGCACCCTCCGGGACCTCACCTCATGGGACCCGGCACAGGCTCACGTAGGCCACGCGCTCCAGCCGTATCAGGCAGCCTACGACTCCCTGATCCTCCGCGAACCGGACGGCAAGCTCAGCCCCATGCTGGCAACCGCGTGGAAGTACAACGACACCAACACCAAGCTCACCGTGGACCTCCGCACGGATGTCACCTTCAGCGACGGAGCCAAGTTCGACGCCGCTGCCGCCAAGGCGAACATGGACCACTTCAAGAAGGCCAACGGCCCGCAAATGGCCCAGCTGGGGTCAGTTTCCGACGTCGCAGTAGTGGATGCCGACACGATCGACATCAACCTCAGCGCACCGGAACCGGCCCTCGAATACTTCCTCAGCCAGGCCGCAGGCCTGATGGGAAGCCCCGCAGCACTGGGCACGGACGCCATCAAGACCGTGCCCGTAGGTTCCGGTCCTTATGTGATGGACAAAGCCGCCTCCGTCAAGGACTCCCAGACGGTCTTCAACGCTCGCGAGGGTTACTGGAACAAGGACCTCCAGAAGTACAAGAAGCTCACCCTCAAGGTCCTCCTGGACCCCACCGCCCGCACCAACGCACTGGTCTCCGGCCAGATTGACGCAACCCTGCTGGATCCCAAGAACGGCAAGCAGGCCGAGGGCGCCAAGATGAAGCTCGAAACCAACCAGGTTGACTGGTCCGGACTGCTCCTGCTGGACCGTGACGGCACCAAGAACCCGGCCCTGGCAAACGTCAAGGTCCGCCAGGCCATCAACCATGCCTTTGACCGCAAGACCATCCTGGACCAGGTCATGCTGGGCCAGGGCACTCCCACCACGCAGCCCTTCGGCAAGGACAGCGGCGCTTGGAGCGAGGAACTGGAGAACTACTACAGCTACGATCCCGAGAAAGCCAAGCAGCTCCTGAAGGATTCCGGCTTTGAAGGCAAAGTCAGCATTGACGTTCCCACACTTCCCGGTGCTGAAACCCTCATCTCGGTCATGAAGCAGCAGCTCGCAGACGTGGGAATCACGCTGAACCCGGGTGCGGCCATCACCAACACCTTCACCGCGGACGTTGCCGCGCAGAAGTACCCGGCCCTGTTCTTCAACCTCTTCCAAGGCCAGCCCACCGTGGCAATCGACCAGATCGTTTCCACCAAGGCCCTGTACAACCCGTTCAAGACCACCACCCCTGAGCTTGAAGCCAAGATCGCGGCCGTGCGCACCGGTGGTGCCGACGCTGGCAAGCTGGCCCAGGAAGTCAACAAATACGTGGTGGAGCAAGCCTGGTTCGCCCCGCTGTTCCGCGTGAACCAGATGTACTACCACAACGACAAAGTGAACGTCACGCCGCAGGTCCAGCAGGCCGTTCCGTCCATCTACAACTACTCGCCCGCCAAGTAGGAACCCATGATCAAGTTCATTGCGAAAAGACTGGGCAGTGGTCTGGTGGTGTTGTTCGTCGTCTCGGTCCTCACCTTCACCCTGCTGTACACCTCCAGCGGAAGTATCGCCCAGAACATTTTGGGGGATCAGGCAACACCTGAACAGGTTGCTCTGAAGGAACAGGAACTGGGACTCGACCAGCCACTCTTCGTCCGCTACTTCGCCTGGTTGGGAGATGCCCTCACAGGTAACCTCGGTGCCTCCTGGTTCACCTCGGAGCCGGTAGCCAGCTCCCTGGCCACCCGCATCCCGGTCACCATGACCATGGTCTTCACCGCAATGATCCTGATCGCCATCTGCGCAGCACTGATCGGTGTTGCCGCAGCCGTGAAGCGCGGCTGGGTGGACAGGGTGGTCCAGATCGGCGCGATCGTGGGGGACTCCATCCCCGGGTATGTGATCGGCGTGTTCCTGGTAACCATCCTGGCCATCCAGCTGGGTTTCTTCCCCGCCACCAGCACCATCTCCCCGGAGGTGGGCCCGGAGGCCTGGGTCTACTCCATGACCCTTCCGGTGATCGCGTTGCTGATCAACGGTGTGACCGGCGGTGCGCAGCAGATCCGTTCCGCCGTCATCAAGCAGCTCGAACGGGACTACGTCCGGACGCTGCGCAGCCGTGGCATCGGAGAACGCGAAATCCTCTTCAAGCATGTTCTCCGCAGCGCCGCACCTGCAGGCTTGACCGTCTTGAGCCTGCAACTGATCGGCATGCTGGGCGGCGTGGTGATCATCGAGCAGATCTTCGCCCTTCCTGGAATGGGTCCGCTGGCTGTGGCAGCAACCACCCAAACCGATCTTCCCGTGGTCATGGGAGTGGTGATGTACACCGTGGTGGTGGTCATCGTCGTGAACCTCCTGGTGGACATCCTCAATGGTTGGCTCAACCCGAAAGTACGTGTCTCATGAGCGACTCCGTAGATGCAGCAGCAGTATCCGCAGACTCCATGGGCGTCGCGGCAAAAACAGGCCAGAGCGGCACGGTGGTCCGGTCCACCGTGATGCGCCGCCTCCTGAAGAACCCCATGGGCATCGCCTCGCTGGTGATCCTCCTGACGATCGCTGTGCTGGCCATCCTGGCGCCGGTGATCGCACCTTTCGAAGAGAACTTCGCCAACATTTCCAAGACCCTGGCCGCTCCGGATTCAGTCAACATCATGGGCACGGACAGCGCAGGGCGCGATACCTGGAGCCGCCTGCTCTTTGGTGCGCAGCTCACCCTCTTGTCCGCGCTGCTGTGCGCAGGCGTCGCGATTGCCATCGGACTTCCGGCAGGCCTGATTGCCGGCTACTACGGAGGTAAATTCGAAGCAGTCTCCAACTGGGTGGTCAGCATCCTCATGAGCCTGCCCGGCCTGATCGTCCTGCTCACCATCCGTGCAGCGTTCGGCCCGTCTGTGTGGATCTCCATGATTGCTTTCGGTGTGCTGATCAGTCCTTCCTACTTCCGGCTCACCCGCACCGCGGTGCAGTCGGTCCGGAACGAGCTCTACGTGGACGCTGCCCGGGTTTCGGGCCTGTCCGATCTAAGCATTATTGCCCGCCACATTTTCTCCGTGGTCCGCGCACCCATCATCATCCAAACCGCCGCAATCGCCGGTGTTGCCATCGCCATTCAGTCCGGGCTTGAGTTCCTTGGCCTGGGCGATCCCACCAAGGCCACCTGGGGCGTCATGCTCTCCGAAGGCTTCAAGAACGTCTACCTGACCCCGATTCTGCTGCTCTGGCCGGCACTGGCCATGGCGCTCACCATCGGCGGACTCGTCCTGCTGGGCAACGCCATCCGCGACGCCTTGGAAGACGGCGAAAAGATCAAACACCGCAAGAAGCGTGCGGCTGCAACAGCCGAAAGCACAAGTTCTTCTGCAAGCACGACGCCGGACCCCGCCAAGGCGCGCCAGTCACGGAAGTTTGTGGCCGCCGTCGACGCCGGAACCGAGCACCACTTGGTCAAGGTGACCAACCTCGGCGTCGGCTATCCGCAGGCTGACGGGTCCATCAAAAAGGTGGTGGACGACGTCTCCTTCCACGTGGACCGCGGCGAGATCCTGGGCATCGTGGGCGAATCGGGATCGGGCAAGTCCCAGACCGCGTTCTCCATCCTGGGCCTGCTGCCGGACAACGCGCGGATTGTGGGTGGTTCCATCCAGTTTGATGGCAACTACACGGTGGCCCCCGGTGAAGACCGCGTCAGCCAGGAGAGGTTGTCCAAACTACGCGGCAAACGGATTTCCTACATCCCGCAGGAGCCCATGAGCAACCTGGACCCGGCGTTTACCATCGGCTACCAGCTGGTCACACCCATGGTTCGAGTCCTTGGAATCTCCAAGGCTGAAGCCCGCACACGCGCCCTCAAGCTGCTTACCGACGTCGGAATTGCCAACCCGGAACTCACCTTCAATGCTTACCCGCATGAGGTCTCCGGCGGAATGGCCCAACGCGTGCTGATCGCCGGTGCCATCAGCTGCGAACCGGACCTGGTGATCGCGGACGAACCCACCACCGCCCTGGACGTCACCGTGCAGGCCGATGTGCTGGACCTGCTGCGTGAACTGCAGCAGCGCCTCAACATCGGGGTCATCCTGGTGACCCACAACTTCGGTGTCGTGGCCGACCTTTGCGACCGCGTGGCCGTGATGCAGAACGGCCGGCTCGTGGAAGAAGGGACCGTCCGGGACATTCTCCGGAACCCGAAAGAGCCTTACACACAGACCCTGCTGGGGTCCATGCTCGAAGGAAAGACGCCCATGACCATGCTTGTATCCAAGCCTGGATCGGCAGCACAGTCCGGATCAGCAGCACAGAAGGAGCCGGTGGCATGAGCACCTCTCTTGATTCATCGCAGAAGTCTCCGCTCCTTTCAGTGGAGAACCTGGTGGTGGAATACCCCAGCAAGCGGTTCCGGGCGAAGCCCTTCCGGGCGCTGACGGACATCAACATCACCATCGGCCAAGGCGAGACCTTGGGCCTGGTGGGGGAGTCCGGTTCCGGCAAGACCACTCTTGGCCGCGCCGTCCTGGGCCTTGCCCCGGTCACCGCAGGAAAGGTGATCTTTGAAGGCAACGACATCAGCAACGCTTCGCGGAAGGAACGCCGTACCCTGAGCCGGGACCTGCAGGTGGTCTTCCAGGACCCCTACACCTCGTTGAACCCTGCGCTGGAGATTGGTGACATCCTTGCCGAGCCCCTCGGCGTGCAGGGGATGGAGCCTGCTGCGGCCAAGAAAAGAGTCAAGGAACTGCTGGACCAGGTGGGCTTGCCGACGGACGCGATTCACCGGTTGCCGCGCGAGTTCAGCGGCGGGCAGCGCCAACGCGTTGCGATCGCGCGGGCACTTGCCTTGTCCCCGAAGCTGATTGTCTGCGACGAACCCGTCAGTGCACTGGACCTCTCCACCCAGGCCCGCGTGCTGGACCTGTTCCTGCAGATCCAGAAGGACACCGGCGTTTCGTACTTGTTCGTCTCACACGACCTCGACGTCGTGCGGCACATCAGCCACCGTGTGGCCGTCATGTACCACGGCGAAATTGTGGAGCAAGGACCTGCCGAAGTTGTCACCCGCGATCCCGAACACCCCTACACCCAGCGGCTGCTGCTTGCCTCGCCGGTGCCCGACCCTGACCGGCAGGAACAACGCCGGGCAGACCGCCACCGCCTACTCGCAAACCAGCACAGCCAAATCGAACAGCAAGGTGCCGTGGCCTGAACGGCCCGGCATCCCATCACACATCCAGGGTCCGGAAGGGCCCGGAAACCCCCGGAGGAAAAAGTGGCCACAATAGGCGTCCAAGCCATGATGCTGAAGGACAGTTTTGCTGACGTTGGAGCGTTCGAAACGCTCCGCAAGGTCAGTGCGATCGGCTATAACGCCGTCGAAATTTCGCAGATCCCCATGACGCCGGAGAACGTGGACGAGCTGGACCGCTCCCGCTCGGAGCTGGGCATGGACATCGCCGCCCTTTCGGTCAACATTGAAGGCCGCAAGGGCATGCCCGTGGAATCACTGGCGGACAACTTCGACAAGATCGTGGACGACGCCAAGCGGCTGGACAGCTCGCTGCTGCGCATCGGGATGCTTCCGTTCGGGGCCATGAAATCACTGGACTCGGTGGTTGAATTCGCCAAGCAAGCCAACGGCTATGCTGAACGGCTGCAGGAACACGGCATCAGCCTGTATTACCACAACCACCACATCGAGTTCGCGAAGTTTGACGGCAAGTACATGCTGGACATCATCGCCGAAAACTCCCCGGCCATGGGCATGGAAATCGACGTCCACTGGGTGCAGCGTGGTGGCCTCGATCCCGTGCGGACCCTGGAAAAGTACGCCGGCAATACTGCCATGGTGCACCTCAAGGATTACAGGATCGGACAGATGCCTGAATCGTCCTTCGGGCTCCTGGAGAAGGGCGACTTCCCCGGGTTCATGGCCGAGTTCCGCAATGTGGTGCAGTTCGCCGAAGTGGGCGAGGGCAACCTGGACTTCCCCTCCATCATTCCGGCCGCCGTCGCCGCAGGAGCCCGTTACCTCTTGGTGGAGCAGGACGAACTCTATGGGCGGACCGTGTGGGATGCGCTCCAGACCTCGTACGACAACTTGGTGGCCATGGGCCACGCCGACCTTTTCTAGATTTCAGCCACTTCCCGGTTTTCAACACAGGAGATTGCATTCATGAGCAAGAAAGTACGCCTCGGCATCATCGGCCTGGGCCAGCAAGGCGGCGCCTACGCCAAGTTCATCACGGACGGCCTGGTGCCCAATATGGAGATCGGCGCAATCTGCGATGTTGATCCCGCCAAGAAGGAACTCGCAGCCTCGCAGTATCCGGATGTCCCGTTCTACGACGACTACATCACCCTGCTTGAGAGCGGATCCGTAGACGCGATTGTCACCTGCGTGCCGCACTTCCTGCACCCGGAGATGGGCATCGAAACACTCAAGCGCAACATCCACGCGCTCGTGGAGAAGCCCGCCGGCGTCTACACCAAGCAGGTCAAGGAACTGAACGAGTTCGCCGCCTCCAAGCCGGAGCTTTCCTTCGGCATCATGTTCAATCAGCGCAACAACCCGCTGTACAAGAAGCTGAAGGAAATCGTCGATAACGGCGAGATCGGCAAGATCCGCCGCTCCAACTGGATCATCACCAATTGGTGGCGCCCGCAGGGGTACTACAACTCCAGCGAGTGGCGTGCTACCTGGGGCGGCGAGGGCGGTGGCGTCCTGGTCAACCAGGCACCGCACCAGCTGGACCTGTGGCAGTGGATCTGTGGCGTCCCGCAGTCCGTGTACTCCAAGGTGGCGTACGGCTTCCGCCGCGACATCGCCGTCGAGGATGAAGTCACGGCAGTAGTGGATTATGGCGACGGCGCCACCGGCGTTTTTGTGACGGCCACCCACGACATCGTGGGAACCGACAGGTTCGAGATCCTGGGCGACCAAGGCAAGATCGTGGTGGAAGACAGCAAGGTGGCCACGGTTACCCGGCTGGTCAAACCTGAGCGGGAAATCAGTGATTCCATGGATATGGATGGCGTCCGCAAGCTCTTCATGGGCCAGCTGAACCGCGAAGAGCTGTACAGCAGCGAGGTCATCGAGTTCGAGTCTGCGTGGGGTGGCCAGCATGCCGGCGTCCTGGAGAACTTTGCGGCCAACATTTTGGACGGAACTCCTCTACTGGCTCCGGGTTCGGACGGTATCAACGGTGTTCGCTTGGCAAACGCCATCCACCTTTCCAGCTGGACCGGCAAGGAAGTGTCTTTGGACTTTGATGAGGATGAATTCCTGCAGGAGCTGAACAAGCGCATCGCTGAAGAGGGCAAGTTCCCCGAGCGTTCCTAGCCCCTTCGAAGCGGGCCGGTTGTCAACATTCTTTTGGCAACCGGCTTGTTTTGTTGCCATGCGGTCTACGATGGAGCGGTGACTGACCTGACGAGCACTGGAGCAGCAACCACCCCCACCAAACGAGGCCGGGGTGAGAAGTCCTCTGCCACGATTTACGACATCGCAAAGCTCGCGGGCGTGAATCCCTCTACAGTGTCCCGCGCCCTGAGTAAACCGGGCCGCGTGAGTGCCAAGACGCAGAAGATCATTGAGGACGCGGCGGCGGAGCTGAACTATCAAGTGAATCCCTTCGCTCGCGCCCTCCCTACCGGCCGTACCCAGACCATCGGGTTGATCGTGGCGGACATCACCAACCCCACGTTCTTTGACATCATCCGCGGCGCGGAAACCACGGGATCGGCCCGCGATTACACGCTGGTTCTGGCCGAGTCCGCTGAGTCACCGGAAACCGAAGTAACAGCGGCCCGGCGTCTGTTGAGCACCGTGGACGGTCTCATCCTGGCCAGTCCCCGCATGGACGATGACCAGATCCGGGCTTTGGCTGCGGACAAGCCGGTTGCCGTTATTAACCGTGAGATCACCGGGGTTCCGTGTGTGGTGCCGGACGTCAACAAGGGCATCAGCGAGGCCGTGCGGAGCCTGGCCGCCAACGGCCATGAGAAGCTCGCCTACGTCGCCGGCCCCAAGCAGTCATGGATGACCGCCCGCCGATGGGAAGGCGTCAAATCTGCCGCGGAATGGTCCAAGCTCAGCGCGGTCCGCCTGGAGTCCTCCAAACCAACCGTCGACGGCGGCAGGCAAGTAGCGCGCGACGTCCTGGAAAGCGGGGCGACGGCGGTGATCACCTACAACGACCTCCTCGCCATTGGCTTGATGCAGGAGCTGCAGGCCGGCGGGATGAGAGTCCCGGACCAGATCAGCATTGTTGGCTTTGACGACATTTTTGGAGCCGATTTCACCACCCCCGCGTTGACCACCGTGCGCTCACCCTTGGGGGAGTGCGGCACCCGCGCCGTCACCATCCTGCTGGATATGCTGCAGGGCCAGGAGGCCCCGGACGAAGCGGTCCGGGTGGAGACGGAACTCGTGGTGCGAGGGTCCAGTGGACGGCTCCTCGCCTAGGCTCAGTACGCCGCTGCGCAACGGGATGCAACAGAGTGGCAATTTTTGGCAACCGGTTGACAAAGTGCCGAACCGGAACGCAAGATTGACCTATGTCACAGTCCATCGCCGCACACCCTGACAGGCTCCTGCCCGCAGATCCCGGGACGCGCAGCATCGCGCGCTCTTTGTTGGAGCGCGTCCAGGACCTGCCCATCATTTCCCCGCACGGCCACGTTGACGCCGCAGTCATCGAGCAAAACACGCCGTTTCCCGACCCCGCAGCACTTCTGGTTAGCCCGGACCACTACGTCACCCGCCTGATCCACGCCAACGGTGTTCCGATGGATCAGTTGCTGGCCGGGACGGCCTCTGCGCCGGAGTCCCGGGAGATCTGGAGGCAGTTTGTCCAGTCATGGCCGCTGTTCGAGGGCACGGCCTCCGGGTACTGGCTGCGCACCCAGTTCAACGACGTTTTCAAACTCGGCGCAGACCTCAGCGAGATGCCGGCAGACGCCAGCTATGACGCGATTGCCGCGAAGTTGGTGGAGCCGGACTTCCGTCCCAGACAGCTTTTCAAGGACTTCAACATTGAGGTCCTGGCCACCACGGACGATCCCTTGGACAACCTTGCCAGCCACAAGGCCCTCACCGAGGATCCCAGCTTCAACGGCCGCGTGCTCCCCACGTTCCGTCCGGATGCCTACCTGAACGTGGCGCATCCGCAGTGGAGCGCGAATGTTGACCGTTTGATCGAAACTGCAGGCGACGGTGCCACAGGCTACGCGGGCTATATTGCGGCGCTTGAGAACCGCCGTCGGTATTTTGTAGAGCATGGCGCGGTATCGGCGGACCATGGCGTCCGCACGCCGGCCACCCTCAAACTGGATGCCGCGGAAGCGGAAGCCCTCTTCGAGAAGGCGCGGGCCGGAAAGGCAACTGCCCAGGACCGCGACGCGTTCGAGGCCCACATGATGTACCAGATGGCGCGCATGTCAGTGGCCGACGGTTTGGTCATGACCATCCACCCGGGCTCCTACCGGAACCACCACGAGCCCACCTTCAAGTCCTTCGGGGCAGACACCGGCCACGACATTCCGTTCGCCGTGAACTACACCGAGGCCATCCGTCCGTTGCTGCAGGACTTCGGCACGGCCAAGGACTTCCACCTGGTGCTCTTCACCCTCGACGAGACTGTCTTCTCGCGTGAACTCGCTCCATTGGCCGGCTTCTACCCGTCCGTCTACATCGGCGCGCCGTGGTGGTTCCTCGATGCGCCGGATGCCATGTTGCGCTTCCGCTCAGCAGTTACGGAGACCGCCGGTTTCTCGCGGTCCTCGGGCTTCATCGATGACACCCGCGCCTTCTGCTCCATCCCCGCACGCCATGACGCCTCCCGCAGGATCGAAGCCTCCTTCCTCGCGCGCCTTGTGGCCGAGCACCGCGTTACTGAAGACCGCGCGCACGAGTTGATCCTCGACGTCGTCGATTCCTCGCCACGCAGGGTGTTCAAGCTATGACCGCCGAACTGCCGCGCCTTAGCCGCGCTGTTTCGCCTGCCGGCCAGGCACCGATCAGGATTGTGCATCTGGGCCTCGGGGCGTTTCACCGCTCCCACCAAGCCTGGTACACGCAGCATGCCGGCGACGCGGGGGAGTGGGGCATCGCTTCGTTCACCGGCCGCCGTCCTGACGCCGCGGAAGTCCTCGCTGCACAGGATGGGCTGTTCACAGTGGTGGAGCGATCCGACGCGGGCGATTCCTTCGAGGTAGTGGGCAGCATCGTCGAAGCCGTAGATGGCGCCAACGTGGGCCGGCTGGTTGAACTGCTCGCCGCGCCCCAGACCGCTGTGGTCACCCTCACCATCACGGAAGCGGCGTACGGCCTTGGCACCGACGACGCCCCGCTGCTGGTTTCCGGGGCAAAGCCCACGACGCCGTTGGGCCGCTTGGTTTTGGGACTCGCCGCGCGCAGGGACGCCGACGCCGGCCCTCTGGCCGTCGTTTCCTGTGACAACCTCTCGGACAACGGAAACGTCGCACGGGATGGCGTGCTGGGTATTGCCAGAGAGTTCGACGGCGGCCTGGCCGCCTGGATTGAGGCGAACGTGAGCTTTGTGAGCACGTCCGTTGACCGGATTACTCCGCGTACCACCGCGGATGACGTTGCCTTGGTGCGTGAAAAGTGCGGCTACCAGGACGATGCTCCGGTGGTCACCGAACCTTTCCGCAACTGGGTCCTCAGCGGAGACTTCCCCGCCGGCCGCCCGCGGTGGGAGGACGCCGGCGCGGTTTTCGTGGACGACATTGAGCCCTACGAAAACCGCAAGCTCTGGCTTCTTAATGGTGCTCACTCGATCCTGGCGTACGCCGGGCAACTGCGTGGACACTCCACGGTGGCCGAAGCTCTGGCCGATCCGTTGTGCTTGCAAGCTGTTGAAGATTTCTGGGAAGAGGCGTCGAGTCACCTATCCGGTGATGATCTAGGCATTCCCGAATACCGGGCAGCGCTCTTGGAGCGCTTTGGCAACTCCCGGATTGCGCACCACTTGGCCCAGATCGCCATGGATGCCAGCACCAAACTCCGGATGCGCGCTATCCCCGTGCTCCGGGCTGAGCGTGAAGCTGGCCGCAGCGGCGAGGGTGCGGCCCGGATGATTGCCGCATGGGCCGCCTACGTGGAGTCGAACCCCGGGCTGCAGGACCCGCAGTCCGGAGCGGTGGCCGAGGCTAACAAAGAGGCGGGCTCTGAGCGCATCGCTGCCCTCGTAGCGTTGCTGGATGCTGAGCTCGCCCGGGATTCCGCGGTGGTGGAGCTCGTTCATAAGCTCAGCAGTAGCTTTGCGCCCGAAGTTTCAGCTAACGCTGGTACTGCGGCGTAGGAATCTATATGCGAGGTGGTCCGGGCCCTGAGGTTTCAGGTGCCCGGGCCACGGTCGTTTAACGTGGTCGACTGGCACCCTTAGCGTCCAACACCGCAAACCCATGCGTTGTGGGGCCCACTCTGCGTGCCTCGACGCGATCTTGGGGCGCAGAGCGGGCCTCACAAGGGAAGAGATTTGGTGTAACTTTCAATGAAATATGGCGGCAACCGATTGCCAAACGCTTGCCAAGGTGACTAGAGTTACATCAGCTGCACAAGCCGGTCCCCTTCCAGTGATCGCCCTCGGGGATCCAATCCCCGTGCGAAGTCCACTGTCGAGTCGGCTCGGACCGCAATGACGCGAAGGGTAAAGGAGCCCGCATTGAAAAAGCTCAGCAAACTCAGCATCGCCGGCTATGGTGCCGGCGATGCCGCCAACAATCTTGCCTTCACCACCGCCACGATGTTCCTGCTGGTGTACTACACGGACGTCGCAGGAATTTCGGCGGCCGCAGCCGGCACACTGCTCCTGGTGGTGAGGATCTTTGACGCGTTCGCCGACGTCTTCGCCGGACGTATGGTTGACCGCTCCTACAGCAAACGCTTTGGGAAATTCCGGCCGTTCATTATGTTCGGCTCCATTCCGCTCCTGCTCCTCAGCGTGGCCACGTTCTCCGTGCCGCAGTGGGGTGAGGCGGGCACCTTGCTCTACGCCTATGTGAGCTACGCGGCCCTGGGGTTGGCGTACTCCCTGGTCAACATCCCGTATGGCTCGCTGGCCGGGGCCATGACGCAGGATCCCGGGGACCGTGCCAAGCTGGGCTCCGCCCGCACGGTAGGGGCACTGTTGGTCGGCTCCGCCCTGGGCATCTTCGTTGCGCCACTGATCAAGCCCGGCGCTGACCTCCAGACTACGTTCACCACCATCACACTGGCTTTTGTGGTGATCGGCGCGGCGCTCTACTTCTTCACGGTTCTCACCGCCAAGGAGCGCGTTCACCGCACGGTCCCCAATGTTTCCTTCAAACAGAGTATGGACACGTTGAAGACCAATCGTCCGCTGCTGATGCTGTGCCTGAGCTCCTTCCTTTTCCTCACCGGCTACATGGCGTTGTCCTCAGTTCAGCTCTACTACCTCCGCGATGTCCTGGGCCGCTTGGATCTCTTTCCGGTGCTTGCCATCGTCCAACTGGCCATGACCCTGGCCCTGGCACCTTTGATGCCGCGAATGGTCCGCAGGATCGGCAAAAAGAACGTCTATATCGCTGCCGGAACGCTGTCCATGGTGGGCGGAATTGTTGTCTTCCTCGCCCCACCTTCCATGGTTTGGGTTGGATTCTCCGGGTTGGTGGTCAGCCTGATGGGCGTCATGGCGGTGAACATCGTGGTGTGGGCCCTGGAGGCCGACACCGTTGAGTATGGCGAATGGAAAACCGGCGTCCGCACCGAGGGAATCACCTACGCGCTGTTTTCCTTCACCCGTAAGACCGGCCAAGCCGTGGGCGGCGCCCTGGCCGCCTATTGCCTCGCCGTGGGCGGGTACAAGTCGGGGGCGGCTCAGAGTGCGGAAGCCATGCAGGGAATCCAATTCGCCGCCGGAGCGCTGCCGGCCATCATGACCATCCTGGCGATAGCGGTGATGGCCAAATACAAGCTCACGGACGCAGTGCATGCGCAGATTGTGGGGGAGATCCGCGCTCGCCGTTCCGAGGAGGCCTTGCAGCTCAGCCAAAAAAGCTAGGCAACCGGTTGCCACTGGATGCAATCCAACCTAAAATCGTACTTAATCTCAACCAGCCACATCCCGAAAGGAAAAGCTGTGAAAATCATTGCCGCTGAAGTCTTTGTGACCAGCCCGTCCCGT
>Ga0247742_10000671_pt1 | contig 26589 bp, 26 predicted proteins | sample UWRJL208509C2_FD_180944 | JGI IMG/M metagenome (GOLD analysis project Ga0247742, IMG submission 180944) | Plant litter microbial communities from Arlington Agricultural Research Station in Wisconsin, United States - UWRJ-L208-509C-2 | ecosystem: Environmental > Terrestrial > Plant litter >...
CTTGTCGAAGGTGTCGTGGATCACGATGGCCGTCGGCTCGATGGCCCATGGCACCACGTAGGTGGCGTTGGACACCGGGCGGCAGATCATGTCGATGTCGGCCGGGTCCAGCAGGTCGTAGTAGATGTCGTCGTCGACAAAGTCCCCGGTTACCGTTTGCAGCAACACACTTTCCGGCAGGCGCATGCCTCGCTCATGCAGGAACTTGTTGGTGGGCGAAATCTTGCCGCGTGCGATGCCAGTCAAATCACTGATCACGCATTCGACTTCGGTAATCTTGTGTTCTTTCAGCCAGGCGGACAGCTGATCGAAGGGGGCGTTCATAAGGACCTCGTCATGGGTTGGATGCTGCGCCGCGGGCTTCCCTCGCGGCGCATTGAGGTCTATCTTGGGCCAGCCGTCCAACGGCATCTATCCACTTTGCGCCAACCACAACGCACCAATAGAGTGCGCCCAGGTTACCCATGACACAGGCAACAGCTTTGCGCGTACAGGCCTTCACCACCGGTGATGTGGCCGCTCAATGCAGTGCGACACCCGGTTGGGTGCAGCAGTACCAGCAGATGTCCCCAGGGCATTTCGCCGGGCAGATCCGCTACCTCGACCTGCAAGGTGTCGAGGTGTACGAAGAGCGGATGAACACCCGGGTGGAGCAGAACTTCAACGCGCCGCCGGGTTCCCTGGCGTTCTGTTTCGATGGCAGCGACAACGCGCTGTACGTGCTCAATGGCGAAAGCCGCAACACCTGGATCACCCCGGAAAACTACCGCGAAGTGGCAGTGGTGTTCGGGCCGCAGTTTGTCCAGCGCCATGGTCTGGATGTGGCGAAGCTGGAGGGGTTGTTCATGGCCCCGCTCAACTCCCTGCAAAACCCGTTGTTCAGCCGCTGGCTCAGCGGCACGCTGACGCGGCTGTCGGCGACGCTTGACCCGCCGAGTCGTGATGCGCTGACTCAGCAGTTACTGGACGACTGCCTGTTCATCCTCGACAACGCCTGTGTGTGCCTCGACAAGGGCTCATTGCAGCGACGCACCGAGGAGCGAATCATCATGGCGCGCATTGGCGAATGGGCGGCGGATGTGCCGGATGAAACCGTCAACCTGCTGCAGCTGGCGCGCATTGCCGGGGTGCCGTTGCGCCAGTTGCAGCACGGGTTCAAGACGTATACCGGGATGAGCCCGGCGCAGTGGTTGCGGTTGCGCCGGTTGAACAGTGCACGGCGGGAGTTGTTGAACCCGCCGTCAGTGGACACCACCGTGGCGGAGGTGGCGATGAATTGGTCGTTCTGGCATTTGGGGCGGTTTTCCAACAGCTATCGGGCGTTGTTTCAGGAGTTGCCCAGCGAGACCCTGAAGCGCCAGAGGTAAATGTAGGAGCGGGCTTGTATGGGAGCGGGCTTGCTCGCGAATGCGGTGGGTCAGTCAATAAATCTGGCACTGATACACCGCCTTCGCGAGCAAGCCCGCTCCCACATTTGAAGATCGTTCCCACGCGGAGCGTGGGAACGATCAGGTCCGAAGAAACGCCAGCATCAACTGATTCACCCGCTCCGCCGCCTCCAGCTGCACCATATGCCCCTGCCCCGGCAGTATCTCCACCTGAGCGTCCAACCCATGGGCATGGCTCGCCGGGATGATTGCGTCCTCACTGCCCCAGATCACCAGGCTCGGCTGCTGCCCCACCACACTGCGCAAATCCACCAATTGCCGACCACCGCTGAACAACGCCCCGGTGATCTGCCGCAACGCCTGCTCCACACCCTCCAGGCGCTTGAACTTGAGCATGTCTTCCAGCATCTGCCGAGTCACCAGCGCCGGATCGCTGAACAGTTGCACCAGTTGCGGCTTGAGTGCATTGCGATTGCTCGCGTCGATAAAACCTTGCAGGTAATCACTGTTGATCTGCGTACCCAATCCAGCGCTGGCGATCAGGGTCAACGACGCCACACGCTGCGGTGCCACCCGCGCGAGGTTCAGGGAAACCAGCCCGCCCATGGAATGCCCGGCGAGGTGTACCCGGTCAACCTTCAGATAATCCAGCAGTGCCAATACCGCCTGGCTCAGCTCCTCAAGCTCGCCCGTTTGCAGGTACTTGCCCGACTCGCCATGCCCCGGCAAATCCAGGGCGATCACCCGCCGCTCAGCCGCGAGCACCGGGTGATTGAACAGCCAGTTATTCAGGTCGCCACCAAAACCGTGCACCAGCACCAGCGGTGTGCCGCCCTCCCCGAGGTCCAGATAGCGCAGCAGGCGCCCGCCCACCTCGACCTTCTGTGCCGATGGCCCGCTGGCTTCAGCCTCGGCGGCACTGGAAACGAACCCCGCCTGGAACGCCTCGATCACCCCATCAATCTCGGCCTCGCTGGCCTCGCCTTCCACCACGATTGCCAGCAATGCCCCCACGGGCAAGGTCTCATCGCTCTGGGCCAACACCCGCCGCAGCACCCCGCTGAAGGGTGCCTCGACACTGCTGGAAATCTTGTCGGTCTCGACATCCAGCACTTCTTCACCCTTCTCCACCGGGTCGCCCGGCTGCTTGAGCCAGACATCAACCCGGCCCTCGGTCATCGACAGCCCCCACTTGGGCATGGTCAGTGTATGGATCATGCGGCATTCCTCTTGTCGGCAATCTTCAGCACCGCAGCTTCGATCTTCGCCGCGTTGGGGATGTACAGGTCCTCCAGGGCATCGGAGAACGGCACTGGCGTGTGAGGCGCGGTGACCATTTCGATCGGCGCGCGCAGGAAGCCGAACGCCCGTTGCGCCACCAATGCACTGATGTCCGTGGCAATCGAGCAGCGTGGGTTGGACTCGTCGATCACCACCAGGCGCCCGGTTTTCTCCACGCTTTCAAGGATGCTGTCTTCGTCCAGCGGGCTGGTGGTGCGCAGGTCCAACACTTCGCAGTCGATACCCTGGCGCGCCAGATTGGCGGCGGCTTCCAGGGCCATGTGCACCATGCGCCCGTAGGTCACCAGGGTTACATCGTTGCCTTCACGCACGTAGTTGGCTTCGCCGAACGGCACGGTGTACAGCTCTTCCGGCACTTCGCCCTGGAGGCTGTAGAGCATTTTGTGTTCGAGGAAAATCACCGGGTCGTTGTCGCGGATCGCCTGGATCAGCATGCCCTTGGCGTCATAGGGCGTGGCCGGGCACACCACCTTGAGCCCGGGAATATGCGTCCACATCGAGGTGAGCATCTGCGAATGCTGCGCCGCCGCACGCAGGCCGGCGCCGTACATGGCGCGCACCACCAGCGGCGTGGTGGTCTTGCCACCGAACATATAGCGAAACTTCGCCGCCTGGTTGAGCAACTGGTCGAGGCAGCAGCCGATAAAGTCGACGAACATCAACTCGCACACCGGGCGCATGCCACGGGTGGCTGCACCGACGGCCATGCCCACATAGCCGACCTCGGAAAGTGGCGCGTCGAGCACGCGGTCGGGGAACTCCGGATACAGCCCCTTGGTGACGCCGAGCACGCCGCCCCAGGCGTCCTGTTCACCGGGCGAACCGGTGCCGCCGGACACGTCCTGGCCGATGATGAACACGCTCTGGTCGCGGCGCATTTCCTGGGCCAGGGCTTCGTTGATTGCCTGCTGATAGCTGATTTTTCTAGCCATGATGACTTCTCCACGGATTGTTTTTGTAGTGGGTGGCGGTTAGCGGTAGGCGACGTAGACATCGCTCAGCAGGTCGGCGGCCTGGGGTTTGGGATCGGACTTGGCCAGGCGCACGGCGTCTTCGATCAGCTGCGCGACTTCGGTGTCGATGCGTTCGAACTGAGCCGCGTCGAGCCAGCCTTCGGCGGTGCAGCGCTGGCGAAACAGGCTCAGGCAGTCGCCGGTTTCCCGCAGGTTTTTCACTTCGTCCGGGCCGCGATAGGTTTGCGCATCGCCTTCGAAGTGGCCGTAGAAACGGCTCAGTTTGACCTCCACCAGCGTCGGCCCTTTACCGCTGCGGGCACGCTCTACCGCAACGCCGAGGGCGGCGTGCACGGCAAAAAAGTCGTTGCCGTCGACAATCACCCCCGGCATGCCAAAACCCACGGCGCGCTCGGCAATGTCCTTGCAGGCCACCGACCAGCCGGACCCGGTGGCTTCGGCATAACCGTTGTTCTCGGCCACGAACAGGCACGGCAGGTTCATGATCGAGGCCAGGTTCATCGCTTCGAACACCGCGCCCTCGTTGGAGCCGCCGTCGCCGAAAAACGCGACCGCCACACCCGCGCTGCCCTTGAGCTTGGCCGCCAGCGCCGCACCGGCTGCCAGCGGCGCCCCGGCACCCACAATGCCGTTGGCGCCGAGCATGCCCTTCTCCTGGTCGGCGATGTGCATGGAGCCGCCCTTGCCGCCGCAGACGCCGGTCTTCTTGCCGTAGATCTCGGCCATCATGCCGAACACATCCACGCCCTTGGCGATGCAATGGCCGTGGCCACGGTGGTTGGAGGCGATGCAATCTTCATCGTTGAGGTGGGCCATGACCCCGGCGGCGCTGGCCTCCTGGCCGGCATACAAATGCACGAAACCGGGAATCTCGCCGGTGGCGAATTCCACGTGCAGGCGTTCTTCGAAATCACGGATGGTGCGCATCACGGTGTAGGCATGGAGCAGTTGATCGGTGGACAGGTGAGTGGACATCTTGTTGTTCTCCAGGTTGTCTCGACACACAAAAGGCTGGATCAGGCCAGCTGCAAGAGACTCAGCACGGCCTGTGCCAATCCGCTGGAAAACCCGGGAAAGCCTTGACCCAGAGCAGTTGCCTGGAAGCGTGGACGTGCCACTGTGGACCGTTCAATGAGACGCGCCGTTGCAACCTGCCCGCAACGTCTGCGGCGCAATGAGACGCTGCGTCTCACCTCGGGCAGTTGGTCAGGCCGGCCTTGTTCCTCCCGGCCCATGGGCGCTTAATGGCGGGCATAACAACAAGGATCGAGAACCGGAGGCTTCAATGCTCGCCGTGAACTCCAAGGACCATGTCGACTGTGTCAGCCGCGTGGTACGCAACGCCGACCGCCTGCCCCAGGCGCCGGTGCCGTCGCTGATTTTTGATTCCTGGCGCCGCTCCATGGAGCAGCACCACCTCGACCCCGGTTCACTGCAAGGGCCGCGCATCCTCACCAGCACCCTGCTCAAGGAATGCCGCGAACGCGCCGAACTGTTCATGCGCATCGCCAGTGAGGAAGTCGGGCAGATTCACAACCGGGTGCGCCACGCCGATTACTGCGTGATGCTCACCGACGCCCAGGGCCAGACCATCGACCACCGCGTGGACGCCGGCATTCGTAACGACTGCCGCAAGGCCGGCTTGTACCTCGGCACCTGCTGGTCGGAAGCCGAGGAAGGCACCTGCGGCGTGGCCACGGTGCTGACCAGCAAGGCCGCGGTCACCGTGCACAAGCGCGACCACTTTCGTGCGGCGTTTATCGGCCTGACCTGCTCTGCCGCACCCATCTTTGATCCCCAGGGCAACCTGCTGGGAGTGATGGACGCCTCCGCCCTGAAATCGCCGGATGACCGGCGCAGCCAGCACCTGGTGCGGCAGATGGTGGCGCAAAGCGCGCGGGCCATCGAGAACGCGTTTTTCATGCACAGCGCCCGGCAACATTGGGTGTTGCAGGCCCACAGCACGCCCGGTTACGTCGACAGCCAGCCGGACATGCTGCTGGCGTGGGATCAGGATGGGCGGCTGCAAGCCTTGAACAGCAAGGCGCGGCAGGCCCTGAGGTTGCGCTTCGGGCAATTGCCGGAGCATATCGGCGAAGTGTTTGACCTGGACGCGTTGCGCGCCGTGACCGATCAATCGACGCAGCAGTTGCATTGGCTCGGCGAGCCGGGGGCGTTGCAGGTACGGGTCAGCGCGCCGCGGCGTAAGGCTGCACGTACGACGGTGTCTTCGAGTCATCAGGTAGACCCGCGAGTAGAAGAACATCTGCGCCTGGCCGTGCGGGTCAAGGACCGCAACCTGCCGGTGCTGGTCCAGGGCGAAACCGGCGCCGGCAAGGAAGTGTTTGCCCGCCAGTTGCATGAACGCAGTGCCCGTCGCGACGGCCCCTTTGTGGCGGTGAACTGCGCGGCGATCCCGGAAAACCTGATCGAGAGCGAACTGTTCGGCTACGTGGCCGGAGCATTTACCGGTGCCTCCAGCAAGGGCATGACCGGGCTGCTGTTGCAGGCCGATGGCGGCACGTTGTTTCTCGACGAGATCGGCGACATGCCGCTGGCGTTGCAGACGCGACTGCTGCGGGTAATGGCCGAAGGTGAAGTGGCGCCGCTGGGCGGGGCAAAAACCCGGGCGGTGGATATCCAGGTGATCTGCGCCAGCCATCGGGACTTGGCGGCGCTGGTGAGTGCTGGAAGCTTTCGCGAGGATTTGTATTTCCGGTTGGGCTGTGCGCGGTTCTGTGTGCCGCCATTGCGCGAGCGCATGGACAAACTGGCATTGATCAATCGGCTTCTGGAGCAGGAGGCGCGGCACAGCGGTGTTGCGGTCGGGATCGCGGCAGCGGCGCTGGAGTCGCTGCTGGGTTATGCCTGGCCGGGGAATGTGCGGCAACTGCGGCATGTATTGGCATACGCCTGTGCGGTGTGCGACGGCGGGACAATTCAACTGGCGGATTTGCCGGTGGAAGTTCGTGGTGACGCGGTTGCGGTGGAAACATCGGAAAGCGTGAGTCCTGAGCGGCAGTTGGTGCTGGACGCACTGATTCGGCATCGATGGAAGCCGCTGGCGGCGGCGCAGGCGTTGGGGATTTCCAGGGCGACCTTGTATCGGCGGGTTAACCAGCTGGGTATCGACATGCCCGGAAAACACTGACAAGCCCATCGAATGGCAGCTTATAGCTGCCTACCCCAGACAGGCGTTATCAAAAACCACTTCTACTCTTATCTGATTAAGACTCCTCGACCCGCAAAGTACCTTCCGAAGGACTCAGCATTCATGACGACGTTTTCCTGCGAATGTGAGTTATGACCCGATGGGTTATGAAACTTCAGGAAGTCATCAGTTGCGTCTGTTACCAATACAAGATGACCTCCTTTCTTTGGCGGCTCTTGCTCAGGCCATCGAATAGAAGGGTGCACAGACGCAATAAAGAAATGACCGTCAGTAAACATCGGCTTGATCTCCTCCGCAGAGATACCGGTGACAATCTGTGCCTTCAGACCAAATTCTTTATTTAACATCTCAATCGCCGGCGCATAAATCATCCCATGGATACTTTCGCCATCGACTACGTAGGCTCCGTAGGCCAACGCCTTTTCCAGAAGGCTGAACGTTGAGTGAACGAGACCCGTCTTGGCGGCAAGAAGCATCTTAAGGCAGGCCATGCCACATACGTGATTAGCCCACAATGCATACTCATCCACGCATCGGGCTCCAGAGTTTATCCAAAGCGGATCCTCAGAAACCGTCTTCTCGCCAGAAATTATATCGGCAGCCAAAAGTCGGGATTCCCATTGGCAGAAATAAGGAACGCATGCGACCATAAACACACCTCATTTAATAAAAAGTGGAACGGTTCCTAAAAAAGCGATAGCCCCAAAGAAAATTTGGGATTTTGCACGCCCTTCTTTATATAAGAAATAGGCGACGATCATAAGCAATGGAACTCTCATCGAAATTGCTAAATATCCATAGCTAACTGGTAGAGTCCCCGCCAGCGCAAAATTAAAAATTAACTCAGGAATGGTCCATCCCAACGCGATCATCACCCACAAACCAAATCTCATTCCAGACTTCTCATATATAAAAAATCGCGCGGACACCCAATTGCCAATTCCGACATATAGTAAATATACGTACCAACCAGACGCTGGTATTCCAACCTTGTCACATCCAGCAAATCCTATTACGGCGAGAATCATAAAATAGAATCTAAATTTATCAATCCGAGGCATAAAACTCAGATGACCAAAAATCACAAAACAAATCCCCCCTATAAAAAGAACGAGTACTGAAAGTATGCCCTGCCCTGATATCTGACTACCAAAAAGCCAATACTCCAAAAAAACTATCGCACCGATTGCAATCGGAAAAATATATGCCGTGGCAGAAACGCTACGGCCAATTATCTGTTGCTGGACAACAAGGAGCATCGTAAGCAAGCCCCCCTTAGTTAGCCCCGCTATCGCTCCCGACGCATTCAGGAGCATATCCGTATTCGCCAGCCCAGTTACCCAAGCAATAGGAAACAACAATAAACAAATACAGGTAGTTCCAGACCCAATCGCCCAAGCAGTAGTTTTTGGAAGAGCTTTACTCGCTACACTTCGAAAGAACAGAGTTCTCAAAGTAACACATAATAGTATCGACAGAAATGCTAACCCTTGAACGAAGCTCAATTAACTAGCCCCCTAAGCCTCTTGAAACTCTCTGGCGACCTAAAGCCGCCGCAATATGCACATCAATTGAGTCAATCAAATCAACCCCGCCATATTCTGATCGTTCATCGACAATCAAAGGCAACTCAGTACACCCCAATATTAAACTTTCTACACCCTGATCAATCAGATTATCCATCGCTCGATAGACCGCGCTCTTGGCTTTCTTGGAAAAATTATGTAGACACAAGTCATCATAAATCGCGGCATGGACAGCATAACGGAGATGCGCCTCCGGCAAAGAAACCTCAATATCTTCCACTCCAAATCTATCGACATAAAAACCACGTTCCATCACATACTTGGTCCCCAGCAATCCTACTTTTTTGAATCCAGAGGCCTTAACCGCGGAAATCGTTGCATCTATGACATTTATAACCGGAATGGAAATCTTATTTTTGAGCAAGTCGCAAGTCTTACTAGTGGTATTGGAACATATTAATATCTTGGTTACCCCCGCACACTCCAACTTAATCGCCGCACTTAACAGAATCTCAAACTCACCTTTAAAATCATCTTCTTGTTGACACTTTAGGATTTTACTAAAATCTAGACTAAACACCATAAGATCCGCCGATTTGTGCCCACCTGCTTCCTGCGCGATCAGATTGAACCTACGATAATACTCCATTGTAGAAACCCAACTTACACCTCCAATCAAACCAATGCGTTCCATGCCATTGCTCCTTAATCTATCGTGTAGTCAACTTTAGAAAGCCTCATAACCTTCATATCATCCTGAGAGACAAAGTTAAGTATCATATCTGCCAAGGAAAGCCCATATCCATTCAACATTTTTGGAAGAATACTATTACGCATCAGCCCAGGGATTGGATTGGCCTCTAAAAAATACACATCACCACTTGGAGTTAAAATGTAATCAAAACGGCACATATGTGAAAAACCTAACTCATCAAATAGGTCCCGAGAAACACGCTTCATATGCAGGATCTCCACAGTATCCTCCTCCATCAGGACCTCATCAGCGCTACCAATCCGGTGCTTCTCCTCATGTCCAAAAAAGCCTCTCTTTGTATCAATTCTAATGGCTGGTAACACAACGACTTTATGATCAAGCCTTATGCATCCTATAGAATACTCTTGACCCTCAACAAACTCTTGAATCAAAGCTCTTTCGTCATATTTGAATATAGCGCGCAGATTATCTTCTATTATAGATATTTCAATATCGGAAACCGTATATCGCTCAGTAAACAAAGACGCCCCCAATGAGTTAGGCTTAACGACTACTTTAAGCCCATCAAAGAGATTTTTTATCTCCGCGACTGCCGAACAAGACTTAGCGTCTGTTAACGTTAACGTCGCAGGTACTTTTATAGTACTTTGCGACCCTGATACGTAGCACTGCATGTGAATTTTGCTCATTGCCAAACTTGACGGCAAAACTGGCCCAAAAGTACCACGAAGACCAACAATATTAGCCAAACCTTGAATATGCCCATCTTCCCCATAATTACCATGCAAAAGATTAACGATATAACCATTGGCACCTAATACATGCTTTGCGAAAGTCGCATAATCCACTGCATTCTTTGAGACCATATAGTCACGAGAGTGCCAACTTCTGTCAAAATCATAAAAACTAACATAATTATCAGAATCAACATAATAAACATGACTTATACACACACCACAATTTTCAGTACACAACTGATCATATAGATAGCTGAAGGACTCCCTAGATGCGGCGTGCTCCGGCGACATCCCTCCAAAAATCAATGACACTTCAACCATATTACTCGAAACACTAAGAGCACCCATTTTATTTCCTCCATGGAAGCCGACAATAAATCCTCAATAGCCAAGGCTCCCGCGCAAACCAATCAGAACGAAATTTGATCACGTAGCAACTCAAGCTTAAAAACCGGCGAAGCATTTCAGCCTATCAAAATCATTCAATCAATATCGCGAAGTACAATTCAAAAGAAGCACCACCATGCATTCAAAAAAAATCCTCAATACTGATAAAAATAAACTGACGAAGAACCTTCAGAAGAACCAGTACCAGATAAATCTTGGAACCCATATAAAGCAGAAGGCACAAATATAAAACAATGAAACAACACTTAATGCAACCCCTTCAGATGTGAAGTTTTTTTGAAAAAAACCAAGCCCACCCACACCACAACAGAAAATTACTCTTATAAATCAGCCGTATACGTAAAAAAACAAAGTAAAAGCAATTGATAAATCACATAAAAATTCAACTTTCAGGCCAACTTACTCACCAACAGATAACATTACCCCTACAGGCACAATAGTAGTGTCCTACGGAACTTTCGCAGAATCAGAGATGATACATCCACCAAAGAGCTTCAATTGATCCTTATATATTTTTTGTGCGAGCGTACTTACACGCGCCGCCTATGTCTGCGCGATTTGTGAGAGGTGATTCAATCGGTAGATGTCCCGATGAAGCGGTTGCGGTTGAAGAGCAGGAAAGCGTGAGCCCGGAGCGGCAACGGGTGCTGGATGCGTTGATTCGGCATCGATGGAAGCCGCTGGCGGCGGCGCAGGCGTTGGGGATTTCCAGGGCGACCTTGTATCGGCGGGTTAACCAGCTGGGTATCGACATGCCCGGCAAGCACTGACCCAACACGGTCAAAAATGTGGGAGCGGGCTTGCTCGCGAAGGCGGTGTACCAGTCAACATTTCCGGTGACTGACACTCCGCCTTCGCGAGCAAGCCCGCTCCCACATTTTTTGACCGAGTGATTCCGCCGGCTCAGCGGTACAGAATCCCGCCATCAATCAACGGCGATTGCCCGGTCATGTAATCCGAATCCGGCCCCGCCAGGTACGACACCAGCCCCGCTACATCCTCCGGCGTTTCCGCCCGGCCCAACGCAATCCCGTCCACATACTTCTTGTACGTCGCCCCTACCTCGGCGCCGGTAATCTCGGCCATGCGCTTGTCGATCTCGACCCACATATCCGTGCCCACCACACCCGGGCAGTAGGCGTTGACGGTAATCCCGTCACTGGCCAGTTCCCTCGCGGCGGCCTGGGTCAGCGCACGCACGGCAAACTTGGTGGCCGAATACACCCCCAGCAACGCAAAGCCTTCATGGCCGGCAATCGAGCAGGCATTGATGATCTTGCCCTTCTGCTTCAGCGCCTTGAATTTCTTGCCTGCGGCCTGGATGCCCCAAAGCGTGCCCTGCACGTTGATACGCAACGTGCGGTCGACTTGTTCCGGGGTTACGTCCAGCAGTGCGTCAATCTGTGCGACACCGGCGTTGTTGATGATGATGTCGAAGCCGCCCAGGGTCTGGTGGGCATGGTCCACCGCCGCGACCACTTGCTCCAGCTTCGAGACATCGGCGACATACACCGAGGCCTTGCGCCCCAGTGCAACCACCTCGGCCGCCACCGCTTCAATCTTCGCGCTGTTGATGTCCACCAACGCTATGTCGGCGCCGTCCCGCGCCAGGCGCAGGGCGATGGCCCGGCCGATGCCTTGCCCGGCGCCGGTCACCAGTGCAACTTTTCCAGCGATACTCATGACGATCTCCTTCAACGGTGAGAGAAGTCTTGTCTATCGCAGTTGCCAGGGGCCGCTGTCGAGCAGCAGCAGGATTGATCTGCGGGCTGAGACGGGTCGTCTCAAAGCGAACCATTCTCGAAAACTTGTAAAACGCCGCCGTTATGCCTAGCTTATGCGCCCTCCGCTCTGCGCTCTCAGGCCTTCCCCCATGGTTTTGCGTCTTCGCCCCGCTGCCCCTTCACGTTTTGCCCTCGGCCTGTTGCTCAGCGCAGGTATTGGAAGCAGCCAGGCGGCTGATATCGAGCTGCCGGAGGTGAAGGTCCAGGGCCAGGATGAATCCGGCTATAACACCAACACCGCGTCGGTGGGCGCTTTCAATGAGGCGCCGTTGCTCGACACGCCGGCCTCGATCGCGGTGTTCAACGAGTCGTTGATCAAGGACCAGCAGGCGCGCTTGCTCAGCGAAGTGCTGCGCAATGACGCCTCGGTGGGCGACAGCTATGCGCCCATCGGCTACTACGAAAACTTCGTGGTGCGCGGTTTCTCGCTGAATGCCGCCAGCAGCTACAAGATCAATGGCCGCACCATCACCGGCGAGCAGAACGTTGCCCTGGAGAACAAGCAGCGCGTGGAGCTGCTCAAGGGATTGTCGGGTATGCAAAGCGGGATTTCCGAGCCCAGCGGCGTGATCAATTACGTGACCAAGCGCCCGGAGGATGTGCGCTCGGTGACGGTGTCCACCGATGATCGCGGCAGTGGTTACCTGGCTACCGACGTGGGCGGCTGGTTTGGCAGCGAGCAGCAGTTCGGCCTGCGCGCCAACGTGGCCCATGAAGACCTGCATTCCTACGTCGAACATGCCAATGGCCACCGGGATTTCCTGTCCCTGGCGTTCGACTGGAACATCAGCCCCGACGCGGTATTGCAGTTGGATGCCGAGTATCAGAACAAGCAACAGCGCTCGGTGCCGGGTTATCAGCTGCTGGGCGGGACCGAGGTGCCGCACGACGCGTCGCCGAAAAAACTGCTGGGGCATCAGAGCGGTGCGAATCAGGTAGGGATTGATTCGCTGAACCTCAACGGCAAGTTTGAATATCGCTTCAGTGACCAGTGGAAAGGCAGCGTCAGCGCGGCGCGCAGCAAGGTGGTGATTGATGATTACAGTTCGTTTGCGTGGGGCTGCTACGGGTCCGCGAGCTGTGCCGGGGCCAAGGTACCGAACTACTTCAGCCCGGAAGGCAACTACGATATCTATGACTTCCGCAGCCCTGATGACACCCGGCGCGATGATGAAATCCAGGCCGCGATGACCGGGTTGTTCAATACCGGTGGCCTGGGGCATGAGTTGACGTTTGGCAGCAGTGCGTTTCGGCGAGTGGTGGACAAGCGCGAATCGGTCAACGAGATGATTGGCTCCGGCAATATCAATCAGGACCCGGAAAACTTCGCGCCCACCGATAAGCCCCTGAACGATAGCCATCGCAACCTCGACAGCCGCCAATACGGCCTGTTCGTCACCGACCGCATCAGCTTCAACGAGCAATGGCAGACCATCGTGGGCGGCCGCGAAGTGCGCCTGGACGAAAAGGCTTTCGATGATCAGGGCAACGAGTCGCGCCACACCCGGCAGTATGTGTTCCTGCCCCAGGCGGCGCTGATCTACAAACCGATTGAAAACCTGTCGCTCTACACCAGCTACAGCAAAGGCCTGTCCCTGGGCGGTACCGCGCCGTGGTTTGCCCTGAATAAAGATGAAACCCTCGCCCCGACAGTTTCCCGCCAGATCGAAGCCGGGGTGAAATACGACTGGCGCCGCATCAGCTTTGCCGCCGCGATCTTCCAGACTCGCCAGGCCTATCAGTACGCCAAGCCGGACGCCGCCGGCGACTACACCTACGTGCAACAGGGCGAGCAGAAAAACACCGGCCTGGAATTGTCCGCCAACGGCTGGGCCACCCAGCGCTTGCAGATCGCCGCCAGCGTCGCGGCCATCCGTGCACGGGTGACGGGCAGCGGCACGCCGGAATACGAAGGCCATCAGGCGATCAACGTGCCGAAACTGCGGGCCAGTCTGTACGCCGACTACGCCCTGCCCTGGGTCGACGGCCTGGCGCTGCTCGGCGGCGTGCAATACAGCGCCAACAAGTACGCCAATCGCACCGGTGATGTGGAAGTGGGCGACTACGCCATCGTCAACGTCGGCAGCCGCTACACCACCAAACTCGATGGCTATGAAACGGTGTTTCGCCTGAGCGTCGACAACCTGTTCGACAAGCGTTACTGGCGCGATGCTGGCGAATACATGGGCGATGACTACCTGTTCCAGGGTGCGCCGTTGACGGCGCGCTTGAGTGCCACGGTCAATTTCTGACGGTACGCGGGATCGCCAGGCATAGCGCCGCCAAGGCGCACACCAACAGGGTCCAGCCCAACTGCTGGACCCAGGCTGCCAGGGTCAACCCCACCCCGATCACCAGGTAATACAGCAAACCGAACAAGGCACCGGCGGTGCCAAGGCGGTCGCGATAAGCCGTGAGTGCCGCCCCCAAGACATTGGGAATCGCCATGCCGAAGGCCATGACCACCAACAGCATCGGCAACACGAACAGCCAACGGTCCTGTAACAGCACCACCAGCACGCTGCCCACTAACATCACGCCACCGGCTGCCAGCACCAGCTGTTCGCTGCCGGCCCCGCGCTTGAGCAACCCCTTGTTGAGCCAGGCCCCAAGCCCCGAGCCCAACGCCAGCAGGACGCCGCTGTAGCCGAACTGCTCGGCAGACAACCCCAGGCGCTGGAACACAAACGGCCCCAGGCTGTAATAGCTGAACAGCGCGATATTGAAGACCGCGACCAGCCCCACCGAACGCCACAGCGCCGCATCCTTGAGCATCAGGCCCAGGGTGCCGCGCAACGACGCTGTGGGCAGCGAGGCCGGGCGGGTTTCCGGCAAGGCCCACAGGCACCAGGCCAATAACGTCAGCGCCAGCAGCAACAAGCCTGTGAGCACCCCGCGATAGCCAAAGTGCTGCACCAGGCCCGCGCCAGTGAACAGGCCAATGGCGGGGCTGGCCGCCAGGGCAATGCCCACGACTGAAAACACCTGCGCCAGCCCGGCACCGCTGAAGCGGTCGCGCAGCACGGTTTGCGTCACCACCGACCCCACCGCCGCACCAAACGCCGCCACCGCCTGGGCCAGCAACAGGCCGTTGAACGAACGCACGCCCAAGGCCAGCGCTGTGGCCGCGCCATAAAGGGCCAACCCGGCCAGCATCACCGGGCGCCGGCCGAAGCGGTCACACAAGCGTCCCCACACCACGACCCCGAACGCGAAGGCCAGAAAGTACACCGACAAGGTCTGCCCCGCCGCCTCGGGCCCTACCGCAAACGCCTGGCCGATATCCGCCAGCGCAGGGCTATACAGGGTTTGTGCGATTTGCGGGAACATCAGCAGCGCCACCGCCAGCACCAGCAAGTTTTTCAACATCATCCAGACGCTCTTCACGAGTAAACAGGCCAGGGAGTCTAAACAGCGGCAGCTGGCGTATTATCCAGACTTCGACACCTTATCAATGAAATCGGACATCCCATGGCATGGCTGGCGGCGCAGACACCTTTCGATCCCGACCGCTTCGACGCGCCCGTGGTGGGCATCGCCGCCCTGCTGGGTGATCACGACTCCGGTGTACATCAGCATCAGCGCGGGCAATTGCTGTTCACCCAACAGGGCTGCACGCGCATTACCCTGGCCAACCAACTGTGCCTGTTGCCGCCCACTCGGGCAGCGTGGATTCCCGGCGGTGTGCCGCACCGGGCAGTGATGCAACAGACCGTGGATTACCGTTCGGTGTATGTCAGCCCGGCATTGGCCGGGCAGTTGCCGGCACAAGTGCGGGTGATTGAGGTGAGTGCGCTGCTGCGGGCGGTGCTGGAGCCGATGGCAATGGCGGCGTTCGACACCGATTGGCAACAGGGCAAATACGCGCATTTGCTGGCGCTGTGCCTGAGTGAAATCCGCGAGGCAGTCGAGCAACCGCTGCTGCTGCCCCTGCCCACGGACAAACGCCTGGCGCCGTTATTGCAGAACCTCGACGCGCTGCCACCGGAGCTGCAAGCCTTGCAACGCCAGGTGGCCGCCAGCGGCAAAACCATCGGCCGGATCTTCCAGCGGGAAACCGGCATGGGCTATCAGCAATGGCGCCAGCAGTGGCGCCTGATGCGCGCCATCGAGCTGCTCGCCACCGGGCGCAGTCTCGGGTACTGCGCCTTTGAGTTGGGCTTTGCCAGTGACAGTGCGCTGATCGCCTTCTTCAAGGCCATGACCGGCGCCACGCCACGGGGTTACTTCAAGTGAATACCGACTGGCTGTAACCCGGTGGTAGATCGGCTTCATTGATCGTTCCCTCGCTCTGCGTGGGAATGCATCCCGTGACGCTCCGCGTCACCCGTACGCAAGACTTGAGCCTTGCATCGCCCGCTGGACGCAGAGCGTCCGGGGCGGCATTCCCACGCAGAGCGCGGGAACGATCAGTCATCCCGGCGTCTTGTCGGGTTATTTAGGCATCTTGCGAAAACCCACCGCCAGACGGTTCCAGCTGTTGATGGTGGCGATCGCCACGCTCAGGTCGACTTGCTCTTGCGGGCTGAAGTGGGCGGCCAGTTCGGTGAAGTCTGCATCCGGTGCGTGGGTCTGGCTGAGCAGGGTCAGGCTTTCGGCCCAGGCCAGCGCGGCACGTTCACGGGGGGTGAAGAACGGCGTTTCACGCCAGGCCGACACGGTGTACAGGCGGCGCTCGGTCTCGCCCCCCTTGCGGGCGTCGGCAGTGTGCATGTCGAGGCAGAAGGCGCAGCCGTTGATCTGCGACACACGCAGGCGCACCAGTTCCAGCAGCGGCAGTTCGATGGACAGTTTGCCGACGGCAGCCTCCAGGGCCAGCATGGCTTTCATGGCATCCGGGGAGGCGGTGTAGAAGTCGGTACGAGCTTGCATGGTGATACTCCAGAACAGTGGGGATTGGTGTCTAGAGTAGTGACGAGGGGGCATTGGACAAATAGCCAATCCGGGGAAAGATCAGGTAGCCAATGGGGCGAATCCTGACGATCACCCCGGCCCTGCGCCTTCACCGCGAAACGCACTGGGGCTCAGCCCGGTCCAGCGCTTGAACGCCCGCCGAAAACTGCGCACATCGCTGTAGCCAACTTCCTCGGTGATCCGTTCGATGGACAACCCCGGGTTGCTCAGCAAGCCCATGGTCCTTGCCCTGCGCACCTGTTCCAGCAAGCCCTCGAACGTCAGCCCATGCTCGGTCAGGCGCCGGCGCAAGGTACGCCCGCTCATGTTCAAGTCACTGGCGACCTTTTCCAGCTGGCTGCCCTGCAAATCCCGGGAAATCGCGCGCTCCACCGCCTGGATCAAATCCATTTTCTGATGCAGTTGCGCGCTTTCCAGTTCCAGCAGTTCCAGGGCCTGGCGCAAGGCCAGGGCATGGTGATTGGGCAGCCGCACGTCCAGCCAGTGGCTGGCCAGGACCATGCGGTTATGCAGGCAGCCAAAACGCACATCCGCACCCAACAGCTGGTGATAGTCAGCGACATAGGTGGGCGCGGCGTGGATAAATTCGACCCGCAGCGGCATGAAGCCCTCGCCCACCAGGGCGCGGCCATACACCATCAGGCTGGCGAAGAACTCCTCGGCGGCAAACACCTGCACCTCGGCGTAGGGCAGCAGGCATTCGATATCGACGAAAACTTCCTGGGGGCCTTCATGGGTGCGCGAGGTGGCGATACCACCGGAGGTGTGCTGATGACGTTCCCCGATGGCAAACGCATCGCGCAACGTCTTGCACAGTGAAATCACATGGCCGAGCAGGCCCAGGGTGCCGAGTACGTTCTGATGGCCTACCCACAGGCCCAGCCCCTGGTCGGGCAACACCTTGAGTGCACGCTGGATCATCGCTACCGCCTGGCGATAGGAAATGCGCTGGGCCGGGTCGTCCAGGTCGGCCAGGGTGAATCCCAGGCCACGGCACAGGTGCTCGGCGCTCGCGCCTTTTTGCGCGACCACTTGGCCGAGGGTTTGCAACAGAAATGGCGAGACCAGGGCCAGATCATAGTGCGGATCAACGGCTTTCCTTTGCATGGATCTTCGATTCCCGACTGAGTGCTTCAGTTCTTGTTTTGGAAACATCCTGACAATCATAGGCTCTTGCAAGAACTGCTGCACTCTGGATGAAAGCTGTCCGCCAAAGTCCCCCTATGTGGCCGCCAATACCCTGCCCCGCTGGCCGTTCAGGGCTTATTTCTATAGGCAGCGTCGTCCTGATAATAATAATGAGCCCAGACATGAACACGACCCGTGCGTTTTACCCCGTGCAACTCGCCCTGTTGACCCTCATCAGCCTGCCGGCCCTGGCCACCGAAGGCGGCGTCGACAACATCGGCCCCGGCACCGATGGCTTCTACATCCTGCCGCTGGACGTCAACAACCTGCCCGACCACATGTTCGCCTTCAACATCTATTACAACCATTACGAAGCCAGGAAGCTCGATATCAGCTCGTTGGGTGGCAAGGTGCCGGACGTGAAGATCAAGTCCGACGCGATCATCCCGCGCCTGGATTACCTCAGCCCGTTGCGGGTATTCGGCGGGCGCCTGGGCGGCTACATCGCCCAGCCGTACCTGAAGCAACAGGTGTCGCTGTTCGGCATGTCCGACACCCGGGAAAGCATGGGCGACACCACCGTGGCGCCGATCATCCTCTGGGACCTGGGCAAGAACCTGACAGTGGGCACCGCCCTGGAAATCACCCTGCCCACCGGCGAATACGACGCCACGCGCCTGGCCAATACCAGCAACAATTTCTACACCTACAAACCGTTGGTGTCGGCGACCTGGATGCCCAACGAGCGCACTGAGCTGTCGATCAAGACCACCTACAGCTTCAACAAGGAAAACCCCGACACCCATTACCGGTCGGGGCAGATTTTTCACTTCGACTACTCGGCCAGCTACAAGGTGACGGATAACCTCAGCCTTGGGCTCAACGGCTACTACCTCAAGCAGACCACCGACGATAAGCAATACGGGCATACCGTGGTGAACATCTATGGCGAAGATGTGGATGACGGGGTCAAGGGCCAGGTGTTTGCGATCGGTCCGGCGGTGTATTTCACCTTCCTCAAGTATGCGAGTGCCGAGGTGCGCTGGGCCAAGGAGTTTGATGTGCAGAACCGGCCGGAAGGCGACATGTTGTGGGCGAAGTTGACGATTCCGTTTGCCCTGTAAACCCGGCAAAAACTGTAGGAGCGAGCTTGCTCGCGAAAAACGTCAACGATAACGCGGGCCGTCTGGATGAACGCGTCGTCCTTGGGTTTTTCGCGAGCAAGCTCGCTCCTACAGTGGAACGGCGTTGTCAGGTGTAGACCGGCCAGGTATCGACGATTTTCCCGCCCCGTACTGCCAGCAAATCGCCGAACTGCAGCAGCACAAACTCACTCTGGGTCGGGCGCAGAAACACCTGGTCTTCCACGTTCAGCCCCACCTTGGGCGAACCATTGACCATCTCCTGATTGGAGCTGCGCCCATACAGGTCATTGCTCTGCAACCCCCTGGGCGATTCAAACTCGGCCATCCAGTTGCCCCCATAAATAAAGAACGTGGCGCGCTGATTCGCATCCCACCACGAGAACAACCGCGACTTGCCGTCCAGCGCCGGAATGTCCACCGGCCCGGTGCTTTTCAACACGGGCGTGGCGATATAGGCCGCCGGCACATGCTCGCTCAGCGACGGCAAGTCATAGTGCGTCGGCTTGAGCAACGCCGTGCCCACCGACACCTCGCTGCTGAGCTTCTCCTGCTCGTGAATGCGATAGCTCGGGCTGCCTGCCGTATTCAACGTCAGCCCGTCGCGCCACAGCGGCGCAAAGTGCTGGCGGGTGTAATCCACATAGCCGTTGTAGCGCTGCATGACTTTGTCGAACAGGTCCTGGGGCGAGCCGAGAATCCCCGGCACACCCATGCCCACGAACGGGTCGTAGCCCATGAACCCGCTGAATTCCAGCTGCTGCGGATGAGCGCTGATCAGCGTGAGCATTTGCCCCAGTACCGCGTTGTCGCTGATGCCGCCGCGATGCAGGCCCACATCCAGCTCGATATTGACCCGTAGTTTCGTGCCCAATCCCTGGGCCAGCGCCAGGTATTGTTGCAAGCGCTCGGGGGTGTCCAGCAGCCATTGCAGCTGCCGGGACGGATCGAACGGGCCCTTGTGGGTTTGGTAAAACAACTCGGCGGAACGCACCGGCAACGGCTTGCCCAGCAGGATGTCCGCATCGGGAAAGACCTGGGCGTCGTGATTCAGAAATGGCTGGTGAAACGACATCAGGCGCTGGGTGCCGGCTCGCTTGGCGATGTACGCCAGCAGCCCCGGCGACGGCAGGGATTTCTCCACCAGCCGCAGGTGTTTGCCGCCGCGCTGCACCGACTGCATCACCACGTCGATGTTGTGGTCCAGGCGATCGAGGTCGATCAGCATCACCGGGCGCATCGGCCCATGGGCCTTGAGTTCCTGGTTGAGGCTGCGGAAATACTCGGTGTAAGGGCTGCCGCGGTCGCCCGGCCTCAGCAAGATGGCACCACCCACCAGCAACACGCCGGTGCCGAGCATGAAATGTCTGCGGTTCATCAGGCCACTCCCAGAATAGACGACAGGTGCGCATTGAGGAATTTGCCGCTGGGGTCCAGCTCGCGGCGCACTCGGGTAAATTCCTCCCAGCGCGGATACAGCGGCTGCAAAGTGCGCGCATTGAGGGTGTGCAACTTGCCCCAGTGCGGGCGACCGGCGTATTTCCAGAAGATCGGTTCTACGGCGGCGAAGAAGTTGTGGTGGTCCATGGTGTAGTGCTGGTGCACGGAAATCGAACAGCTGTCGCGGCCCTCGAACATGCTCAGCGGAATGTCATCGGCCTTGACGTAGCGGTACTCGATGGGAAACCAGGTGCGCAGGTCCTTGTCGTTGATCAGCTTGAGGATTTCCCGCAGGCATGCCGGTCCGTGCTCGGCGGGCACCGAATATTCCATCTCGTTGAAACGCACGTTGCGCACGTTGGCGTACACCTGGAACGACTCGGCCACGCGGTCATCGAAGCTGGCAAAAAAGCGCAGGCTGTTGAGCAAGGTACGCCGGGCCTCGGGGAAATCGCTGCCGTATTTGTCGAGTTTCTCGATGATCGACACAAACTCGTTGCCGCCCGCCTCCGCCGGGTCGATGGGCGGGGTTTCGGGGTCGGTGGTTTCGTTCAGGGCGATGGACAGGGCGTAGTCGGAATGGGTCACCACGAGCATTTCCCAGTGCTGGTTTTCCCGGGTGTTCTTTGCCACGTCCTCCAGCAGTTCTTCAGTCTTGGCGATCCACTGGCGCTCCCGCAGGCGGTACGGTGCGCGGTTTTGCAGGCGGACCTGGGTGGCCACGCCGAGGGCGCCGAGGGACACCCGGGCGGCACTGAACACCTCGGGGTGGCGGTTGGCGTCGCACTCCAGCACCTCACCCTGGGCGGTCACCAGTTGCAGGCCGGTGACGCAACCGGAATATGAGGTGAAGCCCACACCGGTGCCGTGGGTGGAAGTGGAGATCGCCCCGGCCAGGGTCTGGTAGTCGATATCCGCCATGTTCGGCAGCGCCTGCCCGACGTCTTTCAAGGCCTGGCCCATGCGCGACATCGGCGTGCCGGCGGCGAAGGTGGCCTGCACGGTTTGCGGGTCGTGATCCAGCAGGCCATTGAAGTAACTCAGGGACAGCAAGGTGCCGTCGGTGGGCACCAGGGCACTGAACGAATGGCCCGAGCCCACCGGCCGCACCTTGCCCGGTGCCTGGCCGATGACCTGCACCAGTTCATCAAGGTTCTTCGGCGCCAGCCGCGCCAGGGGCAGACAGGTTTGCGCCCCCGACCAATTGCGCCAGGGAATCAGCCGCGGTGCCCGGGCCAGCTGGGCCAGTACCGGGTTACTGGTCAATGCCATGAACGCGCCGGCTACCGCGCCGCGCTGCAATAATTCTCGCCGTGAAAGCCCCATCGCCTACCCCGTTATTCTTATTGGATGTGTTGACCCGACATAAAGCTGATCAGCCCCAGGAATTGCTCTTCGGAGCACTGCACGCACAGGCCCATCGGGGGCATGCCGTTGTAGCCGTTGATGGTGTGGTCCAGCAGGGTGTCCGGGCCCTGGGCGATGCGCGGGCTCCAGGCCGGGCCGTCACCGGTCAGCGGCGCACCGGAGGCCGGGTTGGCGTGGCACAGCTTGCAACTGGTGTCGTAGACCTGGGCCAGGGCTGCGTCGCCGGGCATGGCATTGGCCGCCGTGGCGCGTTCGGGGGGATGTTTCGGTTTGTCGTCACAGGCTGTCAGCAGGCAGGTCACGGCCAGCAGCAGACTGATGCGACGGGGGTTGATTGCCCGCATAGCCACCTTCTCTCTTATTGTGTGAAAGCGTGATCCACACTAAGGCAGCCAGGGCGCGGCGTTGAGGGTATTGGGGGACAGAAAGGGGGGCTTGGGCGGACAGGCTTCAGCGGCTGATCGTTCCCACGCTCTGCGTGGGAACGCCGCCTTGGACGCTCTGCGTCCGCGTTGTGACGCAGAGCGTCACGGGATGCATTCCCACGCAGAGCGTGGGAACAATCAGTCAGGCAGATTTAGAAGGCTATACCGACCTTGAACCCATACTCGTCACGCTTGAGCTTGGTGTTGTCGGCCACATACGAATCGTCATCGAGCTTGTACTCGGTGCGGGTGTAGTACAGGCCCGCCATCACCGGCAGGTCGCCTTTCTGGTTCATCAGCAGGCTGACTTCGGCGTACGGGTTGGTGCGGTCCTTGAGGTCCACGGTGTCGCTGCCGATGCCGTCGACCTTGAGCTTGGCGCGGCCGTCGATGGTATGGCGGGCGCCCAGTTCAACACGCATGGTCATGTCGTCGAACTGGTGGTTGTAGCCCAGGGCCGCCTTGGCGAACGGCGATTTGTTGGTGAGTTTCATGTCGTAGTCGCCCGAGTCCGGCTCGTAGCGGGTCCAGCTGTAGCCGCCACCCACCAGCACGTCGACGAAGTTGCGCGCATCCAGCGCGGCACGCCAGCCGAGGTCGAGGTCGGCCTGGCCTTCCTTGAGCTTGTTGTCGCTCTTCTCGCCGTACTTGGCTTCGATACCGGCCTGGTAGATAAAGCCGGATTCAGCCGTCAGCTTGTTGCCGAAGTTATAGAACAGGCCGGCTTCAGGCATGTGGTCCTTGTCGCTTTGGCTACCGCCTTCGAGTTTGAAGTCGTTGTAGCTGCCGAGGATCCCGAAGGTGGAAATCGGGTCGGTCGGCGCTGCGGCGAACACCACACCAGGTGCCGCGATCAGGGCCAGGACCGAGGAATTCTTGAGGATCTTTCCGAATAGTTTGGACATCGTTTTACGTCTCCATTGCAGGTGGCAAATTATTCAGGAAACGCTTCGAACCCTCGTTTTGGCGAAAGGTTCGAATTAATTTGCACCTTTTTCGAGGTAAAACGGTTCAGCGAAGGCTCTATATCAAGCGTCTTGGACGGGAGCCAGCAAACGACCGAGAATTGACCGCAACTGCGGATGCTCCGGCAGGCGAATGCCAAAGCTGGCCTGCAACAGGTTCAGCAACTCTTCGACGTCCTCGATTGCACGCTTTTCGCTGGCCCGGTCCAGGTAGTGAATCGCGTACTGGCCGTTGTTCAGCGTGCGGCGAAATCCCGGGCCAATCAGTGCGACTTTCAGCTGGCCGAGGAACGGCGAATCCGGGTGGGTGGAGACGTACCAGTTACCGATCTCGTAGTCGAAGTGTGACTGCACCTGCAGGTCGAACACATACAAGCCGCGCCACTCACCGGCGACCTGCGCCCACAAGGTGTAGCTGCCCTCCTCCAGGCTCAGGCGATAGGGTTCATGGGCGGTGGCCTGGGTGGCATCGGTGTCCAGTTGCAAGGGACTGGTGGGCACCATGCCACCAAAGCCGACATCACTGATGTAACGCACGCCGTCCAGGGTCACCAGGCTCAGCCGATGGGTGCGCGCCGTCAGTGCATCGGGTGGCCCCCCCATCACCACACGGCCGGTAATGCCCCGCGCCTCGAAGCCCAACTCCTGCAACACGGCCAGGAACAGCTGGTTCAGCTCGTAGCAATAACCACCACGGCCGTCGAACAGGACTTTTTGTTCGACGCTCGGCAAATCGATCGGCACCGGTGCGTGCAGCAGGGTCGACAGGCTTTCAAACGCGAAGGTGCTGACATGGCGCAACTGCAGATCCTGCAGGGTTTGCAGGGTGGGCGGAGGCGGCGTGTCGTAGCCCAGACGTTGCAGGTAGAGGCGGCTGTGGGTCAGCTCTGGCATGACGCAATCCTGGAGTCGGTGGCGAAAGCACCACTAATACCCTGACGGCGGTTATTTGCCAATTGTGGGGTGAATCAAATGCAAGCCCTCAGATGCACAAACTTTCTGAACCTTTCTGAACTGATTTATATCCATTCACTACAAGACAGGGAGGCATCATGAGTACCGCAATGATCTACACCATCCACTACTTGCTACACGGCGAACCAAAAACCTTTGTGGTGCGTGCCGAGGTCATGAACAACGCCGAAGCGTGGCATTGGGCGGCCGTTGACGCCGACATTGCCCACGTGGGGCGGATAGGCCGGCCGGGCCACGAGCGGGTGAAAAAGACCACTCGTCCCTGGGCGGAGAAGTTCGGCATCACCGAGGTGACATGGACAGCCCCGAAACGGCTTGGTTGAGGAATAAAAAGCCCCGCACGACGGCGGGGCTTGTTTCACTTTTTCAGATCACCGAGGGGATCATAGGCCGGCTTCTTGCCGGTTTTTTCTGGCTTGTCCAACGGGGCAATGGCGGGGCCTACCGGGTCGACCTGTGGGTCTGCGACGTCCGGGGAATCGGGGTCGAAACCCAATTCGTCCTTGCCGCTGGAATGCTCGGATGAATGCGGGCCGCTTGTACGATTAGTCATAACTACCTCCTTGGCGCGCCGGGTCTACAGCGGGCGGGCCTTGTCGTGCAGGTTTTCCAGGTCTTCCTCGACCTGCTCTTCTTCGTCTTGCCGTTCGGCCGGGTCGTTGGGGCGCAGGGCGTCGTTGTCACGCTCCTCTTCGCCGGGCGTGCGGTCGGGGTTGGGTGTGCCGGGCGGCTGTTGCTGGTACCGGGTCATGGTTCACCTCACTTGGGGGTCGGTTGCCTACAGGGGTTAGAGAAATTGCGCTGATCCATCGTTCAACCTGATTACCGTCACTCCGACGGGTGAAGCATGAGAAGATGCTGGCCGGCGTTATAACCCTACTTGTGCCATGGAGACTGACCCTGGATGTTTGAGCTCAAACCGTGCGACCCGATTGTTTTTCGCCAGCAGACGCGACGCAGTACGTTGATAGTCGCGGGGTTGTTTGTGGTGTTGGCGATGGTGCTTTCCAGCCTGGCGGTGATGCTGTTTGGTGAGCCTGGGGGGGATAATTTTCGCTTTAATGTGGGCGGGGTGTTTGCCGGGGTGTTGATTACCGTAGGGCTGGTGCGGGGGCCGTTCTGGAACCAGGCCTGGTTCGCGCCGGCGGTGTATGGGTGGCAGCTCAAGCGCAGCCTGATGAGTGTGACTAATGTGATGCACAAGGTGACTGACGGGGTGAAGGCGAATGATCCGGTGGCGATCAAGTTGCTGCGGTTTTATCACCTTGGGTTGATGCAGATGCACGAACTGGACGCCAATTCGAGTTCTCAGGCGCAGTTGGTGCGGGAGGTTGATGAGCACCTGGAGAGGATGCGGGGGTTGGGGATTGAGCCTGACCAGACGCGGCTGGATCCGGATTGGGTTGAGGCTGTGAAGGCTCGCTGATTGGGGGGCATATCCGTTATTTGGGTGATGGCTGATATGGGTTCCGCTCTTACAGCGGCTCACTTTTGAACAGCGCAAAAGTAAGCAAAACGCTCTTGCCCCACCACTCGGCACCTCGCCTAGGCTCGGAGTGCCCTCACTCCGGCTTTGGACCGTGGGCCGCCGTCATGGGCCATCCTTGGCCCAGGACGGCTAACCCGGCGTCCGGCCGGGTTACCCACGCTCCAAAGCCTGCGTTCGGCCAGCGTGGTTTAACGGGGCGCCTAAGATCAAAATCAAGATCAAAAGCAAAAGCACAGCGGCCTCCCGGCCGGCTTGAGTGTTGAAGAGCAGAATCAAAAGCTAAAGCGGGCACAGTCCAAATGTGGGAGCGGGCTTGCTCGCGAAGGTCGTTAACGATGACGTGGGCATTCTGGATGAACGCGGCGCCCTCAGGCTTTTCGCGAGCAAGCCCGCTCCCACAGAAAAGCAGATCGGTTTTCACTTTGGCTTTTGATCTGGCTTTTAACACTCAGGTCGGCTTTCAGGCCGCCGTGCTCTTGCTTTTGATTTTGATCTGCGGGCCCCGTCCACCACGATGGCCGCAAGTAGGCACGGTGGAGCGGGTAAATCGGCAGGGATGCCGATTTAGCCGCGCCGGGCCATGGATGGCCCGTCGCGGCGGCCCGCGGAACCGAGCCGGAGTGCGGGCATGCCGAGCCTAGGCGAGGCACCGAGTGGTGGGGCAAAGACCTTTTGGTTACTTTTGGGGCGTTTGCCAAAAGTGACCCGCTGTAAGAGCGGAACCCTAAGTGGCCGTT
>Ga0247742_10000673_pt1 | contig 26535 bp, 22 predicted proteins | sample UWRJL208509C2_FD_180944 | JGI IMG/M metagenome (GOLD analysis project Ga0247742, IMG submission 180944) | Plant litter microbial communities from Arlington Agricultural Research Station in Wisconsin, United States - UWRJ-L208-509C-2 | ecosystem: Environmental > Terrestrial > Plant litter >...
GCCGGCGCCACGGCCTGCAGGCACAGATTGAGCGCCTCGGTGGCGCCGGTGGTGACGATGATCTCCGCGCTGTCCACCGCCAGGCCGTTCTCCAGGTGGCGCCGGGCGATCTGGCGGATCAGCTCCGGATTCCCCGGCGGCAGGTCGGTGCTGATGGCGATCTGGCTGCTGCGGCGCGCGATGCTGTTGGCGTGCTGGTTCAGCCGCGCCCAAGGGAACATGGCCGGATCCGGGTAGGGCGATCCCAGCGGCACGCTGCCTTCGTGGATGGAGCGCAGCGTGGTCAGGACGAATTCGCTGGTGTCGAGGGTCCGGCCGCGCGCCATCTCGGCCGCCGCCAGCGGCTCGCCGCACGGCGTCTGGACCTGCGCCAGCGCGGCCGGCCTGCGGCGCACGAAGTAGCCCGATTGCGGCCGGCTCTCGATCAGGCCCCGGCTTTCCAGCAGCAGGAAGGCGCGGATCACGGTCGACACGCTCAGGTTGTGGTGCTGGCTGGTCTGGCGCACCGAGGGTATGCGTTCGCCTTCGCGGATGACGCCCTGGTTGATCTGGGCGGCGATATCGGCGGCCAGGCTTTCGTACAGTTTCACGGTCTCTCTCCCGCTGGGCAATGACAGAAGCGTAGCCCAATTCCCGCCGGCCGGGCACTATACATCGGTTTAGCAGCGGGCCGATCGCCTATACCTGAGTATAGGATGCCGGGTGCCGGATCCGCATTATAATTGGCACGATTGCCAACATACTTATAAGGACAGGCATGTTACGTGTACCCGGCACTCCCCTGATGTCCGCGCTGTTGATCTTCCTCACGCTGCTGATCTTCGCGCTCGACACCTTTACGCCGCTCGACATGGCCATCGCCGTGATGTACGTGGTGGTGGTGCTGCTGTCGGCCAGCATGTGGCGCAGGCGGGGCGTGCTGCTCACCAGCGCCGTCTGCATGGCGCTGACGCTGGTTTCCTACGCGCTGACGCACACCGTGGTGTTTTCCGGCGCCGCCGTCGGCCGCATGACGGTCGGCCTGCTGTCGATCGCCATCGTCACCTTCCTGGCGCTGCGCGGCCAGGCCGCCACCAACGCGCTGCTGGCGCGCGAACGCGCGCTGCGCCGCAGCGAGGCCTTCCTGGCCGGCACCCAGCGCATCAGCAAGACCGGCAGCTTCAGTTTCAAGGTGCCCGGCGGCGAAATGCACTGGTCCGACGAGGCGGCCCGTATCTTCGGCTATCCGCTGGACGCGACGCCGACGATGGAACGCGTGCTGCTGCACACCGCGCCGGAGGACCGCAACCTGGTGCGCGCCTCGTTCGAGCAGTCGCTGCGGCGCGAGGGCGAGATCGACCTGCGACACCGCCTGCTGATGCCCGACGGCGAGCTGAAATACGTGCAGGTGCTGGCGCGGCCGCAGTGCAACGAGGACGGCAGCTGCGAATACCTCGGCGCCCTGATCGACGTGACGGCGGCGGTGCTGGCCGAGCAGGCGCTGCACCGTTCGCAGGTGCAGCTGGCGCACGCCACCCGCGTCACCATGCTCGGCGAGCTGGCCGCCTCGATCGCGCACGAAGTCAATCAGCCGCTGGCGGCCATCTCCACCAACGGCGAGGCCTGCCTGCGCTGGATGAACCGCCCGCAGCCCGACCTGGACGAGGCGCGCGCCGCCGTCAACAGCATCCTGGAAGCGAGCCAGCGCGCCACCGGCGTGATCCGGCGCATCCGCGCGCTGGCGCGCCGCAGCGATCCGCAGCACGCGCCGCTGGACATCAACGCCGTCGTCGAGGAGAGCGTGGACCTGGTGCGGCGCGAGCTCGATAACCACCAGGTGGCGCTGATGCTGTCGCTGGCGCCCGGCCTGGCGCCGGTGCACGGCGACCGGGTGCAGCTGCAGCAGGTGCTCATCAACCTGCTGATGAACGCGATCCAGGCCATGGCGGCCTGCGCGCCCGGCCAGGCGGTGCTGACGCTGCACACCCAGCGCTGCGACGACGTCGAGCAGTGCGCGGTGCAGGTCAGCGTCAGCGACTCGGGGCCGGGCATTCCGGTCGCCGCGATGCCGCGCCTGTTCGAAGCCTTCTACAGCACCAAGCAGGACGGCATGGGCATGGGGCTGCCCATCTGCCGTTCGATCATCGAAACCCACGGCGGCCGCATCTGGGCCCGTCCTCCCGCGCCGGACAGCCCCGTGGCCGGCGCCACCATCCTCTTCGCGCTGCCCGCCCATGAACCAGATTGACTACTCCGACTCGCTGGTCTACATCGTCGACGACGAGGCGCCGCTGCGCGACGCCATTTCCAGCCTGCTGCGCTCCGTGGGCATGCAGGTCGCGGCCTTTCCGTCGGTGGCCGCCTTCCTGGCCGCGCAGCGCCCCGAGGTCGCCAGCTGCCTGCTGCTGGACGTGCGGCTGCAGGGCGTCAGCGGTCTCGATTTCCAGGCCGAGCTCAATCGCGACGGCGTGACGCTGCCGATCATCTTCATGACCGGCCACGGCGACATACCGATGTCGGTGCGGGCCATGAAGGCCGGCGCCATCGACTTCCTGGCCAAGCCGTTCCGCGACCAGGACCTGCTGGACGCCATCCACACCGCGCTGCAGGCGGACTGCGGACGGCGCCGGCGCGACCAGGCCTTGCAAGGACTGACCGCGCGCTACGCCACCCTGACGCCGCGCGAGCGCGAGATCATGGCGCTGGCCGCGCGCGGCCTGATGAACAAGCAGATCGCCGGCGAAGTGGGCACCAGCGAGATCACCGTCAAGATCCACCGCGGCAACGCCATGCGCAAGATGGAGGCCAAGACCTTCGCCGACCTGGTGCGCATGGCCGAATCGCTGGGCCTGGCCTGACGGTCATAGCCGACCTATAGCCTACCTATACCCTTGTATAATTTCGTCATAACTCCCTGAGCTGTATTGTTCTCCCATGCGCTGGACGGCCGCGAGCCGCCGTCCGAACATGGGAGCACCCAGTGTCTTATCCTGAACCACATTTTTGCAATATCGCCATCGTCGACGACGACGACTCGGTGCGGCTCGCCCTCAGCAGCCTGCTGCGCTCCTATGGCTACACCGCCGACGCCTACGATTCGGCCTCCGCGCTGCTGGCCGCCGGGGGGCTGGGCGACTACCACTGCGTCGTCACCGACCTGCAGATGCCGGGCATGAGCGGCATCGACCTGCTGGAGCAGCTGCGCCGCCAGGGCAATCCGCTGCCGTTGATCCTGATGACCGCCTTCCCCGAGGCCACGCTGCGCAAGCGCGCGCTGCAAGGCGGCGCCTCGTGCTTCCTGAGCAAACCCTTCGAAGCGAACGATCTGCTGCGCTGCCTGCGCCAGGCCAGCGGCGCCGACCTCTCATCCCCACAGGAGTAGACATGAACCATGCCGTCAGCAGTTCGCGCCGTCTCATTTACATCATGCTGCTGCTGGTGGTCGCGGCCAGCGTGACGTTGTCGGTGGTGCTGGAGAAGACCGCCCACAACATCCGCCGCAACGAAACCCCGCTGCTGACCAAGGCCGTGCCGCAACTGCGCTACCTCGGCGACTTCGAAAGCGCCGTGCTGCGCTACCAGCTGGCGTTCGACAAACGCTTTACCGCATCGATCACGCCCGAACGCTACCAGTTTTTGGAAAGCATGGGCCGCGGCGAGCTCGATGCCTCCCTGGCGCAACTGCGGCCCAGCCTGGGCGATGGCCCGGAGCTGGGCGTACTGCGCGACGGCTACCTGCGCATCATCCGGCTGACGCCGGAGTTCGAGCGCAATGTCGATACCCATCCGGCCGCCGCGCGCCGCGTGCTGATCGAGATGAACGACGACGTCAAGCGCCTGCGCGGGCAGATCGACGACATGCAGCAGAAGGTGCAGGACTCGATCTATCAGCAGGGCAGCATGGCCAGCCGCAGCATCGCCGGCATCACGCTGCTGGTGCACGTGTTCGACGTGCTGGCCGTGCTCACCAGCCTGTTCATGCTGCACCACGTGCGGGCCAGGGTGCGGGTCGAGGACGAGCTGAAACACCAGGCCGGCCACGATCCGCTGACCGGCCTGGCGCACCGCCGCAGCTTCGAGGCGCGGCTGGCGGACCTGCCGCAGCGGCAGCACGTGGTGGTGCTGGGCACCATCGACCGCTTCTCGCGCATCGTCGGCGGCTTCGGCCACGCCTTCGGCGACCGCGTGATGATCGGCCTGGCGGGCCGCATCCGCGCCGCCGCGGAGCGCAGCGGCGGCGAAGTGTTCCGCCTCGACGGCGCCAACTTCGCCATCCTGTACGGCATGGATTGCGCCGGCGCCGAATTCAAGGCGGCGATGGAGGGACTGCGCGAGGAAGTGCGCAGCCCCTACGACGGCGAGGGCCACGAGATCTTCACCACCCTGAGCCTGGGCGCGGTCAGCTATCCGAACGACGGCGCCACGCCGGAGGTCCTGCTGCGCAACGCCGACGCCGCGTTGCAGGCGGCCCGCAAGGCCGGCGGCGACCGTCTGGTGCCGTATTCGCAGCAGCTCAACGCCGAAGCCGGCGAGCGGCTGGACATGGAATCGCTGCTGCGCCACGCCATCGAGCGCGATGAGCTGGAGCTGCACTATCAGCCGCAGCAAGCCCTGCACGACGGCGGCTTGATCGGCTTCGAAGCGCTGGTGCGCTGGCGCCGCAACGGCCAGCTGATTTCGCCGGCCGACTTCATCCCGCTGGCCGAGGAATCGGGCCTGATCGTCTCGATCGGCAACTGGGTGCTGGAGGAGGCCTGCCGCCAGGTCAGCGAATGGCAGGCGGAGACCGGGCAGCGCGTGGTGGTGGCGGTGAACATCTCGCCGCGCCAGTTCGCCGCGCCGGGCTTCCTGGCCCACCTGGAGGAACTGCTGGCCACCACCCACGTCGACCCGGCCAGCATCGAGCTTGAGATCACCGAGAGCGTGATGGTGGAAGACGCGGAAATCGCCATCGCCTTGCTGCACCGCCTGCGCGCGCTGGGCCTCAAGCTGGCCATCGACGATTTCGGCACCGGCTATTCGAGCCTGGCCTATCTGTCGCGCTTTCCGATCCACAAGCTCAAGATCGACCAGTCCTTCGTCCGCAATATGCACTCGGTGAGCGAGCAAAGCGCCATCGTGCAGGCCACCATCGGCCTCGGTCACAGCCTGGGCCTGACGGTGATCGCCGAAGGCGTGGAGACCGAGGCGCAGCGCGGCATGCTCAGCGCCTGGCGCTGCGACGAGATACAAGGTTACTACTACAGCCGCCCGTTGCCGGCGGCATCCGCCCTCAAATTCCTCGAAGGCAGCGTGCAGCTGCAAGCGGCCTGACTGTAAAAATACGTCCAAGGAGATAGCCATGAAATGGTTCTGCAATCTGAAGATCGCCAGGAAGCTCAACGTCGTCGTCGCCGCCATGCTGGCGCTGATGCTGGCGCTGGGCGTGTTTTCCATATTCCAGCTCTATGAGCTGAACCGCGTCACCAACGAAATCAAGCACCGCTGGGCGCCGGGCGTGCGCAATGCGCTGGAGATCAAGTACGGCCTGACGCGCTTCCGCACCTTCGAGCTGTTCCACGTGGTCTCGACCGAACCGGATATTTTGCGCCAGTACGAGCAGGACATGACGCGCCAGATGCAGCAGGTCGAGGACACGCTGAAAGAATACGTGGCGCAGCCGCGCAGCAGCGAGGAACTACGGATCATCGCCAGCCTGCAATCGTCGCTGGCGGCTTATCGCGGCGCGGTCAAGGAGGTGGTCTCGCTCTCGCGCGGCAACGACGACATCGGCGCGCTGGCCGTGGTGCGCGGCGACTCGCGCAAACACGATTTCGAGGCGATGGCCCAGATCGACAAGCTGGTCTCTATCAACGAGGCGGGCAGCTCCCAGGCGGCGCTGTCGGCCGACGCCACCTACCTGCATGCCCGCCACCTGATCTTCGGCTTCATGGCGGCGGCGCTGGTGCTGGGCATGCTGCTGGCGGGCCGCGTGGCGCGGCTGATCTCCGCGCCGCTGGCCAGTGCCGTCGACATGGCGCGCCGCGTCGCGGACGGCGACCTGCGCGCCGGCCCCGCGGTCGTCCATGACGGCAAGGACGAAACGGCCGAGCTGCTGCGCGCCATGGACACCATGAGCGCCAACCTGCAACGCATGGTGATGCAGGTGCGCGGCGGCACCGACACCATCGCCACCGCGTCGGCGCAGATCTCGGCCGGCACCGGAGACCTGTCGCAGCGCACCGAAGGCCAGGCCGCGACGCTGGAGGAAACCGCCGCCACCGTCGAGGAGCTGACCACCACCGTCGCCAACAACGCCGACAAGACGGCGGAAGCGCACAAGCTGATGGAGCAGACCGCCGCCGTGGCGCGCGAGGCCGAACTGGCCGTATCGACGGTGACCGACACCATGGGCCGCATCAACACCTCGTCGCGCCGCATCGGCGACATCGTCGGCGTGATGGACAGCATCGCCTTCCAGACCAACCTGCTGGCGCTGAACGCGGCGGTGGAGGCGGCGCGCGCCGGCGAACATGGACGCGGCTTCGCCGTCGTGGCCGGCGAGGTGCGCGGCCTGGCGCAGCGCAGCGCGCAGTCGGCCAAGGAAATCAAGGAGCTGATCGCCCATTCGCTGGCGCAGGTCGGCGGCGGCAGCCAGGTGGTCGAGCAGGCCGGCGCCACCATCGACCAGGTGGTGCAGGGCGTGCGCCGCGCCGCCGCGCTGATGGGCGAGATCAGCGCCGTCACGCGCGAGCAGAGCCTCGGGCTGCAGCTGGTCAACCGCACGCTCAACACCATGGACGGCGTGACGCAGCAGAACGCCACGCTGGTGGAGGAGTCGCTGGCGGCCATCGTCTCGCTGCAGGAGCAGGCGGAGGGCCTGGGCCGCAGCGTCAGCCTGTTCAAGCTGAACGGCGAGTCGGCGCAGCTTAGCGTCATCGAGATGCCGGCGCCGCAGCGGAGCAGGGGCCGGCAGACGCCCGATTATCACCGCGGCGCGATGGCGTCGTCGGGCTACGTGGCGGGACTGGTCTGAAGGCGCGCCGGCGGCGCAGGACATTCGTGGTATAAATACCCGCTCACATTTCGATCGGGTGTTCTATGCGGATTGCTTTAATTCTGGCGGCGCTGCTGCTGTTCGGCGGCGCGGCGTCGGCGGCGCAGGTGGCCGGCGTGGTGGTGCAGGCCAGCGGCGCGATGAGCGCGCGTTCCGCGTCCGGCGCGGTCAAGCCGCTGCAGGCCAGGTCGGAAGTGGAAAGCGGCGATACGCTGACCACCGCCGCCGGCGCCTACGCGCTGGTGCGCTTCATCGACAACAGCGAGTTGACCTTGAAGCCCGGGTCCACCATCGTCATCGACCGCTTCTCCTTCGACGAGGGCAAGCCCGACGCCGACAGCGCCGCCTTCACGCTGGTCAAGGGCGGCCTGCGCTCGGTCAGCGGCTTGCTCGGCAAGCGCAACAAGGAGAAGTTCGCTCTCAAGACGCCCAGCGCCACCATCGGCATACGCGGCACCACCTTCTTCCTCGAATACCTGACCGGCAAGGGCGACTTCGATCCGTCGCCCGGCCTGGAGCCGGGCCTGCACGTGCACGTCGGCGCCGGCGGCATCTCCATCGTCAACGAGGCCGGGCGCTTCCAGTACGATCCCGGCCAGTTCGGCTTCATCAGGAACGACAAGACCAAGCCGGTGAAGATGTTCACCAATCCGGGTATGCGCTTCGCGCCGCCGCCATCCTTCGGCGAGGCCGATACGCTTACGCCGTAGCCACCTGCACCACGACCTTGCCGCGCGCCGTGCCTTCGGTCAGCGCGGCATGGGCGGCGCCGACGCCGGCCGCATCCAGCGTGTAGACGGTCGGATCGAGCATCACTTTCAATTTGCCGGCGGCGACCAGCGCGCTGGCCTGCTTCATGATCTCGCCGTGATGCGCGCGGCCCCGGCCCGACAGCAGCGGCAGCAGCGTGAACACGCCCGAATAGGTCGCGGCGCGGAACGACAGCGGCGCCAGCGCATGCGTGCCCCAGCCCAGGCAGCTCACCACGTGGCCGTGATACTCGCGCGCGGCGCGGAAGGACGCGTCCAGCGTCGCGCCGCCGACGGTGTCGTAGACGACGTCGAAGCCTTCGCCGCCGGTGTACCGCTGCACGTATTCCTCGACGCTGGTGGCGCGGTAGTCGATGAAGGTCGCGCCCATCGCCTCGATGGCTTGGCGCTGGCCGGCGCTGCCGGTGGCGTAGACGGTGGCGCCCAGCGCCGCCGCCAGCTGCACCGCCATGTGGCCGACGCCGCCCGCGCCGCCGTGCACCAGCACCGTCTTGCCGGCGCCGACGCGGGCGCGGTCGACCAGGCCTTCCCAGGCGGTGATGAAGATCAGCGGCAGGGCGGCCGCTTCGCGCATCGTCAGCTGCGATGGCATGTGGGCCAGCAGGTCGGCGTCCACCGCCGCGTATTCCGCCAGCGAGCCTTGCACGCCGCCGATGCCGCCGGTCATGCCGTAGACGCGGTCGCCGGCGGCAAAGCCTTCGACGCCGGCGCCGACGCTGTCCACCACGCCGGCCAGGTCGATGCCGAGGACCGCCGGCAGCTGGGCGCGGGCGTGATCGGCCTTGCCGGCGGCGATCTTGGTGTCGAGCGGATTGACGCCGCTGGCGCCGACGCGCACCAGCACCTGGCCCGGGCCTGCGGCCGGACGGTCGATCTGCTGGTCGGCCAGCGCCGCGCCGAAGGTATTGAGGACGACTGCTTGCATGATGTGCTCCTGATTGGTTGGTTGATGGAACCAGTCTAGGACAGGGCGGCGGCGGAAAAAACGGGGCGCGATCGCATGCAGTATCCCGAAATCGTGAATAATGACGGTCTCAAAGGGGGATGCGATGGATCGTCTGGATGCCTTGAAGGTTTTTTGCGCGGTGGTCGACAGCGGCGGCTTCAGCCGCGCCGCCGCCAAGCTGGGGATTTCGACGTCCTCGGTCACCCACCAGATCGGGGTGCTGGAGGCGCACTTCGGCGCGCGGCTGCTTAACCGCACCACGCGCAGCATGTCGCTGACCGACGAGGGCCGCCGCTGCGTCGAGCAGGCGCGCCGGCTGCTCGACGACATGGATGAACTGGAGGCCAGCATGAGCGACGCCCGGCAGCAGCCGCGCGGCACCCTGCGGGTCGACATGCCGGACATCCTGGCGCGCCGCTTCGTGGCGCCGGCGTTGCCGCGCTTCCTGGCGGCCCATCCCGAATTGAGCGTGCGCCTGTCGGCCAGCGACCGGCTGATCGACATGATCGACGAGGGCGTGGACGTGATGCTGCGCATCGGCGAGCTGCCCGATTCCGCGCTGGTCGGCCGCGGCATCTTCAAGAACGACTATATCTGCTGCGCCTCGCCGGACTTCATCGCCAGGCACGGCATGCCGCAACACCCCGACCAGCTGGACAGCCTGCCGTGCCTGAACTTCGTCTATCCGAAAGCGCGCCAGCTGCGGCCGTGGAGCTTCCAGCGGGACGGCCAGCCGTTCACCGTCACGCCGCGCGGCGCGGTGGCGATGGACCATGTGGAATCGCTGATCGAAATGGCGCAGCAGGGCGGCGGCATTGTCCAGCACCTGACAGTGTCGCTGCTCGAGCCGTTGCGCAGCGGCGCGCTGGTGCCGCTGCTCGAGCCGTGGCGGGCGACGGGGCCGGACGTGTCGGTGCTGTACCCGCAGCGCCATCAGCGCGCGGCCCGGATCAAGGTTTTCGTCGACTTCGTCGAGGCCCTGTTTCGCGACGCCGCGGTCGCGCGGCGCGCGCCGGTAGGCCATAGTTGATTGGCAACGTGTACCGAATCGGAAGAATTTCAGGCAACGAAATTGCCGAAAGAATAACGCAAAGCGTGATTTTTGGAGAGAATTTTCGGTAAATTGCTCTAATTCATCGACAGTTGCTTCAGAGCAGTATAAAGTTCTGCTATCCGAATAGTTTCTTCGGAACGGCACCCCGGCTCTGTGCCCCGTTACCTTCCCACCTGGTCAAGACATATGCTCCGCAATCGCGGAAAGCGCGCGCTCGTGCGCGCTCGTGACACAGGGCCTAGCCGCAAGCAGATAAGACAGGACCACCGATGACCGTTGATTTTTCACCGCTGCAGGCCGCGCTCGCGACCTTATTGATGCCGGGCTGCCGCGTGGCCGAGGCGGGAGAAGCCGCGCCCGCGCAGTTCAACGGCGGCTTGAACCAGCTGCCGTCGGCCGTCGCGCGGCGCCTTCATCGACCTGCAGCCGGGATTCCATTCCGGCCGCCTGGTCGCCGTGGCGGGCGCGGCGCTGGACTTCGTGTTCTGAGGCGGCGATGACGGCAATGTCGATGAAGCCGCGATCCCGGCGCCTGCTGCTGGCGGCCTGCCTGCTGCTGTGGAGCTGCGCGGCCGGCGCCGCCGAGCTGGTGGTGATCGTCTCGGCCAGGAGTGCGGTGACGTCGCTGCGTCCCGACCAGGTGGCCGATATCTTCCTGGCCAAGACCGGCCGCTTCCCCGGCGGTGAACCGGCGGTGGCGCTGGACCTGCCGCTCGGCGCGCCGCTGCGCAATGCCTTCTACCGCGGCTTCGCGGGCAAGTCGCCGGCGCTGATGAAGTCTTACTGGACCAAGATGGTGTTCACCGGACGCGGCCAGCCGCCGCGCGAGCTGCCCAGCAGCGCCGCCGTGCGCAGGATGGTGGCCGACAATCCCGCCATGATCGGCTATATCGACCGCGCCGCGCTCGATCCGAGCGTGAAGGTCGTCGCCGCGCAGGTGGCGCGATGAACGCCGCCGTGAAAAAGGACGGCTGGCGCGCGCGCTGGATGCGGCGCGGGCTCGACACCCACTTCTCGCTGCCGCTGTTCGCGCTGATGCTGCTGGTGGCGATCTGGGTGGTGACGATCCACGAGATCGACGCCGAGCGCGAACACGCGGAGGAAGCGGCCGCCGACACGCTGCGCGAGATGCTCGCCACCTACGAGGCGCAGGTGGCGCGCAGCGTGGACGGCATCGACCAGACGCTGCGCCTGCTCAAGTACGCCGTCGAGCGCAAGGGCGCGCTGGGCGCGCTGCCGGAGCTGGGCCGCGAAGGCTTGCTGCCGCCCGGCGTGGTGTTCGTGGTCAGCATCGTCGACCGCAACGGCGTGACCGTGGCCAGCAACCCGCGCGCGCTGCCGATCTCGGTGGCCGACCAGCCTTACTTCAAATTCCACCAGCACAGCGACGGCGGTGCCACCTACGTCAGCCAGGCGGTGCGCGACGTCGCCAACACAGAATGGCATTTGCACTTCACGCGCCGCATCGACGACGCCGCCGGCAATTTCGACGGCATCGTCATCGTCGAAACCGATCCGGCCTATTTCACCAGCAGCTATGAGCGCAGCCGACTCGGCGAGCAGGGCATGCTCGGCCTGGTCGGCACCGACGGCGTGGTGCGCGCGCTGCGCCTCGGCGATGCGCTGTCGTTCGGCCAGCGGCTCGCCATGCGCGGCGACCTGGTCCCACTGCCGGGCGGCCGGCGCCGCTACAGCGGCATCCGCGCGCTGCAAGGCGTGCCGCTGAACGTGGTGGTCGGACTCGATGAAAAGGAGCTGATGGCGGCGTTCGAGCGCCGCCGCACCGAGAAGATCTGGGAGGCGGCGCTGGCCGGCGCGGCGCTGCTGTTCGTCACCGCGCTGCTGTGGCTGTGGTCGTGGCAGGGGGCGCGCAGCCGCGCCCACGTGCGCCGCGCGCAGGAGACGTATGCGGCGGCGTCGGCGGCCAGCCTGGACGCCTTCTTCGTCCTGCGCGAGGTGCGCGACGGCGCCGGCGAGATCGTCGATTTCGCTTTCGTCGACGTCAATCTGCGCGCCGAGCAGATGACCGGCTACAGCAAGCGCGAACTGTGCGCCGGCACCTTGTGCGCGCTGATGCCGCAGGTGCGCGGCAACGGCATGTTCGAGCACCTGACGCTGGCGATGCGCCTCGGCGGCGTGCACGAGTCGGAATGGGAGAACACCATGCCGCCGCTGCGCGCGCGCTGGCTGCACCAGCAGGCGGTGCCGGTCGAAAACGGCGTGGTGGCCATCGTGCGCGACATTTCGGAGCGCAAGCTGGCCGAGGAGCGCATGCTGCACCTGGCCCACCACGACACGCTGACCGGGCTGCCCAACCGCAGCCTGATCTCGGACCGGCTGGCGCTGGCGATCGCCCAGGCGCAGCGCAGCGAGGGCGCGGTGCTGGTGGCGTTCATCGACCTGGACGGCTTCAAGCTGGTCAACGACGGCCTGGGCCACAACGCCGGCGACGAATTGCTCAAGGTGGTGTCCGAACGCATGACCGCCTGCCTGCGCGCCGGCGACACCGTGGGCCGCTTCGGCGGCGACGAGTTCGTGCTGCTGCTGACCGAGACCGGCGCCGTGGCCGATGCGGCGCAGGTGCTCGAGCGCGTGCGCGAAGAGGTGCTGCGCGCGATCATGCTGGGCGGGCAGGAAGTGCAGGTCAGCTGCAGCATCGGCGTGGCGGTCTACCCGCACGACGGCGGCGACGCCGAGACGCTGCTGATGCACGCCGACGCGGCGATGTACCGCGCCAAGGATCTGGGCAAGAACAACTGCCAGTTCTACACCCGCGAGATGAACGCGCAAATCGAGGACAAGCTGGCGCTGCTGGAGGGCTTGCGCTGTGCGCTGGACGAAGGCCAGTTCCACCTGCTGTACCAGCCCAAGGTCGATCTGCGCGACGGCCGGGTGTTCGGGGTCGAGGCGCTGGTGCGCTGGCAGCATCCGCAGCACGGCGTGATCGGGCCGGACCGCTTCATCCCGCTGGCCGAGGAGAGCGGCATGATCGTCGCGCTGGGCGACTGGGTGCTGCGCACCGCGTGCGCGCAGAACCGCGCCTGGCAGCTGGCCGGGCTGGCGCCGCTGCGCGTGTCGGTCAACGTCTCGCCGCGCCAGTTCGAGGAGCCGGGCCTGGTGCAGCGCGTGGCGCTGGCGCTGGCCGACAGCGGCCTGGCGCCGCAGTGGCTGGAGCTGGAGGTGACCGAGGGCGCGATCATGCGCGACCTGACGCAGGCGGTGGCCAAGATGGCCCAGGTGCGGGCGATGGGCGTGTCGCTGTCGATCGACGACTTCGGCACCGGCTATTCGAGCCTGTCGGCGCTGAAGTCCTTCCCGATCAGCACCCTGAAGATCGACAAGTCCTTCGTGCGCGACCTGGGGCGCGGCGCCGGCGACGAAGCCATCGCCAGCGCCATCATCGGCCTGGCGCACCGGCTCAAGCTGCGCGTCATCGCCGAGGGCGTGGAGACCGAGCAGCAGCGCAGCTTCCTGCGCGAGAACGGCTGCGACGAGATGCAGGGTTATCTGTTCAGCCGTCCGGTGCCGCCGCAGCAGCTGGCGGCCTTGCTGCCGGCGCCGAAGCTGCCGGTGCCTAGAGCGGCTTGATGAGGTAGACGCAGCGGCGCGCGCCGGCCAGCATGTGCTCGACGCGGCCGACCGCGCAATCCGGGCCCAGCACGCGCTGGAACACCTCCAGCTCCGAGCGGCAGAATTGCTGGCACTGCCTGGCGGCGGCGCAGATCGGGCAGTGGTTCTCGATCAGCAGCAGGCTGCCGTCGTCGCCGGTGTCGACTTCGGCCATATAGCCTTCGGCGCTGCGCGCCTGCGCCAGCGCCGCCACGCGCTCCGGCAGCGATGGCGCGGCCGCCAGGTGCCGGCGGTATTGCTGCTCGCTGGCCGCTTCGCGCGAGCCGATCAGCTTATCCAGGCCGGCTTCGCCGAACAGCGCGCGCACCTGGTCGATCAGCTGCAGCGTGAGGTCGGCGTGGCGGTCGGGGAAGCGGGCGTGGCCGGCTTCCGTCAGCAGCCAGCGGCGCGACGGGCGGCCCGGCTTGTCGGCCACGTCCTCGTGGGTGACCATGCCTTTTTCCTGCCACGATTCGAGCTGCTTGCGCGCGCCCATCGAGGTCAGCGCCAGCAGCGCGGCCAGCTGCTGCGCGGTCTGCGGGCCGCGCGTCTTGAGCAGGAACAGCGTCTGTTCGGCGGTGTTCATGACAGCGCCGCCTTGGCGTTCATGCTGTGGTGCCAGGCTTGCATGCGCCATGCCGACCACGCCGCCAGCGCCGCGCCCAGCAGCAGGATCAGGCGCGTGTCGATCAGGGTCAGCACCGCGCCGGCCAGCGCCATGATGATGTTGGCCAGGCAGAAGGTGGTGGAGATCAGGCCCATCACCGCGCCCTGGCCGTGCGCGCCGAAGCGCTCGGCGCACCAGTTGGGCACGATGGCGTTGTAGAACGCGTGCGGAATCCCGAACAGGATGATGGCGGCGATGCCCAGTCCGGCGTTGCCGGCCGCCAGCAGCGTGATGACGGCCGCCGTGGTGAAGGCGAAGCCGCGCGCCCGCAGCAGCGGTTCACCCTGGAAAGGACGGCCGGCGACGATGGTGGTGGTGGTCATCACGGCGCACATGGCGGCGGTGACCCAGGCGATGCCCTGGGCGCCGTAGCCGGGCACTTCCACCAGCCACAGCGGGTAGAACTCGTAGAAGCCGGTGACGCCGCAGGTGTAGGCCAGCGTGACGATGAACAGGCTGCGCAGGTCGGGTTCGCGCAGCAGGTTGAGCGCGTGGCGGTCGCGCGCCACTTGCCACCAGGAGGTGGTGGCGCCGTTCGGCGCTTCGCGCGGCAGGGTCGCGGCGACCAGCGCGGCCACCAGCAGCAGCGCGGCGACAGCGACCCAGAACGGCGTGGTGATGCCGAAGCCGAGCGTGGCGCCGGCCAGCAGCGGGCCGGCGAGCCAGCCCATGTAGAAAGCGCCGTTGAGCCAGGACAGCGCCTTGCGGCGCAGCTCGCCGTCGAGCCGGTCGGCCAGCAGCGCGCGGGCGACCGAGCCGCTGCCTTCGAGCAGGCCGGTGGCGAAGCGGGCGACGATGAACAGCGGGTACGATTCCATCAGCAGCGCGCAGGCGGTGACGGCGTGGCCGATGGCGGCGCCGACGGCGGTGACCAGCAGCACCGGGCGGCGGCCGTAGCGGTCGGACATCGGTCCGAGCAGCGCGGAGCCGATCAGCAGGCCGACCGGGTTGATGGTCAGCGCCAGTCCGAACAGAAGCTTGGGCGGCAGGCCGAGGAAGGTGTTCAGGCCGTTGCTGGCGCCGGCGGCGAACAGCGGCGGCAAAATAGGATAGGGCAGCGCGGCGCCGATGGTCGATAGCAGGGCCAGCAGGCAGGCGGCGCCGATGAGCAGAGGTGTTTTCATATCGCCACTTTAAGCGGGGCGTATCAATAAGTAAACAAAAATGTTTACAATTGAACGATTGCGCTTTATCAAACTGCTGACCTTGAAAGCCTCGCCGCCATGGGTAATGATGATCGGATGGACGCCGACATCGCACAATTGAACGAACGCCTGAGCTCGCTGGAGGCTGATTTTGCCGTCCAGGTCGAGTTGGCAGCCGTCGAGCGTGCTTCCTACGCCACCAAGGAAGACATCGCGCGCATCGAAGCGCTGCTGGTCAATTGCGTCACACTCGTAGTCCATCGCGCAGACATTACCCGGATCGAAGCCGCACTCGCGGTCCATCATGCCGATATTGCGCGTATGAGCGCCGATATCGCCGTGATCAAGCGTGATGGGGCTCGTCTCGAAGCAGCGCTGGCGGATACCCGAGCCGATATTGCTCGTGTCGAGGCTTGGGTGATGGAGATGAAAATCGATATGGCCCGTATTGACGCGGTGCTCGATGGCATACAAAAAAACTACGCGACCAAGGCTGATTTGCTCCAGCTTGAGGCGCGCCTCGCGCAGATGGAAACGCGTTTCGCCCAGATGGAAACGCGCTTGGTTCGCTGGATGTTCGGTACTTTCCTTGCCATGATCGGTATTAGTTGCAGCGTGGTTTTCGGCGTTATCAAGCTAATGTAATAGGGCGCTAGTATTTCAAAATCAGCGGCAGATGCGGGCGCAGGTCTTGCGTTTTGCCTTGGCTATTTTCGTCGAAGACGATTTCCATCAGATGCTCGCTGCCGACTTCGAATCTCACTTGTCCGGTGTCGCGCGCGGCGGTTGCAGGGGCGGACAGGTGTTTCGCATCGGAGGTCGTTGTTAATCTCACGTATGATGGCGTTCATTTCGGTTATACAGACACCACATGAAACAATGGTTTGCCGGTGAGCGCGGTGCTTATTTTTTTCTGTTGCTCGGTATCGGCTTGATGCTGCTGTTCGCCGCGCTGGAGTGGCGCTTCCCGGCCACAGAGAAACTGCAGGCAGCGACCGGCCGCGTGGCGTGGAGCCAGGCTACGCGCGGCGCACTGTATTTCGCCATCGGCGACGGCAAGCGGCAGTTCGTCCTCTACACCAAGGGCGACGCGGGCGGGCGCCAGCGCCACGCGGTGCAGGACGCAGTCATGTATCCGCTCACCGTTCGCTACGATCCGCAACAGCCGTCGCGCAATGGCTTGGCGCCGGGCGACTTCCACACCGCCTACGTGATCAGCGTCGGCGGCAAGGACGTGGCGGCGCTCGGCCAGGTGCGCGCCAACTATCGCCGCGACAACCTGATCGCGCTGGTGATGGGCATCCTGTTCGCGGCCTACGGCGGCCAGCGCGTGCGCCGCGCTAGCGTACGTCGCGCTGGCGCCGGAACGCCAGCCAGCCCGCGATCACGGTAAAGCTGGCGACGATCGCCACCACCACCCAGAAGCCATGCGCCGCCTGCGCCAGCGGGATGCCGCCGACGTTCATGCCGAACAGCCCGGCGATGATGTTGATCGGCAGCGCGAGCACCGTCACCACCGTCAGCACGAACAGGCTGTGGTTGTTGGCTTCCGCGGTCAGCGCCGCGATCTCTTCCTGGATCAGCTTGATGCGCTCCTGCAGCGACGCCATGTCCGCCAGCACCATCGAGAATTCCTCGGTCGACTGGCGCAGCTCCTGCGCGTCGATATCGGCCACCCAGGCCGGTGGCCGTTGCAGCAGTCGGAACAGCGCCGCCGGCTCCGGCGCCAGCAGGCGCTGCAAGCGCACCAGCACGCGCCGCAGCGCGCCGAGGCTGGCGCGCTTGGTGGTCAGCTTGCCGGCCAGCAGATTGTCCTCGATGCCGTCGACGGTGGCGATGGCGTCGCGCACGATCTTGATCAGCGCGTCGGCCTGGTCGCGCAGCAGGTGGATCAGCAGTTCGACCGACGAGCGTATCGGCTCGCCGTTGCGCACCGCGTTGCGCAGGCCGTCGACGGCCTTGAGCGGCTTGCGCCGCGCGCTGATGACGATCTGCTTGTCGACGCTGAGCCACAGCGTGGAGATGTCCGACGGCTCGAACGAGAAATCGTGCAGCACGTCGTTGACCACCGCGATCAGCGTGTTGTCGGCCAGCTCGATGCGGGTCGAGCGCGGGCCTTCGTGCAGCGATTCGTAGAATTCCTCCGGCAGCGCGGTGTGCTCGTGCAGCCATTTCTCGCTGGCGGTGTTGGCCAGGTTGTAGTGCAGCCAGATGAATTGCTGCGGATGCTGCTCGCGCACCTTGAGCCACGCGCAGGCGGCGTCGGTGTCCAGCGGCACGCCCTTGCAGTCTGGCGTGCGGCCGAACAGGTAGCCGCACACCAGGCCTGATTGGTCGGAACCGTAGGAGAGCGCCGTCGACATCAGACCAGCAGGGCGGCGCTCATTTCGGCGGCGTCGGTGCGCGCTTCTTCCAGCATCGATGCCAGCTTCTGCTCGTCGATGAACAGGTCGATGGCCGAATCGGAGTGCGGCGGCAGGTCGCGCTGCGGCTCCTGCAGCGGCGACTTGACGTCGGTGAGGTGGTTGGCCAGCAGCAGCGTGTCGAGCAGCGTGTCCGGCGGGATCGACATGAAGCTGTCGCGCAGGCCTTCGATCGCTTCCGACACCGGCTCCGGGATGCACAGCTTGCGCATCACTTCGCGGGTGATGATCTCCTCGCTGGCGGAGTGCCAGTTTTCCGGATCCTCTTCCAGCAGGCCGGGGAACTCGTCGGCGCGCGAGAGCAGGTAGAAGCCGCCCACTTCATGCACGATGCCGGCGAACAGCGCGGTGTCCGGATTGACGCCGGTGACATGGCGCGCGATGACGCGGGCCAGCGCGGCGACGGCGATGGTATGGTCCCACAGTTGTTCCGCCTTGGCGCGCACGGCCGGATCGGTGATCTTGCTGCCGAACTGGCGCACCACCATGGCCGCGGCCAGCGCGAACAGGTTCTGGTAGCCGATGCGCATGATGGCGCCGCGCACGTTGGTGATGACGGGCGCGCCGGCGCGGTTGAACATCGCCGAGTTGGAGATGGCCACGGTGCGCGCCGCCAGCAGCGGTTCCGCCAGTACCAGGCTGATCGCGGTATCGACCGGGCACTCGGGATCGTCCAGCGCCAGTTGAACACGGAGCGCCGCATTTACGCTGGTTGGGAATACCAGTTCGCCACGGATGGCCAGGGCCGCGATATGGCCGAATGCTTCAAGTTTATTCATGGTCAAAATTATACGCAGGCTTGGCTGCAATCTCAACGCCATGATCGCGTTGTGGCGGATTCGGAGACAGATAAACGGCGGCGATGCGACAGTATCGTCGCAGCGCGCGCGGAAAAGCCAACGCTGGCGTCAGGCGCCGGCCAATTGCGGCTGGCGCGGCGCGCGGTCGGCGCTGTAGCGGGCCACCGACAGGTCGTCGGCCAGGATCGCCGGACGGCGCGCCGAAATAATATCCGACAGCAGTTGCGCCGAGCCGCAGGACATGGTCCAGCCCAGCGTGCCGTGGCCCGTGTTGAGGTACAGGTTGCGCAGGCCGGTGCGGCCGACGATCGGCGTGCCGTCCGGCGTCATCGGCCGCAGGCCGGTCCAGAAGCTGGCGCTGGCGGTGTCGCCGGCGCCGGGGAACAGGTCGTTGACCACCATTTCCAGCGTTTCGCGGCGGCGCGGATTGAGGCGGTGATCGAAGCCGGCGATTTCGGCCATGCCGCCGACGCGGATGCGGTTGTCGAAGCGGGTCACGGCGATCTTGTAGGTTTCGTCGAGGATGGTCGATACCGGCGCGGCGCCGGCGTCGACGATCGGCACGGTGATCGAATAGCCCTTGAGCGGGTAGACCGGGATGTCGACCAGCTTTTTGAGCAGCGTGGTCGAGTAGGCGCCCAGCGCGACCACATAGGAGTCGGCGGTGACCAGTTCCGGGCCGCACTGCACGCCTTTGATGGCGTCGCCGTCGGTGAGCAGGCCGGTGATGTCGACGCCGTAGCGGAACTTGACGCCCAGTTCTTCGGCCATCGCGGTCAGGCGGGTGGTGAACAATTGGCAGTCGCCGGTCTCATCGTTGGGCAGGCGCAGGCCGCCGACCAGCTTGTTCTGGTCGATGCCGGGTTCGGCGGCGACCAGCTGCTCACGGCCCAGCAGTTCGTACGGCACGCCGGTTTCCTTCAGCACCTCGATGTCCTTGGCGGCGTCGTCGAGCTGTTTCTGGGTGCGGAACAGCTGGGTCGTGCCTTGCTGGCGGCCTTCGTATTGGATGCCGGTGGCGGCGCGCAGGGTTTTAAAGCAGTCGCGGCTGTATTCGGCCAGGCGCACCATGCGTTCCTTGTTGACGGCGTAGCGTTCGGGCGTGCAGTTCTGCAGCATCTGCCACATCCATTGCAGCTGGAACAGCGTGCCGTCCGGCGTGATCGACAGCGGGGCGTGGCGCTGCAGCATCCATTTCATCGCCTTGAGCGGGATGCCGGGCGCGGCCCACGGCGAGGCGTAGCCGGGCGAGATCTGGCCGGCGTTGGCGAAACTGGTTTCCAGCGCGGGACCGGGCTGGCGCTCGAGCACGGTGACGTCGTGGCCGGCCTTGACCAGGTAGTAGGCGCTGGTGACGCCGATGACACCGCTTCCCAAGATCACAACACGCATATTGCCCCCGATTATTTAGCTACCAGATATTCCGCTATGGTATTCTCGTATGGCTAGTGTTTGTTACTGTATAACGTGCTAAAAACAGTGGATTTTCATGCGAATTCAAAAAGAATCGGTCCGAACTCTGGACAAGCTGGACAGAAAGATATTGCGCATCCTGCAGGAGGATGGGCGGATTTCGATGAAGGACCTGAGCGAGCAGGTCGGGCTGTCGATCACGCCGGCGATCGAGCGGGTCAAGCGCATGGAGCGCGATGGCGTGATCACAGGGTATCACGCGCGGCTGAGTCCACAATCGCTGGGGGCCAAGCTGCTGGTGTTCGTGGAGATCACGCTGAACCAGAAGTCCGGGCCGGCGTTCGAGCAGTTCCGCCGCGAGGTGCTGCGGATCCCGGAGGTGCAGGAGTGCCACCTGGTGTCGGGCGATTTCGACTACCTGATCAAGGCGCGCATCCACGAGATGGCCGAATACCGCACGCTGCTGGGCGACATGCTGCTGTCGCTGCCCGGCGCGGCACAGTCGAAAAGCTATGTCGTGATGGAGGAGATCAAGGAAACGCTGATTCTGTCGACCGAGGTGGTGCAGGGTTGATATGGCTCAGGGTGTGGCGCTTGCAAATGTCGGCGGGAAGCGGAGAATAAGGCGCTTCCAGGAGTTTATCATGACCAGTTTCGATACCCTCAGCTATACCAAACGCCTCGAAGTTGCTGGCGTGCCTGCGGAGCAGGCGGAAGCCCACGCCATGGCTTTGGTGGACGTGCTGTCGGCGCAAACGGTCAGCAAGATCGAGTTGAATTCATCGAATGGTGATTCGACCACGCGAATTGATCGTTTGAACGATGATTTAAACACGAAGATCGAGCGGCTGAGGGATGAGTTAAACACGAAGATCGAGCGGCTGAGGGATGAGTTAAACACAAAAATTGATCGAATGAACGCTGACTTCACCGCGCGAATTGACGGACTTGAGCTGTTTGTAAAAGAGCAGGTGGCAATCCTGCGGGCCGAGATGAAGGAACAAAAAGCGGAAATGTTGAAATGGATGTTCGCTTTCCTGGTCGCTCAAACCAGCGTCATTATTGCCGTGCTCAGGTATATGCTTCATTGAGCTGACGCTTCAGTTAGAATGTCATAATGGCATCAAACGAACTGGAGCAGGTGTGAATAGTCAGCAGGGTACGCCATCCAACCTCACGGTGCGCTCGCTCGACGAGCATATGTCGTCGGATCAGAGCTTCAGCTCGGCTTATGCGCGCGCGGTCGGGGCCATCGCCGGCAACGAGGGCAGCCTGACGCTGGCGCAGTTCGCCGCCGTGACCGATATCGCCGGCGACGGCAAATCCTCCGCCGTCTTCACCGCCCTGGTGCTCAACGCCATTGAATCGGGCGTCGGCGTCGACTGGGCTTTCAATGCGCTGAGCCGCAGCTGCGCCGGCATCGAGCCGGCCGCGCGCGAGAACGCGCTCAGCATGACCATCCCGCTGCTGGCGCTGCACGGCGCCGATGCCCGCGTCCTCGCGCAGCGGCTGGCCAAGGCATTGTCGGTGCGCCTGACCGCCGAAGATATCCAGCAGCTTCCCGCCGCCGAAGAGCGCGGCATCCTCGCCAACCTTGGTGAACAGGCGCGCCGGCTGGTGCGCGGCCGCTCGCTGGCCGACGCGGTCGCCGAGTTCGGCCGCAGCGCCGGACAGCCGCTGTTGATCGAGCACGCGCGCCAGTTTCAATCCGGCGATATCGACCAGAACGAATTGCAAACCGTGGTCGGCGCCACCACGGCGGCGATCGCGCATGAGATCAGCGCCTATCTGGAGCAGGCTCGCATGCTGTCGCAGGGCGAGGCGACCGCCGCCACGCTGGTCGACGCCGCCAACAGCCTGAAGAACCAGGTAATGCAGCGATTGGCGCTGGTGGAACAGCGCATCGCTCACGAGCGCCGCCTGCTGGTCGAGGAAATCGACGACGCCGTGCACGATGCAGGCAACGCCGTCGAACTGGCGATCACCGACCGTCTCAACACCGACCAGTGGAAGGACGAGGATGTGTGGGCCAGCATGGGCCGCAACCAGTTCGGCCAGGAGATGGAGCGGCGGCTGGACCGCATCGTGCGGCGCAAGGAGCAGGCGCTGCATCTGATGCAGGAGGATCTGCGGCTGTTCCAGTCGGCGATGCGGCTCAATCAATCGTCGGTGTTCCAGCGGCAGCATCATTCCACGCTGGCCAAGCTGATGCCGCGTTTGCGGGTCGGCACGCGCATCGTCAACAGCGTCGACACGGCGGCCAACGTCACGCTGATGAGCGGCGCGGTGGTGGCGGCGGGGACGGGGACGGCGGCTTACCTGATCGGCGCGGCGGTGGTGCTGCCGGTGGTGGCGCCGGTGGCGCCGTTCGTCGGCGGCGCGGTGCTGCTGGCGGGAGCGTTCAAGTGGTTCGCCGATGGCGGCAAGCGCAAACGCACCGAGATCCGCGACAAGCGCGCCGCGTTCGAGGAGGAGCTGCGCAAGCAGCTGACGGCGGCCGAGCAGTCGTTCAACACGCAGCTCGATCAGGTGGCGCAGGGCTTCCGTGATTCGGCCATGCAGCTGTTGACGCCTTTGCTGCTGGAGGCGGAAGCGGCGGGGCGCGTGCCCGGCATGCGCCAGCGCATCGCCGACCGCGTCATTACCCAGGCGCAGGCGGCGATCCGGCAGTTGGACGCCGAGCTGCGCAAGGGGTAGCGGCTGGCGTTCAGTTGCACCCCGCAAGGCGTTGACTCTCTGGGGTCAGACCCCGTGCGGGGTCTGACCCCGCTGTACCGGGTTTATTTCACAAGGTTGTGGGCGATGATGTCGTCGGCGGCGACGGCGGCCTGCTGCAAGGGCAGCGTCAGCGCGCGGGTCGTGTAGACCGGCGCCTGCGGCATGGACGCGCCCAGCACCGGACCGTCGGTCTTGCTGATGTCGACCGACACCGTGGTCGACAGGCCGATGCGCAGCGGATGCTGCTTCAACTCCTTAGGATCGAGCGCGATCCGCACCGGCAGTCGCTGCACCACCTTGATCCAGTTGCCGCTGGCGTTTTGCGCCGGCAGCAGCGAGAACGCGCTGCCCGTGCCGGCCGACAGCCCGACCACCTTGCCGTGGAATTCCACCTTGCCGCCATACATATCGGCCTCCACCCTGGCCGGCTGGCCGACGCGGATGTTGCGCAGTTCCGATTCCTTGAAATTGGCGTCGACCCACAGCTGGTCCAGCGGCACGATGGACATCAGCGACGTGCCCGGCGTGGCGCGCGCCCCGATCTGCACGCTGCGCTTGGCCACATAGCCCGACACCGGCGCCAGGATCGTATTGCGGCGCGACGCCAGCCACGCCTGCACATAATCCGCCTTGGCCGCCTGCACCGCCGGATGCTGCGCCACCGGCACGCCGGCCACGCCGGCCTGCGCCGCGGCCTCCTGCCGCAGCGCCACCGCGATCGCGGCGCGGGCGTTGTCCACCGCCTGGCGCGCATGCTCAACTTCCTCGCCGGACACCGTATGGTCGGCGGCCAGCGGCTTGCGGCGCGCCAGGTCTTCTTCCGCGTTCTTCAACTGCAGCTTGCGCTGCGCGACGGCGGCGTCGTACTGCGCCACGTCGGCGTAGCGCTGGCGCTGCTGGCGCACGGCGGCGCCCAGCTTCGCATCGGCCTGCGCCAGCGCGACGTCGGCGTCGGCCGAATCGAGCCTGATCAGCGGCGCGCCGGCCTGCACCATCTGCGTCTCGTCGGCGCCGATCTCGGTGACGTTGCCGGTCACCTGCGACGACAGGTTGACCAGGTTGCCGCCGACGTAGGCGTTGTCGGTCTCCTGCACCTTGGACAGCACGATCTGATAGTAGGCGGCATACGCCACGCCGGCCGCGATGAAGAGCAGCGTGATGCCGGCCAGGACGGTCTTGCGTTTCTTGTCGTTCGGTTTCTTATTTTCAGTGCTCATGATGGATCCTTGAATTATTTGGAGGCGGTGGCCAGCGGCGCCTGTTCGCGGTAGCCGCCGCCCAGCGCATTGGTCAGCGCCACTTCGGCCAGCAGCTGCACCTGCTGCAGATAGACGTCGGCGTCGCGCTGGCGCAGCAGCGCCAGGCGCGCATTGAGCACGCTGCCGTTGTCGGCCAGGCCGTGGTCGAGCCGCGCCTGCGCCGACGCCAGTTGCGCGCGCGCCGATGCGGTGGCAGCCGTCTGCTGCGCGATCTGCTGTTCGATACCCTGCAGCTGCGCGCCGCCTTGCGCCACGTCGCGCACCGCTTCGACGATGGCCCGGTTGTATTCGGCGATGCGTTCGTTGCGGCCGGTGCGGGCGCCGTCCAACTGCGCGTCGAGGCGCTTGCTGTCGAACAGCGGCAAGGTCAGCGTGGGGCCGAGGTAGACGGTGCGGCTGGCCGCCTGTAACAAGTTCTCGACCTTGACGGTGTCGAGGCCGATGGAGCCGGTCAGGTTCACGTCCGGATAGAAGGCCGCCTTGGCCGCGTCGATTCTGCTGAGCGAGGCTTCCAGCTTCCAGCGCGCGGCCTGCAGGTCCGGGCGGCGCGCCAGCAGCTCCATGCCCAGATGGGCGGGCAGGGCGTGCGGCGTCGGCGTCAGCGCAACCGGCTTCAGGTCGGCCAGCGCGGTGCTGTCGGCGCCGGCCAGCGCGCGCAGCGCCTCGCGTTCGTGCGCGATGTCGGAGGTGAGCATGGCCTGCTGCTTGCGGATCAGGCTCAGCTCGGCTTCGGCGGCGCGCTGTTCGTCGGCGTTGGCCAGGCCGCGCGCGATGCGTTTGGCCTTGTCCTGCACCAGCGCCGTTTGCGCGGCCGCCATGTCGTCGGCGTTGGCCAGGCGCGCCCACGCGCCCTGAAGGCGGAAGTAGCTTTGCGCGATCGAGGCGGCCAGCAGCTGCTCGCTGTCGGCGTATTCGGCGCGGCCGGCATTCAGTTCGCCGACGGCGGCCGCCACTTGGGCGCGGTTCTTGCCCCACCAGTCGAAGTTGTAGCGCAGGTCCAGGCGCAGCGTCTCTTCGGTGAAGTAAGCGCCGCCGATGGGGGCGGGGAACAGGCCGGTGCCCGAATAGCGCTGGCGATTGGCGCCGGCGTAGGCCGAGACGTCGACGCCCAGGTCGGCCGCGCGGCTCGACAGCGCCGAACGCGCGCTGCCGATATGCGCGGCCGCCACTGCCAGGCTCGGGCCGGAGGCCAGCGCCTGCCTGATCAGCGCGTTCAGTTGCTTGTCATGGTAGCCGGTCCACCATTGCGCTTCCGGCCAGCCCTCGCGCGCGAGCTTGATGCCGGCCGAGAGTTCGGCGGTGGCGATGTCGCGCCTGGGCTGCGGATGCAGGTCGGGCATGATCGGGGCGCAGCCGGCCAAGGACATTGCCAGCAGCAGAGCGGTTATTTTCACTGTAGGTTCCAATCGTTTCATCATCATTCCATCGCGGCGTGGTCGACCGCCGCCGGCGCGGCGTTCTTCGCCGGCGGTTTCACCAGCAACAGCAGGGGAATCACGCACAAGGTCAAAATCATCATCAGCCAGAAGTCGTCCACGTACGAGATCATCGAGGCCTGGCGGGTGATCTCGTTGTTCAGCGCGGCCGCCGCCTGCGGCGTGGCCAGGTTGTCCAGCAGCGCCGGATTGGCCGTGGTGACGTGCTCGGTCAGCGCCGCGTGCACGGTCTGCGTGTTGCGCACCAACAGCGTCTGCACCAGCGCGATGCCGATCGAGCTGCCGATATTGCGGATCAAGCTGTAGATCGCCGTGCCCTCGGCGCGCATCTCCGGCGACAGCGTGGCGAAGGTGGCGGCGCTCAGCGGCACGAACACCAGTCCCAGTCCCAGGCCCTGGATCACGCCCGGCCAGACGATGTCGCTCTGCGACAGCACCAGCGTGTAGCGCGTCATCTGCCACAGCGAGAAGGCGGTGATGGCGAAGCCGGTGCCCAGCAGCAGCCGCAGGTCGATCTTGCCGACGAGCCGGCCCACCAACATCATCGCGATCATGGTGCCGATGCCGCTCGGCGCGGTGACCAGGCCGGCGACCTTGGCCGGGTAGCCCATCAGGCTTTGCAGCATCGACGGCGTCAGCGCGCGGGTGGCGAACAGCACCAGGCCAACGATGAAGATGAACAACAGTCCGCTGACGTAGTTGGAATTTCGCAGCAGACGGTAATCGAAGAAGGACTTGCCGGCCGGCCGGGTGGCGGTGTGGGCGACAAAGTAGGCGAAGCTCATCGCCAGGATGATGGCCTCGACCCAGGTTTCGGTGGCGCTGAACCAGTCGTTCTGCTCGCCCCGATCCAGCAGCATCTGCAGCGCGCCGATGGCCAGGCTGAGGGTGGCGAAACCGAAGGCGTCGAAGCTCATCTTGCGCGGCGCGGCGGTCCTGCCGATGTAGCGCCAGATGCCGTAGAAGGCCACCGCGCCGACTGGCACGTTGATGAAGAACACCCAGCGCCAGTCGTAGCTGTCGGTCAGCCAGCCGCCCAGGGTGGGGCCGAGGATGGGGCCGATCATCACGCCCATGCCCCAGACCGCCATGGCCGAGCCGTGTTTCTCGCGCGGGTTGATGTCGAGCAGCGTCGCTTGCGACAAGGGAACCAGCGCGGCGCCGAACACGCCTTGCAGCATGCGCGCGGCGACGATCTGCGCCAGCGAGCCGGACAAGCCGCACAGCACCGAGGCGATGGTGAAGCCGGCCACCGAGGTGAGGAAGATGTTCTTCAGGCC
>Ga0247742_10000675_pt1 | contig 26443 bp, 35 predicted proteins | sample UWRJL208509C2_FD_180944 | JGI IMG/M metagenome (GOLD analysis project Ga0247742, IMG submission 180944) | Plant litter microbial communities from Arlington Agricultural Research Station in Wisconsin, United States - UWRJ-L208-509C-2 | ecosystem: Environmental > Terrestrial > Plant litter >...
GAGACGCATGCCTTGTCTGGCGTGTCGCTGGACATCGCGGCGGGCGACTTCGTGGCGATCACCGGCCCCTCGGGTTGTGGAAAGTCCACCTTGCTGTCGATGCTGGGCCTGCTCGATTCACCGTCCTCGGGCCGTTTCCTGCTCGATGGCACCGATGTGGCCGGACTGGACCTGCGCAGTCAGGCACAGGTGCGCAACGCCAAGATCGGCTTCATCTTCCAGGCCTTCAACCTGATCGCCGACCTGACGGTCGCGGAAAACATCGTCTTGCCGCTGACCTTTCGTAGCGACTACCGCCGTGACGTGGCCGAGCGACGCGTACGCGACGTGCTCGATCAAGTTGGCATGAGCCATCGCCATCGCCACTATCCGGGGCAGCTGTCGGGCGGTCAGCAGCAACGTGTCGCCGTGGCGCGCGCGCTGGTGGGCGAGCCGCGCATCCTGCTCGCCGACGAACCCTCGGGCAACCTCGATTCGCGCAATGGTGAAGCGGTGATGCGGTTGCTCGAACAGCTCAATCGCGAGGGAGCCACGTTGTGCATGGTCACTCACGATCCGGCTTTCGCGCGCCGCGCGCATCGCGTGGTGCACATGCTCGATGGACGCGTCGTCGACGAAGATACGTTCGAACGGCTGCGCGGGGAGGAAGACAAGTTGATGCCATTGCTTCAGGAGTCGGACTCATGATGATCGCCGCCGTCATATCGGGTGAGTTCCGTCAGGCATGGCGTGGCCTGCTGCGCCGCCCGGCGTTCTTCCTGCTGGCCACGTTCACCCTGGCACTGGGCCTGGGAGCAGTCACCGCGATGTTCGCGCTACTGGACAAGGCGCTGCTGCAACCGCTGTCGTTCCCCCACGCCGACCGCCTGGTCACGCTCGGGTTCGTCGACAGCGAAAGCCCGAACCTGAACTCGGTGGCGCCGGTCTTTTACGCTCGGCTGCGAGCGATCTCCTCGGTGGAATCGGCGGGGATGGCCATGGGAGGCCCTGCCGACGTCAATTTCGCACCAGACGATCATCCGGAAGTCGCGATCGCATGGCGTGCCGACCGCGCTTTCATCGCCACCTTCGGCCTCCCCATGGCGGTCGGGCGCAATTTCGACGATGCGGAAAACCGCCCGCATGGTCCCAAGGCGGTGATCCTCTCTAACGCGTTCTGGCGCGCCCGATTCAGAGCGGATCCCTCGGTGGTAGGGCGTACCTTGCAGGTCGAAGGGCAGGGCATGCAGGTCGTGGGCGTGTTACCGAAGACGTTTCAGTGGCCGCAGCGATTCGACCTCATCGTCTCAATGCAGCCTGACCTCTCATCCACCGATTCCTCGATGAACCAGCTGATCTTGGCGCGCCTGAAGCCGGGAGCTACCGTCGCAGGAGCGTCGGCCGAAACGGCGAGCGTGATGACCTCTATCCTGGTCGCGTCTTCGCCCAATCCGGCGCGGACCCGCGAAGCCCTCGCCAATTCGCAACCGCCAGCCGCCATTCCGATCTCGCGAGGTATTTTTTCCAGCGGCACGGGAAATACGCTATGGCTTTTCCTCGGCGCCGCGATCTGCGTGCTGTCGATCGCCGTCATCAATCTCGCCGGCCTGATCTTCCTTCGTTCGCTTTCGCGAACCCATGCGAGCGCGGTACGGGCAGCACTGGGCTCATCGATGGGGCGCCTGAGCCTTCCCGCATTCGCCGAGGGCTTGCTCATCGGTATCGTCGGCGCAGCAGGAGGCCTGTTGTTTGCATGGATCGGCCTGCGCTTGCTCGGCGGTTTCGTTCCACCCGCCTGGCTTCACGGCGAAGACGTGTCGCTCACCGGCACGAGTATCGCCTTCGCCGTGGTGGCCGGCATCGGGGCTGCCATAGGTGCAACGTTAGTTGCTGTCGTGCGCGGCCGTCGTCGCGAATGGCGTAGCCAACTGGTGGGCGGCGGCCGTGGTGGCCTGAGCCGCGAAGATGGACGTCTGGGCCGGATGCTGGCAGTGGCCCAGATCGCGGTGGCGGTCGTGCTGCTGGTCGGCGCGGCCCTGTTCACCCGTACGTTACGCGAACTGCAATCCGTACCGATGGGCTTCACCAGTCATGGAGTGACGACCTTTACGCTCTCTCCGATGAAGGCACGCTACGTGACTTCCAGCGACATGACGGCGTTGGCGCGTAGCGTAGTCGACCGGCTGATGCGGTCGCCGGGCGTCGAAGGAGCAGGGGCTTCTACGAACCTGCCGACGGGTACACAGCTGAACTGGCCCATCGTCCTACCCAACAACACAATGCTCTCGGCACAGTACCGGATGGTCAGCACCGGCTTTCTCGACGCGGTGGGCATACCGTTGCTGGCGGGGCGCGGCATTGCCGAAACGGACGCCTCCGATGCCGATCCCGTCTGCGTGGTGAGCGCGACGTTCGCGCGGGAGTATTTCAACGACGATCCCATCGGACATACCGTGAAGATGCCGGTCGGCGAGAAGGAATTGACCTTGCGCATCGTCGGTATCGTCGGTGATGTCAGGCAGTTCGGCCCCGCGGAAATGGCTCCGCCCATCGTCTACACGGCGCTCAATCAGGCACCTGAAGCGGTCTGGTCGGCGTTGCGTGAGTTCGGTCCGCTGAGCTTCGCCGTGCGCCTGCATCAAGGCATGGGTCTCGACGACGGCACGTTGCGCGATGCCGTGGAGGAGGTGGCGCCCGGCCAACCGATCTCGAACGTGAGGACGCTGGATGCGGTCGTCGCCTTGACGACGGACGCGCAACGCCTCAACCTCATGCTAGTGGGCCTGTTTGCCGGGCTGGCATTGCTGCTTGCCTCGGTGGGCCTGTACGCGGTGATGTCCGTCGGCGTGGCCGCCCATCGTCACGACTACGGCGTGCGGGCTGCGCTCGGCGCGACCCGGCAGCGGCTGTTGCTTACCGTACTGGCTTCGGCTTCCGTCCAGGTTGGCCTGGGACTGGCGATCGGGCTCGCCGTGGCCATGGCGGTGTCGCGTCTATTGGCAAGCTTCCTTTTTGGCGTCAAGGCGTTCGATCCCCTGGCGATCAGCTCGGTTATGCTCGTTCTAGGCGTCAGCGGCCTGCTCGCGAGCCTTCCGCCGGCGTGGCGTGCCGCTCGGGTGAAACCGATGCAGGCGCTTCGGGTGGATTGACCACGGACATGCCTGGACTGACTGCGCTGGTCCAGCTGTTCTAGACTTCAGAACCATGACCGCAAACTTCTCTTCGGGCGACGCCACGCAACCGCATGTCCTCGTGGTCGACGACCAGGATGCCGTGCGCGATGCCTTGCGCCTTCTGCTGAAGCACTCAGGCTATCGCGTCAGCGCGGCGGCATCGCCGGCTGATGCGCTTTCGCTTGTGCAATCCGACGACCACGCCGTCGTGCTCGTCGACATGAACTACGGTCAGGACACCACCTCCGGCGAAGAAGGCCTCGCGCTCATCCGCGAACTCAACAAGCGCAAGCCCGACCTTCCGGTCATCGCCATGACCGCCTGGGCCAGCATCGAGCTGGCGGTGGAGGCGATGCGCCAGGGCGCCGCGGACTTCATCGAGAAGCCGTGGCAGAACGCACGCCTGCTCAGCGTGATCGCGGCCCGTGTGTCATTGCAGCGCAGCGAGCGTGATGTGCGTCGTCTGCGCGAGGCGCAATCGCTGATGCTTGAAGACGGCGATGCCTTCGTGGCCGAGTCGCCGGCCATGCGCCGGTTGCTGGACGACGTCAGGCGGATCGCCTTGAGCGACGCGGCGGTGCTCCTCCTGGGTGAGAACGGCACCGGAAAGAGCGTTCTGGCCCGGCGCCTGCACCAATTGTCGCCCCGGCGGCAGCGACCCTTCGTCAAAGTCGACATCGGCGGGCTCGCGCCCACATTGTTCGAGGCCGAGCTGTTCGGTCACGTGAAAGGCGCGTACACCGATGCGCGCCAGGATCGCGCGGGTCGCTTCGAAACCGCGGATGGCGGAACGCTTTTTCTGGACGAGATCGGCAACCTGCCTCTCGAACAGCAGCCCAAGCTGTTGCGCGTGCTGGAAGACGGTGAGTTCGAACGCCTCGGCGCGTCGCGCACGCAGCGCGTGGACGTGCGCATCGTCGCCGCGACCAATGCAGACCTCGATACCGAGGTGGAAGCTGGGCGTTTCCGCGAGGACCTTCTCTATCGCCTGAGCGTCTTCCCATTGCGTTTACCGCCTCTGCGCGAACGGCGCGATGACATCGTGCCGTTGGCGCGCCATTACCTCGCGGCCGCCAGCCGTCGTTATCGTCGCGATCCGCCCGCCATGGACGGTAGCGTCGAGCGGGCCCTGCTTGAGCATGCATGGCCGGGCAACGTGCGTGAACTGGCCCATGCGATGGAGCGCGCGGCGCTGCTGGGCGACCAGCGGATCAACGTGGCCGACCTGCGCCTGCGCAAGGCGGCGAAGCCCAAAGACGTGGAAGACATGACCCTCGACGATGCAGAATCCATGATGCTGCGCGTGGCCATCGAACGCCATGACGGCAATCTCCTTCGCGCGGCCGAGCACCTTGGCATCACACGCCAGAGCCTGTATCGCCGGATGGAGAGATATGGTCTCCAGCGCGATGAAGCGGAATAACCTTCTCGTCGCCCTTCCGGCGCTGCTGGCGCTGGCGGGGGTCATGCTTGCCGGTATGCCCCGCCCGGCGGAAGCCGTGGCGTTGTTCATGCTGGTGGTGTTGCTTACCGGCGTGACGTGGCATTTCGTAGGCGGACGACGGAGCCGTCTGCAGACTGTGGTGAACCTTCTGGAAGCCTTGCATGAGGGTGACTACGGCGTGCGTGCCTCCGGTGCAGAGCGTCGCGACGATTTCGGTGACATCGCGCGCCGCTTCAACGAACTCGCCGCACGCCTGCAGGACGAGCAACGAGGCTTGCACGAATCCCTGCAACTGCTCAGCAAGACGCTTGCGGCGCTGGACGGCGCCGTATTCGCCTTCGAGCGCGATGGTCGACTACGCCTGGTCAATCCCGCCGGCGAGCGCCTCCTGGGAAGGGCCGCAGTGGAGTTGCTCGGTGCCGAGGCGTCAGCGTTGGGGCTCGCGCAGTTGTTCGACGTGGCGTCAGGCGAGATCGTCGCGCACGGGTTCCCCGGCCAATCGGGCCGTTGGCAGGTGGGACACGCTACGCTGCGCAGTCGTAGCCAGGAAGGGCGATTGCTCGTGGTGCAACCAATGGAGCGCGTGCTGCGCGAGGAAGAGGCCCAGGCGTTTCGCCGGTTGCTACGCGTGTTGAGCCACGAGATCACAAATTCGATGGCGCCGATCGGGTCCATGGTGGACACGCTGCAGAACCTGCTGCCGGAAGCGGGCCATTCGCTCGATGCGGAACTCGATGCCGATGTGCGGCACGGATTGGAGGTGATTGGGCAACGCAGTGCCGCCTTGCAGCGCTTCATCGGGCACTACGCGCGCCTCGCGCGATTGCCGCCGCCACAGTGTGTGCGGGTCGACGTGGCCGCGTTGTGCGAGCGTGTAGTGTGTCTTTCCGATGACGCGCGGATTCGCATGCTGCCGAGCAAATCGTTGGAGTTGCTGGGTGATCCCGACCAGTTGGAGCAGGTGCTCATCAATCTCCTGCGCAATGCGGTGGAAGCTGGTGGTGACAACGAAGTGCTGCTCAGCTGGCATCGGCAGAAGCAGCGTGTGCTGATCGACGTGATCGATCTTGGTCCGGGATTGCCATCGAGCGGAAATCTCTTCGTGCCGTTCTTCACCACAAAGCCCCAGGGGGCCGGTATCGGGCTTGCCTTGTCGCGACAGATCGTGGAGGCACAGGACGGGACGTTGGAATTGCATCCGCGTGAGGATGCGCTGGGGGCTGTGGCGCGGATGAGTTTGCCGGTCTTGGACGGATCTGAATCGTCACTTGTTCGCGGACAGGAACGATACGTAGGCGATCAAGATGCTCGATCCCTCGATCAAGGATGAAAACCTGCGTTCGCGCCAGGGCTGTCATCTTCGCGACCGTAGCAGTCACCACCCCAAGTTCATCCGCGTTGTAACTGTTCTCCCTGGGAACGTCATAATTGCCGAGTACTTGGTAGCAGCCCAGGTAATCGGAGTACGGCTGCGTGTAGGGCGTCTCTACGCACCTGCCGTGATAAACCCATCCGTCGGGCGCATTCTGTCGATACCAATCGATGGAAGATTCGCAGGTCCTTAGAAGCGGTTTTAAAAAGCCGAAATAGATCGCTGGAGATTATCCAGCAGATTAGGCAAGGAGCGAGCCGCGCCGCATCGAGAGCCCTAACGAGAGGACGGCGCGGCGTCATGGGAAATGGATTTTAAGCATCGTTGCGGGGCCATCCGGTGGTTGATCATTCCGGTGATGCCGCATCCAGACGTCCAAGAGCTACCATATCCGTCTCAGATAGTTCCACTTCGCCGGCAGCAATATTTTGCTCCAGGTGTCCGATCGATGATGTGCCGGGAATGAGGATAATTGCGGGTGACTTTCTCAACAACCACGCGAGCGCAATCTGAGCAGGAGTCGCGCCCGTCCGTTCGGCTATATCGCCCATGGCTCGCGATTTTGCCAACCCGCCGGAATGTAAAGGCCAGAAGGGTATGAAAGCGATCGCATTTTGCTCGCAATACTCAAGCACGTCCTCGTGCCTGCGCGTGATAAGGTTATAGACATTTTGCACCGTCGCGATCTCGACGACAGACTGGGCGCGTTTGATCTCCTCGACTGTTACTTCAGAAAGTCCGATATGACGGATCTTCCCTTCATCGCGAAGGGCGCGGAATACACCCATAGTGTCCTCCACCGGAATTGCTGGATCGATCCGATGAAGCTGGTAGAGATCAATACATTCAGTTGCGAGCTTGCGTAGGCTGCCCTCGACGGCATCGCGGATGTGCTTCTCGGAACCGTTCATGGACATGCCGGGATTTTCCCGTGTTGCCGGGCCAGCGCGCACCAAGCCGCCCTTCGTGCCGATGACCAGATCGGTGGGATATGGGTACAGGGCCTCGCGAATTACGCGTTCATTGTCATCAGGACCATAGACATCAGCGGTATCGATGAAATTCACGCCGAGTTCGACAGCGCGCCGAAGCACCGCACGCGCATTGTCTTCGTCCTCGGGGGGGCCCCAAACTCCAGGCCCTGTTAATTGCATCGCCCCGTAGCCCAACCGTTGCACACGCAGGTCGCCACCGATGCTGAATGCGCCGATTCTTGTCGCCGTTACCATTGCCATTCCTCACAGAGATAAACAGGTGAAAGGTATTGTCAGTGTGGAGTATGGTCCCTAGTCAACAGGAAAATATCCATGCTGATTTCGGAATTTGCAAAGGCAACAGGACTAAGTCGAGACACGGTGCGCTTCTACGTGCGCCTCGGCCTCCTGCAGCCGCAGACGACCGCGAAAGGCGGACGGCGCCCTTACCAGTTGTTCTCCGCCGGTGACATCCAAGTCGCCAAAATCATCCGTGTTGCTCAATCGCTCGGAATGCCACTCAAGCAAATCGCCGAGATCGCCGAGGAACGGCGACAAGGGCGCATGACCCGTGAGCGTAGCGCTGACATTCTGCGCAGCCAGCTTGCATTGCTGCAAACAAAGGCCGCTGAATTGCAGGCGCTGACCGCCTATCTCCATGACAAGATTGCTTGGCTAGAAGGAGCCGAGACTGGCTACTTGGCCGATTTCAGTGACTATCTCGGTAACGCCGGGCCGGTTGCTTCAGAGGAAACGAAGGTGACGGACTAGTACTGCTGCATCATAGGATTCATGGCATTGAAGGATCGTTTTCATCCATTACGAGAGGAAGCGAGGGACTCGGAGAGAACGTTCGCGAGTTCGTTGAGCACCTATGCAACGCAATTGGACATAGTGATCATCGTGCGGGGTTGGTGGGCTATTGCCAAGGACTGACGCTGCCGATCGCGCGTAAAAGCGTCGAGCCGCCGACCCAAGGACGGCACGCGGCCCCGAACTTCTCGCCCTCAAAAACGAAACGAAATACAGCGAGGTCCTGACCGGCGCGGTGGGTGAGGACGCCGGGAATCGGCGGAAGATACTTCCGGAAAAACCGGAAAGGGAACCGCTTCACTTTGCAGCGAAAGTGCCGATAAAAAAGTCTCCCCCACGCCCGAACGGATCTACCCATGCGCACGGTCAGTGTGTCGTCACCTTCCTAGCCACTCCGCGCTCGAACTGCCGGCCACTAAGGACGCGCTCGCGTCATGCCACGAACCCATGCTCGTCAGCACAGCCGCGTTTGGCGGAGGGACACTTTTGGTGAAACCCCTTGTGATTGACGGGAAACCTCGCCTGGCCTTGCTCGACACCGGGGCCTCATTCGTTCTCACCGGGTCAGCGGGTGCTGCCAGCGCGGCGGTCGGTCACAGCCAGCGCACCGTGCGCACACGAGATTTGACCCGCGCGGACCGGGATGTCGTGACCCTTCAGTCGCACGCGCTGGTCGAGTTCGCCGGTCGCACCCACGATGTCGAAGCTCCCATCTTTCCTGATGTCCATCTGCCTTACGACTATATCTTGGGCGGAGGAGCCATAACCAGCGCGTCGCTGGACGTTGATTTTGACAATGCGCACGTTTGCCTCGTCCAACATGACGCTTAGTGTCGGGGGCTACCGCGAGCTTGGCTGAGGACGTAGTAGCGCCCCCCATGAATGGCCGCCCGGCAACCGGGTGGCGGGGTCGTCCTGGGAACCCAGCGCCCGCATAACATCGCGGGCAGCAGGGCCGACAACAGCAACCTCGAATACCCGACGCATCCTGTCCAGAGCGCGAAGCGGGCACGCTTGCCTACGGCTCTCGTGTTTTCTTGCGATGACAGGAAGCCATGCTTCGCGGTGAGTTCACGGCTGCCAGCTAAACATCGAAACCACCCACCAATCGGCCACTTCGATGACCAAGAGCGACACTTCCGCCCCTCAGCCCTGGTGGAAGCGCCTTGGAGGCGGACTGGTTACCGGCGCAGCGGACGACGACCCCAGCGGTGTCGCCACCTACTCACAAGTCGGCGCGCAGTTTGGCTATGCCACGCTGTGGTCATTGGTGTTGGCGTTGCCGCTGATGATCGGCATCCAGATGGTCAGTGCCCGCATCGGCCGAGTAACCGGCCGTGGTCTGGCCGACAACATGATGCGCAACTTTCCCAAGGGACTGGTGTGGAGCATCACTGTTTTGTTGATCATCGCCAACGTAATCAACATCGGCGCGGATCTTGGCGCCATGGGCGCTGCGGTCAACTTGCTCGTCGGCGGTCCAACCCTGCTGTATGCGTGCGTGCTGGCGATCATCTCGACGGTGTTACAGGTCTACGTGCCATTCAATCGGTATTCCCCGATCCTCAAGTTTCTTGCGCTTAGCCTGCTCACCTACGTTGCGACGGTCTTCGTCATCAAGGTCCCCTGGGGCGAGGCGATGAAGGGGACATTCATCCCGGCGTTCCAGACAACGGCCGCGTATGCCACCGCCATCGTTGCGATCTTAGGCACCACGATCAGTCCGTATCTTTTTAGCTGGCAGGCCGCTCAGGAAGTTGAAGAAATACGCGACAGCGATGAGCGTGAGCCGCTCAAGCATGCCGACGAACAAGCCCCGGATGCGTTCAAACGCATCGCCATTGATACGTCGGTGGGGATGGTCGTTTCCAACGTCGTGGCGTTCTTCATCATCCTCACCGCGGCGGTCGTTCTACACGCGCATGGCAAGACCGATATTCAGTCGTCATCGGAAGCGGCCGAAGCCCTCAAGCCTGTAGCTGGCAAGTTCGCGTTCGCACTGTTCTCCATGGGCATCGTCGGGACCGGCATGCTCGCCGTGCCCGTGCTTGCGGGAGCCACGGCCTTCACAGTTGCCGGCACGATGCGCGCGGCTTACGGCCTGGAACACAAACCGGCGGACGCTAAGTTGTTTTACGGAGTGCTCGTCGGCTCGATGCTGGTCGGGGCGCTGCTCAACCTCACCCCGATTGATCCCATTAAAGCCCTGTATTGGAGTGCTGTGATCAATGGGGTTTGTGCGGTTCCCATGATGGTCGCGATCATGATCATCGCTAGCCGCCCGAAGACGATGGGCAACCATGGCATCGGCGGGGGTCTGAAAGTTCTGGGCTGGATCGCCACCCTGGTCATGCTGGTTGCTGCCATCGTCATGTTCGCCACGATGGGGAAGGGCGGCTAAGGATGCGACCGCCGTTCCGTGCCTCCCCCGGAACCCGATCCCCAATGCTGTCGCGGTTGGCTTGGTTCTCGTGGTGGCCGGAGCGGCCGCTCCGGTGCGCGCGGCGGGCGGGGCATATCTGGTGGACGAGGCCTCCGTTACCCCGGCGGGCCATTGCCAGCTGGAAAGTTGGATCCAGGCGCTTTCGGGCGGTCAGTCGCTACTCACCGCCAACCCCGCGTGTAGCACGGGACCGGTGGAATGGACGCTGGGGTTCGCCGCGCAAGCCCACCCGTTCCAACACCAGGAAGCGCCGGCGGTGAAGTGGATGCTGCGCGATCCGGACAAGAACGCGTGGGGACTCACCGGTGCGATCACGACGACCGCCGCGGAGCAGGGGCGGCAGATCTCAGTTCTGGGCGAAGCAGCGGGCGCTTTCGTTGCAGTCCGGCCCGACCTGGCTCCGCAACTGGTTGCGGTCGCATACGATGATGAGCGGCAGTGGCTGGAACCAGCGCTCCAGGTCAGCTTGCCGGAGATGCCGACTGCGGCGATCGAAGTCCCTACGCCGGACGTCCTGGCCCTGCGCATCCGGCCGTCGCCACGACCCTCGTAAGTCGCATGCGCTTACCGGATTGAAGTGTCGAAGCAGTCTCCATCCGTGCGACGCCCTTGTGGTGCCCTACGTCCGCAGCGTGCCGCTGTGCCCTTCGTGATCAAGGACCGCGAATGACGACGACGAGAACCACGGTGTTTTTCAAGTGTTCGTGCGGCAGTCCAAACTTCGACATGCCCAGGAACCCGAAAGCTTCGGATCGAGTTCGATGCACGAAGTGCGGAGCCACTGCAAAGCACGGTGACGTGATACGTCAGGCGACAGCGCAGGTGGCCGCCGCCGTGCAGAAGCAGGTGAAGGACATGTTCCGTAAGGCTGGCTTCAAACGACTTTGAACTGAGCACCACCACCGCTGATCCCCGGTAGTCAGGCGCACCCGGCGCAGGTGGTCAGTTGCAGCCTAAACGGCCGGCTCACGGACCAAGGGGCGAGCCGTCAGTCGGAACGCTCGGGATGTCCCGTTGCAAATGAGTGGCCGAGATGAAATCCACAAAGGTGGCTGCTGCGCCTGCGGCGAGACGCGCGTGACGTGGTTCGAGGCCGCGGTGGTTGCCCGACCGACCGTGTCCGGACCCGTAAAGCCCGCGCAGCTCGGCCAAATGGTGCATGATCGAAGCCAGATTGCTCAAAATGACCTTGATGTTTTTGGCACCCTTCGCTGCGTCGGGGAGGTCAGCCGGGACCAGGCGTAGAGCCTTGGTCAGGAGCTTGGTCAGATCGCCGGTGTCGTCTGATCGATTGAAGGGGACGTTGCGCTTGGTGAGGATGGTCTTGATGCAGCTTTCGACCAGATCTTTGGCGGTCCCGATCGCCGTGGCGGGGTCGCTTTCGATGCTCGGCTCCAGCCGCTCGATTTCCTTTGCCATCCACCCAGCGTCCAGGGCGTCGGCCACACTTCGGGCCCGCGACACTGCGTGCTGCCGGTTGTCACCGATCGCGCGATAGGAGAAGCGAGGGCGTCCAGCAATCCGTTGCTCTTCGAACAACTCCCAACCCTCTGCGCGCAACGTCTCATTGAACTGATTGGCCAGCCTCAGAGCTTCGTCCGATCCGGTCGAACGAGGGGATGAACCATCTCGCAGAGGAACCGTAGAAAAACTTCCGTGGGACCGTTGACCAGATTGAATCGGTCGTCGGAAAAGATCCAGTCGCGGTCGAGGTCATCGTTGTTGATGGTGTGCTGCCAGATGTCTCCGGCAGCATCCTTGAACCGGGGATCCGTTGACGGGAGCTTTTGCAGGTCGAATATCCGCTGCAAGAACTGGACATCATCGAGCTCACCATTGAATGCGACGCCATCCATGCGTAATCCGTCAAAAATGTCCGAGCGAACCCCGGGTGACAGTTCCGCAAAGCGCCCAAATCGGAATCGCCCTCAACGACGAGCAAGGAACACCCTCGAAGGGCATGGAAGGGCATGCAGAGCTCCGGTTGAACGCTAAGTCTTACGAAGTCCGAAAGGCGACCTGGGCACCGGATGGGCACGGCGTCGCACGGGAAGCGGCAACAACGGCACCCCAAGCCTCAGCGCGTTACGTCGGTGGTGTTAGGGAGTGGGTTCGAGGTGGTGCGCGCCGTCCATCCAAGCCGCCGGCTTATGCGACGACCATTCGATATCCCGAGCAACGGCGTCGGAAATTGAACCGCCTTCGAGCATGGCTTTGAGTCCTGCTTCGCGGATCCCCAGCACTTTCGCCGCCAGGGTTATGCCCACGATGCCCTCGGAACCGAGCTCTTTGAGAATGGTCACTAAGTTGGCCCGTCGCTGGTCCGACACCGCCATCGCGCTGGCGGTGCGGAGAACGTCGGCGACTTCGGCCGCGGCGTTCGCTCTGTCGGATGCGGTTCCTTTGTCGGCGGACGGAATAATGACGCCGGCAACTTGAAGGAGACTGAGACGGGCGCAGATGTCCGCCTCGATCTGCTCAACGGTTTCCGATGCCCCCATGAGCTCTGCCGGCGGTTCGCCCGTTTCGCGAAAGACTGCCCGCCACACCCACGGGTTGTATCCCGACTCTTGGGTGGCGACGACCTCAGCCGTGACTTGGTTGCCGATTCGGTCCGAACAGATGAAGGTCAGCCGCGTGGGCTCAGGAAGGGTGTGCATGGGGATCTCCGGTGGGCCAAAAGAGGCCAGGGAGAATCCCCGTGGGCGCTCGGCGCAGGCCGATGCCGTTCTCTAAACAGGGTTGTAGGTTCCCACTCTGGTCGCATCCACGAGATGAACGGCACGGCGGAGCGAAGCAAAATGGGCCGCCATGACCGGCGTGAGAGTGTCCAGCGACGGGCCCCCGAGGTCAGAAGGCGTCCAAGTCCACCACCAGGATTGTGCCGTCGTCGCTGTCGCGGCCGAAGTCCCGGTGAAGGATCGCGGCGATCAGCGCAGGGTGTCGCAGTCGGAGGCCAGGGTAATCCTGCAGGCGCCAGCGGTCCCTTACCCCGTCGCTGTGGAGCACGAGCAGGTGCGCGTCGGCCTGATAGGGCAAGACACGCAGGGGCGGCAGGCGCACCCCGAAGGTCCCAGGCTGCGACGCGAGCCCCCGGGAGGTCCCGTCTAGGCCAATGAGCCGTCCGCTGACGTCGCCGGCACCCACGAAACTCAGGTGGAGGTCGGCGGGATTGAAGTGGCCCAGGGCCGCCACCCCACCGCAGGTGCGGGCCATGCCGACGTGGAGCGCCTGGGCGACGCTGCCGAGCGGCTGGCCGGGGTCGGCTGAAAACGCTTCGATGCCGGCGACGGCAGCCATGTTGGCCACCGGGCCATGGCCCAGGCCATCAATGACCAGGGCGGTCACTCCCGAGGAGCCCACCGCCACTGCCCAGGCGTCGCCGCAGAACGGATCCTGTCGGAACGCGTGCTGGGCCGCCCCGAAGCGGCCATCCACCGCGAGTCCCGCCGGCCCGACACGGGCCAACGCCGCGCCGCCCTGGGGTCCGATCCACTGGTCAAACCGGACATGGGCCGGTAGGGAGCGTGGCAGTGACCAGTGGAAGGCATCGCGATGGGTGGCGACGACTTCCAGGCCGCAGGCATCTCCGTCCAACTCGCGCAGATGAAGGATGCCGCCTTCACCTGAGCTCATCTGGCCACCCCACTGGAGGACGATCGCAAGGATGGCCTCGGCATCGTCTGCGCCCAGACGAAGCGATTGGGTCATCTGTCGGGCGAGGAGAACGGCCGAGTTCAGATCGGCCGGCTGCGCGACCGTCATGCTGACGCTCGGCAATCCCGTGAATATATCCATCGGTCGGGCCCGCGTCTGGGACAGGCCAGCCAGGTTGGCCCATCGGGTGGAAATCAGGGCGGGAGGATGCCGAGGGGGGCGTGAAAAACTCGACACGACCAAGGCGCGCACAGACGGAAGATCCTTCAGCAAATGACGCGGGGTGACCCAAGGAGCGCATGCTTCCGCGGACTCCGCACGGTGGGCAACGAAACGAACTACAGCGAGGTCCTTTCCGGCACGGTGGGCGGGGACGCCGAGGGATTGGCGGAAAATACGTCCGGAAAAATTGGAACGGTAACCGCTTCATTTTTCGGCGAAAGGGCCGATAAAAAATCCCCCCAATGCCCGAACGGATCTACCTAAAGCCGCTCAAGCGCCTCTTGAGCATCCGGAAAGTATTCCTTTGCCTCAGCTAACTTCAGAAAAGACGGTGCGCGTGCTTCCGCCGCTGTTTCTAAAAGTTGGTCGCAAGTCTTGCATCGGTAAAGTTCGGCATGCCGTGAGACATTGATCCCTAGATATTCATAGTTTGATCGTGTGCCACCGAAACGGCGGCATTTTTCGCACGCCATACAAATCTCCTGATTGCGCCCCTCTTCCTCGGGGCCCCGTTTCAAAAACCGCACCTGATGCATGGGTGATCCGCCGTGGTTGAAGCATCTCTCACCATCGCGCCTGCCATGTCGGTCTGAGCGCGCCGCACGCGGCGTTCCGAACGGACCAGGCCGCGCTCGATCGCGTCCGGTGACACCTCCGGCCATTTCAGAGCGGCCAGTCGCTCGGCCAGCGCCCTCAACGAGCTCCGCCGGCAGTGAAACCGGGGGCCCTTGCCCAGGGCCTGGGCCAAGTGCTTTTCCTGGCGGGCGCGCAAGGGTGGCAACAGGTCGTCCCAGGGCGCGGCCGGGGTTGCTCCTGCTACCAGCTCGGCGGTGTTGACCACCACATGCGCATCCCGAAGCGACGACAGGCCCCGGGCCAACTGTCGCAAGCGACTGTCGATCGCGTCGATGTCATCGCCGAGTGCTGGCTCGACCAGACGGAGAAGGCTGCGGAGCCGCCGGATCGCCTTGCGGGCTTCATGGACGCCTTTGTGCCGGTTGGTTACTTCGGACAGCGCGCGCTGGGCCTTCGCGCATTCGCGCTGGGCCTCCGCAGCCAGTATCTGATCGAGCGCCTTAGGTGGCGCCGCGGCAGGCTCAGGTGAGATGGAAGTCGTCGGGCCTAAATAACACAGGTAGCAGCGATGACGATGACACCTAAGCCGGAAGATATCGTCGGCCCCGGCGCGTCGATCTGGTCACTCGTGCGCGCGGTCGTCACCGTTTTCTTCACCGAGTTTCCAGCGCACCGTGACATCTTGCGAGCTACGGTGCCGCCTCACCCACGGGAGGAGCCACCCATGTCCATCAAGACGATCGAAGACCTCTTCATTCATGAGCTTTCCGATATCTACAGCGCGGAGAAGCAGCTGACGAAGGCACTGCCAAAGCTGGCCCGGGCATCCACATCGCCGGAGCTGAAGGAAGCCTTCGAGTCACACCTCGAAGAAACCCAGGGGCAGGTCGAGCGCATTGACCAGATCGTTGAGCTGCTGGGCATCCGCCTCAAGCGCATCAAGTGTGCTGCGATGGAAGGCCTGGTCGAGGAGGGCAAGGAAGTCATCGACGGCGTGGAGGAAGGCCCGTTGCGCGACGCAGCACTGATCGGCGGCGGAAACAAAGTCGAGCACTACGAGATCGCCTCCTATGGCACGCTAGCCGCGCTGGCCAAACAGCTCGGCTACACGAAGGCTGTTCCGCTCCTGCTAGAGACTCTGGTCGAAGAGAAAGCGGCGGACGAGAAGCTGACGATGCTGTCGGAGCGTCTGTCCACGCAGACGCAGGCTGAGAAAGCCGCGTGATCCCAAGGACGGGCGCCACGGCGCCCGTCCCTTTCGAACATCGGAGAGCACGATGAGCGACGACAAAAGCAACCGCGGCCCAGCCGACGCGCAGCGGGTCAACGTCAATGAGGACTACGAGGTTAAGTATTGGACCCGAGCGCTCGGCGTCTCGGAGGAGAAACTTCGCGAGACCGTCAAGCGGGTGGGCGTGATGGCCGCCGATGTGCGGGAGGCGCTGGGCAAGGCATGACGGACCAGGTAGTGATCTACGTCACGCCGCCCTCCACCGACCGTGGACCGTGGCGCGTGCGTTCCGACCATCGGCCGGTCGATGAGCGGCCCACCGAGGCTGAGGCAATCCGACTGGCCGTGACCTACGTTCAGATGATCGAACACGCTGGCGGAATGGCCTTGGTGAAAGTGGAGCGCCCGAACGGGACATGGGAGACGTTCCAGGCCTGAGTTAGACCAGGGCGACCTTATCGAGTTCATCAGCCATGCGCAGGACGCCGGCCCCGAAGCCTGACGACGGTTTGGCCCCCGAATGCCCCAGGAGGGTGGAGAGCTCGGCCGCCGCGACCGCAAGCCGCGTAAATCCAGCCGCGTCGGCCCTGACCACGAGAAGCTGCGCCCGAAATCGCGCCTCATCAAAATCCCCGGTCAGGGTCGCGTGGCTGACTGCTGCTGCTTCATCCGCGACGGCCGTGAATGAACGGATGGCGTCTTCTCTGTCGTCCATCCAGCGATTGTATCTCTGACCGCTTGCTGCGGGGGCGGCCTTTTCATAGGCATGGCGCGGTCGCCGAGCCGAATTTGCCGGTCGCCGGTCATTCGATCTCGTAAGCGTCGAATTCAACACTGTCTGGATGTGGCTCGCTCATCCACCCCTTGGGCTTAAAAAGGACATGCTCAACGTGGGCCGCGAACAGCGCGGGTATCTCCGCGCCGGCGAGCATCGCCTCCAGGCGGTTCGGTGTGACCGCGCGACCCAGATACAGCGCCTGCGCCTCGCGTGTTCCGTAACCCTCGCTCGCCAAGCGATGCAAGATGGCGCGCAAGTTTGCTCTCCGAATGGCTTGACTCGGCATTGCCCCAGATCCCGGTTTGAAGGTTATCCGGGTCTACGGAAGGATCGGGCAGCGGGATGCATCTCCGCTGAGAAATTTGCCGGATATGCACATAGTGGGAAGACTTCATCAACTGCGAATGCGCAGCGGGACCACCATCCGCTGCTCGCGCCGGGGTCACCAGGCCCCTCAGGCGGAATCCAGGAGGGAGCCGTCAGCCCGGCGGCTTGGCGCGCGGGACCGCGATTCTTATCAGCGCGATCTGATCCGAAACTTCGAGCAGGCGAACCGAGAATCCCGCTTTCGGCTCTGTGCCGGCTGGGCCGAGGCATATACACAACGCGGAGACGGCTTCGGTGACCGCATACATCCTGGCGTCTCCTGCATGGATCAGAAGCTGGCGCGCGCGGCTTCGCGCTTCCTCGAAGTGGCCGGAAAGGGCGGCATCGGTCATGGCGCCGGACTCCCAGTTGGTTCTGGCAATCGTGCGGGCGGAGCTTGCGACGGGGATCATGTGTGTCCTGGCAACCGGGGCGCAGAATCGAGCGGTCATCCTAGGGCGTATCGCCCAGGGGAAGTGCATGGCAAACGCACGACGGCCGGTTAACCGTCCGCCGGTCCGGTCTCCATGGCGCGCAGACGAGCGCCTGGACCGCCTTCTTAGAGCTCACCCGCCGTGCGGTGGTCTTCGTCCAACCATCGATCGGGCTTTTGCATCGCCCATTCGATTTCACGCGCAAGAACGTCGGACACCGGGTGTCCGTCGAGGATCCGCATCAGCTCGATCTGCCGCGTGCCAAGAATCTCGGCTTGCTGCTGCCTGCTGCACACGCCGTCGCGTTCAAGCTCACGCAGGACCGCAAGCAGGTTTTCCATTCGGTGTTGATGACAGTCGCTCATGTCAAAAAATGTATCACCGCAAAGACCGTCGTCACCCACAATGGTGGCTCCGCAACGCGATGTTGCACCGGTTTCCACGGATGGCGCGTCAAACGAACGCGAGAGCCCCTGCCAAACGTCCGAGGGTTCTGATTTGAAGATTGGACAGGGCATCCCTGCAACGACACGGCGCCGATCCAGCGGAGCAGTCTGTGATCACCTCACGAATGGCTAGAGGGCCCAACCGCGAGCCCTGTTGGCGAGATAGTTGAGAACCGCTCCGCCCTGCGTTAGCCATTTGCCATGCTTTAATTCTGTTTCGGCATCATCATCCGAGCGTAAACGCCATGAACAATTCAGAGGATCACCCGAGCCTCGTTTTTTCGACGAACCATTGGCAGGTCGGGCATCGACGGGACGCGCGATACCCAGGGTATCTGATCGCATCATCTCGGCATCAGTGCTCCGAGCTCTTTTCCTTGCCGGATGAAGCGTTGGCCGAGTTGGGCACCACGCTCGCTCGGACGGAACGAATACTCCGAACGGCGTATTCGCCGATGAAAGTCATCTTCTACAAACTGGGCTTTTCATCGGGATTCAGCTGTCACTTCCATATCGCACCTGTTACCCGCGAGCTCATGGAGGAAGTGGCTCGTCATCCGGACTACGCCAGCGACCCGGATGGGAATGACGCGATGCTTTTTCTCAGTCGTGTCTATTGCGAGCGCGCGCTTTCCCTTCAGGAACACGCGTCGCAGCAAGACACCGTCCAACACCTTCGAGCGATCGAGAGGTCGAGGCCGTGAAGGTGGCGCGGACCCCACTTAGGTCGCTGATTAGCCGTGTGTAAGTTCGTTTCGGCGCGACTAGGCCTCACCGATCGGCGGCGAGATCGTCCTGACGGTCTGACGGTCTGACGGTCTGACGGTCGAGCTCGCGGCAACCACGGAACTTCCTCACCTGGCAACACATCGATGCGCCCGTCGTCTCCGAGGCGGCGTCAGTAGAATGTGTGACGGTCGTCACGGTGTTGCCCTGTTACCTTCCTGGTGGGTCATCGTTCCCCTAGGCTGTGCCTCACCTTGTTTGGGAGCACGAGGTTGCATAGGAAACTGCGTGCAGAAATCGCTTCGTCGTTGGAATCGCATATTGAAGCGAACCTCGACCAACGCCTCACGGTCCGCGGACTGGCCGCTCTTGCGGGTATGGCTCTCCCTGAGTTCTATCTTGCGTTCGCCGGCAGCTTTAATCGCACACCCGTGGCTTACATTCGCGACAGACGGATCGAGGAAGCGCAGCGCCTATTGTTGAATCCGGGTCTAACCGTCACTGAGATCGCCTATAGCCTCGGTTTCCCCGGCGGTAATGCGATGGGGATGTGCTTCAAGAGGCACGTCGGCTGTTCCCCGACCGAATGGCGACGCTCGCGCGAGGGCAGTTCGCACTAGCGGGCACGGAACCGCAGTGCATTCGCCGCCGCAACGTCACCGAGGTTCGGATACGCGCTGTCCAAACATTACGGCCTCTTCACAGATCCTCGACGAGGCGTGGGCACACTTCACGGTGCTGTAACGAACAGGCTAGCGTCCTCAATGAACCACGTCCCCACCCAGCCGGGCTCGGCGAGCGAGCGCCTGCGCACCAGTGAAACCCTGTTCCAACTCCTCGTCCAGGGGGTTGCCGATTACGCCATCTACATGATTGATCCCAGCGGGCACGTGTCGAGCTGGAACTCGGGGGCGCAACGCATCAAGGGCTATCTGCCCGACGACATCATCGGTCGCCATTTTTCACAGTTTTACACCGAGGAAGACCGCATCGCGGGCATTCCCGACCGCAACCTCATCACGGCCGCGACGACCGGACGGGTGGAAGACGAAGGTTGGCGGGTCCGGCAGGATGGCTCACGGTTCTGGGCCCACGTCATCATTGACCGCATTACAGACGACGATGGCACCGTCATCGGTTTTGCCAAGGTCACCCGGGATGTCACCGAGCAACGGGCTGCCGCACGGGAACTGGAAGAGGCCCGGGAAGCCCTTTTCCAGGTGCAGAAGATGGAAGCCATCGGTCAGCTTACGGGTGGCATGGCGCACGACTTCAATAACCTTTTGATGGCGGTCCGGGGCGGCCTTGAGCTGCTTCGACCACGCCTGCCGGACGATCCGCGCACACAGGGTATCTTCCATACCGCCATGGCTGGGGTGGATCGGGGCGCGGCCCTGACCCGACGGATGCTGGCGTTCGCGCGCCGCCAGGAGCTCAAGCCGACCGCGGTGGACATTGCAGGACTGGTTCACGGTATGGCGGACATGGTCCAGACCACCCTCGGGTCTCGCATCACCATCATCAGCCGTTTCCCGCTGACCCTTGACCGGGCCCTCGTCGATGCACATCAGCTCGAACTGGCGCTGCTCAACCTCTTCGTCAATGCGCGGGACGCGATGCCCGCCGGGGGCAGCATCGAGATCCGAGCGGCCGTCGAGTCGGTGACGAAGGGACATGCCTCAGGTCTCCCCGCAGGCCGGTATGTCCGCCTGTCAGTCATCGATGAAGGGGAGGGCATGTCACCCGAGACCCTTGCTCGCGCGGCCGATCCGTTCTTCACAACCAAAGGCGTTGGCAATGGCACAGGCCTGGGCCTATCCATGGTTCACGGTCTTGCCGAACAGTCCAACGGGCGCCTGATAGTGGATAGTGAGGTCGGACGAGGCACCACCGTGAGCTTGTTGCTCCCCGTTGCCGACCCTGGATCGCCCGCCCGGCAGCCTGAGAAGCACGATGTGGAGAGGAAAGGCACGTCGCCCGGCCCTGGTCGCGCGCTGCGTATTCTCGCCGTCGATGACGATCCTCTCGTGCGCGTGACGCTATCCGCGTTGCTCGAAGACATGGGTCATGTTGTCGTGTCGGCGGAATCCGGTCAGCAGGCCGTGGATGCCTTCGACGGCGGCGGCCATTTCGACCTGCTGGTAACCGATTACGCGATGCCGGGCATGACCGGGGCCGAGCTTGTTGAATCTGTTCGGACGGTTCAGCCCGAGGTGCCCATCGTCGTCGCCACCGGTTATGCAGAGGTAGCCTTGGGGTCGCTGCGTGGTGTCACGCAGCTGGCCAAGCCCTTCGATCGCAAGGCGCTGGCGGGTGCCATCGATGCTGCCGTCGGAGCGACCCCGGTGGGCGGTGCCTGACGCAGTCCTACTCGGCGGCGGACGAAAACCTCGATGCGAACCGTCCACCGCTCGCTACGACGGCGGTGGCTTTGGCGCGCCGCCGCGGCCGATGCCGTCACGATGCCGATGGCCCATTCGCCAAGGATTTAGGACTTCGGTCGATCTGGCCGTTCCTGATCTTGAAGTCCTAATTTGAGAGTCGACACACGATGGCCACAACCCAGGGCGGGCCCTTCCGCTGCATCGTGCGGCGGCCGCGTCAGTCGCCCGTCTGACCGTGGGGTGCGTCCACGGTTTTGGACTGGGGAGAACCTTTCTGTCGTAAAAAAATGGAAAGCACGACCAGCGAGAGCACGGCGAGAAACTCACTCTGCCAGTTCTGAAACGATTCAAACCAAAAGCTGGGATCAATCAGATAATCGCCCAGCCGCGGCAACGGTTGTCCGTGCATGCCCGCTTGCAAGATGGCCTTACGCCAACTGCCGAGCAAGTGACCGACGAAGCAGACGATGAACAACAGCAGGAAGGCGATGGAGAGCGAGTTGGCGTAGACCCAGCGGATCGCGCCGCCACGCCGCCACGCGCGTGGTTGCTTGTCCCACGGCGTAGGCGCGTCGATCTCATCGGCGGGATCCATCGGTCGCGATTCGGCTGATCCCTTTTGACGTAGCCACACGGTGAGCAAGACATAGACGCCCATCTGTAGAAACTCGCTTTCCCAGTTCTCGAATGTCGCCGACCAGAAGTCGCCACTCGCCAGGTAAGCGGTCATGCCCAGCGAGGCACGACCGTGTTCGGCCAGTTCCTGGTTGTAGGCAGCGTGCCCGGTAACTGCTTGTGCGGCCCACGCTGCCAACATCATCAGGCCGACGACGAGACTTAGCCCGTTGCGCTTGAAAAAAGAACCACCCATGCCGTCCTCCCTAGATGGCGTCTAGCATCCATTCGCCACAGTGAAGCCGACGTCCGCAGGCATTTCCGAAGCCTAAAGCTGGAAGAAAGGGGCATGCGTTATTAGAGGCGCACCCTTCTGTCAGGCAGGCCGCACCGTGGCGAGACTCTCCCTCAATCGGCTCACCAGCTGGGCCGCCACCGCCGCAGGAAGCCCGGCGGCTTCCATCGGCGCCGCCGTCCTGGTCGCGATCTGGGCCGCATGTGGACCGGTTTTCAAATACAGTGAGACGTGGCAGCTGGTGATCAATACGGGCACGACCATCGTGACCTTTCTGATGGTATGCCTGATCCAGAGTTCTCAGAACCGAGACAGCTGCGCGGCCCACCTCAAACGCGACCAGATCATCCGCGCCCTCGACGGTGCCAAGGACGAGCTGATGGACCTGGAAGGACTCGACCAGGTCGCTTTGGACAAGATCCGAGACGAATACGTCCGCGGCGCCGAGTTGGCGCGCAAAGGAAACTCCGTCAGGAGGCAGGACGAAGAGTCGGCCGCTGCTGGGCGCTACTCCCGGCTCTCGAAGGCGGTCAATCGGGCCTCGGCCAACGCTCGTTTCAGGTCGCGCCCGTCGAACGGCGGGCTGAGCAGCTGGCACCAGGTAGGCAGGTGGTCGTGGTGATGACCCGGGGTCGAGCAAAGCGCAATCAGGGCGACGCCTGGCCGGTGTTCGGCCACCCAATTCAATAGGGGCTGATCGTGGGCCACATCGAGCGAGCATCTCGATATTACCGCTGACAGGCCTGGCGCCCCCTGGATAACCAACCGGGCATCGCTGGTTCGATTAACCTGGACGGATGTCGCGCCAATGCTTTCAAGGGCAATCGCCAGCGCTTCGGCGACTGCGACATCGTCGTGCACGATGAGGACCACAGGGGATGATGCGGTTGGGCATGGGTCGGCCATTGCTTAGTTTATGCCCCGGTAAGAGGTGCGAGCTAGCGGGCAGTGCGACCAAGATCGCGTTTTGATCCCTCGGATCGGCGCAAAATCGGCTAGTTCATTCTTCCAATTGCCGCCATGGGCGCATCAGACCCCGCTCTGCAAACCCGTCGTCGCGCGAATCTGCGCCGCCTGATGCAGGTGCTGGAGGATGAGGGAATCCAATCCTTAGCTGCGCAAGCCGGAATTGTTGCCAAGAAGAGCGCGCCGCAACTCAACGCATTGATCTAAGGCGGCGCGATCTCGGACGCGTTGGCGCGCGAGATCGACTGGGCCATGCAACGTCCGGAAGGGTGGGGCACTGAGATGCTGACTGTTAAAGCTATCGATCACATCGTCTTTAAAGTTCGCGACGTGGAAACCTCCGCCCTTTGGTATGAGCGCATCCTGGGTATGAAGCGGACGGACGCCGCCTCGGAAAAGGGTGAGCAGCGATCGAGCATGTTCTTCGGTCACCACAAGATCAATCTTCGCCCTATCGATGCCGAGCAGGAGAGTTGATTCACCGGCAAAGCCCCTTCTGTCGGGAGTCAGGACCTTTGCTTTCTCACCGATGCTTTGCCGGACGCTGTCGCGGCGCACTTCCGGCGCTGCAAGGTGAACGTCGAACTGGGTCCGGTCCGGAAGAGCGGTGCGCGGGGGCCCACTTGTTCGGTCTACGTGCGCGATCCCGATGGTAACCTGATCGAGGTGTCATCCTACGAGCAGGGGCTATCGGCAGCGTGCGCCTAAGCGTTTAGATCACCCCGCTGGTCGCAGCAAAAAAAGGCCGCCCAAATATGCGGGGCGGCCTAGACATGCGCCAGGGGGATAAGGGTGGAGCATGTCTGCCATGATTATAAGGCACCGGCGGTTGGAGAACGGTGCTGTCGCTGAACGGTTCCTTGGATTTTTCGTAAGCCCTGACGGAGTTTTTTAGAGCTTACCGCGCCGCCATGACCGCACGCATCCATGTTGCTCGTTCAGTGATCGCATATTCGCTCCATCGACGAGATCGCCTAGCAGCCGGTTGCGGTAAGTCATCGTGCGGGGGAGAGCCGGCCCAGTTTGGATCCATTGGCCTCACGTGATTTTTCGGTCCCGCCTCGACTCAAGACGTGCAAGCGCTGGACGGCCGTGCACAACTGAGGTCGGTTGTGCATACGTCATCGTTGAGCGACCGTTACCCGTCGCACCACGCTAACGCCGTCAGGCGAGCCGCTCCGCCAAGCGGGTGCTCACGGCCAGCACCGCGGCTCCGCATCCCAGGCTGGGGATGCTGCCGGGCGGACCCAGCAAATGGACCACCCGGCTCGCCGCCTCTTCCAGGCTTGCATCCCCCGAGATGGTGGCTTGGTGGTGAAGTAACTGCGCGCGAAATCGGGCTTCCGGCAGATCGGAGTCGAGCAACGCGCGGCTCACGGCGATCGCCTCGACGGTCATGGCCGCGTTGTCGAGGATCGCCTGCTCTGACACGTCATCCATGTGCAGCTCCGCCATTCAATCTGTGACGGTCGCACACCGAGTGCAAAGTCATTGTCAAAGCGACGATCCAATCGCGGATCCCGCTTCGCTCACTTCAAATTGCAATGGCAAACCGGCAGGATAACGACCCTATTTCCACTTTGGGATCCCCGGATGTCTGTTGATCCAAACCTCGCGGCGGTGGCGCATGACCGCGCCGACCAGGTGGGCAGTTGCGTCATTCATGCGCTCGCGTTCGTGCTCAGCATTGCCGGGCTGACCGCCCTAGTTGCCAAGGCCGCGGTGTATGGCGGGGCGCTGGCCGTGTTCGCCAGCGCGCTCTACGGCGCAACCCTCGTTTTCCTCTACGCCGCTTCGACGCTTTATCACGGCGTGCCGCACCCACGCGCCCAAAGTGTGCTGCGGACGCTGGACCACATGGGCATCTATTGGCTGATCGCGGGCACCTACACGCCCTTCGCTCTGATCGCGATGCCCGGGAAGTGGGGCCTGATTCTCTTCGGCACGATGTGGTCCACCGCCGTCGTCGGCAGTGTGCTTGAACTGGGCATCTTGAAACGGCATCACCGGGCGGCGGTGGCCCTGTATGTAGCAATGGGGTGGGCGGCGATCGCCGCCTTTCAGCCGCTGGCGGCCCACCTTCCGACGGCGGGTTTGGCTCTGTTGATCGCGGGTGGCGTAGCCTACACCTCCGGCGTGCCGTTCTGCCTGGCCAAGGGTTTGCCGTTTCACCACTCCGTGTGGCACGTGTTCGTGCTCGCCGGTAGCGTGCTGCACTATGTCGCCGTCTTGCTTTATGTGTTGCCGGGATCCGCGGCGAACGCCTGACCGGCCGTTCGCATTCAATCACGCTGCAGGAAAATAGTATGGCGGCTCACTCTCGGGCGAGCGCAGGCTGGTCGATCAAGCGAACCGCATCCAGTTCGTCGGCCACCCGAAGCATGCCCACGCCATAATCCGCCTGCGGGATGGTCCCGGAAGGACCAAGGCTGGCGCCCAGCGACGCGGCGGCGACGGCCAAGGAGGTGAGCTCCAACTCGTAAGCCTTCGTGGCCAGTTGGTTGGTTCGGAGCCTTGCCGCATCGAAATCGCCCCGGAGAGCCGCTTCACCGACAGCTTTCGCATCGGTGAACATCGAAGTCAGCGTTGCCGTGCACCGATTGATGTCGAACACCGACGTTTCCTCATTTCATGCGCTTAGGATTGCTCTCGCACTATCTCGCAAAGCCGTGCGTGGGTCTTACGAAGAACTACCGATCCCGACATCGGAGGCAAGGCAGCTGAACGTTTTGCCATGCCATCGGAGGGACGCCTCGCCGGTGCGTTCGTTATATCAGAGCTCCGATAGCGTCCGCCAAGGTCATCATCGCAGCCCCGTAGCCAACGCCAGGGACTGTGCCCGCTGGCCCAACCTCCAGGCAAAGCTGATGCGCCGCCTCAACCACAGCCTTCGCCCGCAAACCGAAGGCCTGCTCGGTCACACGGAGCGCAAGAAATCTGACCTCGTCCCAGTCTGAGGCCAAAGCCGCTTCACCCAGCGCGCGCGCTTCGATCGATATCTCCGCGATGCCGATGAGACGTGCTCTGTAAGAGGCAGTTGCTTGTTTCATAAAATGCCTGCGGGCAATACAGCCCAAGCTTTCCAGCGGGCAAGACCATGCGTCGAGAGGATTTTTCGCTACCTTGGTCCGCCAACTTGCGGCCTGGCGATGGCTGCGAGTTGGTCTGCGCGGTTGCCTATGAAAGCGCGCAGCCTAGGCTACAAAAGGCTAGCACGATCCAAATCAAAATATCGGCAGGCTCCGAACCAGGAAGCCTTCGGGCCATCGAAGATCGCATGCCTATCCCCGCTTTTCCAACAGTGCGACACCGCGCGCGATAGCCTCATTGAGCAAATGATTCTTGCAGGCTCGTGTTTGGCACGCATATCACTAACCGCAAGCAAGGCGGGGCTTTAAAGGCTCGCTCTCAGAACAAGCTGACGCAGCGGCTCATGTCTGGCCGCTGCGTCGTCGGCCTGGATGGAATAGTCATCGGCAAGACTGTTGCTACCACAGTCTTTCGCCGCTAACGCCATCTCTCTTAGCAAGAGCACCCGCTCATCCACGG
>Ga0247742_10000677_pt1 | contig 26392 bp, 25 predicted proteins | sample UWRJL208509C2_FD_180944 | JGI IMG/M metagenome (GOLD analysis project Ga0247742, IMG submission 180944) | Plant litter microbial communities from Arlington Agricultural Research Station in Wisconsin, United States - UWRJ-L208-509C-2 | ecosystem: Environmental > Terrestrial > Plant litter >...
TTGATCCTGGCTTGCCGTATGGCGAAGCAGGGCCTTGGTGAGTTCGGGAGTCATGGGGGCATCCTATGCCTCTGAGCAGGATCAGGCAAGAATAAGCCGGGTTCGCGCATTCCGTCCCGGGCGCGACGGGCCTATCGTTGGCGCAGGCCCAACTACCGAAGCAAAGCTCATGACCAACGAAAATTCAGCAAATAGCGCGGCCAGGATCGCCCTCGTTACCGGCGGCAGCCGCGGCATCGGCCGCAGCACCGTGCTCCACCTGGCGGCGCGCGGTGTCGATAGCATTTTCACCTATCGCGAGAATCAGGCAGAGGCGGCCAAGGTGGTCGCTGGCGTCGAGGAGCGGGGCAGGCGGGCCATCGCGGTCAAGCTCGATACCGGCGTCGCTGCGTCGTTCGACGCGTTCGTGGGGCTGGCGAAGTCGGCCATCGGTGACCTCGGCGCCGAGCGCTTCAACTATCTCGTGAACAACGCGGGCCAGTCGTTGCACAAGCCCTTCGACCAGACCACCGAAGAGGAACTGGACGCCATCTACAACGTCCACTTCAAGGGTGTTTACCTGCTCACGCAGAAGCTCCTGCCGTTGATCGCCGATGGCGGACGCATCATCAACATCTCGTCCGGCCTCGCGCGCTTCTCCATGCCTGGCAGCTCGGCGTACGGCGCGATGAAGGGTGCCGTGGAAGTGCTGACGCGCTACCTGGCCACCGAGCTAGGTTCCCGCGGCATCGCGGTGAACACCGTGGCGCCGGGTGCGGTCGCCACCGATTTCAGTGGCGGCATGGTGCGTGACACGCCGGAGTTGGCCAAGCGCATATCGAGCATGACCGCACTGGGCCGCGTGGGCCTCCCGGACGACATTGGCGCGATGATCTCGTCCCTGCTTTCGGACGATAACCGTTGGATCAGTGGTCAGCGCATCGAGGTGTCCGGCGGCATGCTGGTTTAATGCCGCGGTGAAGAGCACTGGTGACACTTCCGCCTCCACGGGACGGAATTTCATTCCCCGATAACATGACGACCGTTAGCTTTCGCGGCAGGTATTCGCTGGTGAGAGCATGATTGACACGAAGGTTCGCGAGCGCGTGGACGCGCTCATGGCACGAGGTGGTCGCCGGATTCTCGGCATCGCCGGTGCACCCGGTGCAGGGAAGTCCACTCTTGCGGCGCAACTGGCCGCCCATCTGGGCAAGGCCGCCGTCATCGTCCCGATGGACGGGTTCCATCTTGCCAACGCCGAACTGAAGCGCCTGCAGCGTGCCGAACGCAAAGGCGCATTCGACACGTTCGATGCGTTCGGCTATGTCGCCTTGCTCCGACGTCTCCGAAGTCCGGTTCACGGCGAAACCGTCTACGCCCCCGCCTTTCATCGCGAGATCGAGGAGGCCGTGGCCGGCGAGATTCCCGTTGGCGCCGATGTGCCCCTGGTCATCACCGAGGGCAACTACCTGCTCCTCGACGAAAGCCCCTGGTCCGCGATCCACGGACTTCTCGATGAGGCCTGGTACGTCGAGGTGGATGGCACGCAGCGCAAGGCACAACTCCTGGAGCGCCACATGCGCTACGGACGAAGTCGGGACGACGCGCTGGACTGGATCGAGAACACCGACGAGCCGAATGCTCGCCTCATTGCCGCGACCGCCGGTCGCGCCGACTTCCGGGCTCGCGTCGAGCTGGAGATGAAACATGCGCACAGTGAGTGAAACGATGGATACCCCAGCAGCGGCAACGCCGCACCTGGGTCTGGTGCTCGGTATCGCAGTGGTCGCGGCGCTCGGCGGCCTGTTGTTCGGCTATGACACCGGCATCATCGGTGTCGCACTGTTAGGCCTGGGGCGACAGTTCGCATTGGACGATACGGCCAAGCAGCTGGTGACCGGCGCGATTATTTTCGGTGCGCTGTTCGGTTGCCTTGGCACCGGTCCGCTATCGGATCGTTTCGGCCGCAAGCGCATGGTTGTCGTCGTTGGCGTGCTTTTCGCCCTGGGCTCGATCGCCTCGGCGATGTCACCGAATGTCGAACTGCTGATCGCGTCACGCTTCCTGCTTGGTCTGTCCGCGGGCAGTTCCACGCAAATCATCCCCGTGTATATCGCCGAGGTAGCGCCCCCTCAGCATCGCGGCAAGATGGTGGTCCTGTTCCAGTTCATGGTCGTCTTCGGTATCACCATCGCGTACTTCACCGGGTTCGTGCTCGGTGAGCACTGGCGCTGGATGTTCGGCCTCGGCGTGGTTCCCGCCATCGTTCTGCTGCTGGGCATGCTGGTATTGCCGGAGAGCCCGCGCTGGCTGGTGGTGAAGGAGCGCAAGGCCGAAGCGATCAAGGTGCTCGAGCGCGTGCGCGGGAACCATTCGGCGGCCGAGACCGAAGTGGCCGAGATCCAGACCGTGACGCAGAACCAGGAGGTCGGTACCTGGAAGGATCTGTTCAAACCGTGGATCCGCCCTGCCGTCATCGTGGGTGCGAGCATCTCGATGTTCTCGCAGATTACCGGCAACAACGCGCTGATCTACTACGCGCCGACCATCCTGACCAAGGCCGGGTTTTCGGACAAGGCAGCCGTGCTGGCCACGGGTGGTAGCACCATCCTGGTCGTCATCATGACCGTGGTCGGCAGCTTCCTCGTCGATCGCATCGGTCGTCGCAACTACCTGCTGTGGATGATTCCCGGATCGATCGTCGCGCTGGCCCTGATGGGCTACCTCTTCGAGGGGGCAGGCCCTACCACCGATTTCAGCCGTTGGGCGGTCGTCGCCTGCCTGGCCGCCTATCTGATGCTCAACTGCGGTGGCTTCGGTGTCTGCATCTGGCTGATCAACTCGGAGGTCTATCCGCTGTTCGTACGAGGGAAGGGCGCAAGCCTGGGTGCCTTCAGCCACTGGTTCTTCGATCTGATCGTGACCCTCACCACGCTGTCGCTGGTGACCTGGCTGGGCGCTGCCCATACTTTCTGGCTGTACGCAGTGATCTCCCTGTTCGCTTTGGTGTTCATCTACTACCTCGTGCCCGAAACCAATGGCAAGAGCCTCGAGCGCATCGAGCACGAGCTGCGTGAGAACCGCTTCTATCCTTACCAGCAACGGCGGGCTGAAGCCCGGCTCGCGAAGTAGTACGCTCGCGGCATGAGCACCCCGCAAGAAAACCTGCTTGGCAGCTACCTGAAGGACCGCCGGGCGAAACTCGACCCGGCGGCCTTCGGCATGCCGACCACGCGCCGTCGCACGCCAGGTCTGCGACGCGAAGAGGTCGCGTTGCGAGCGAACGTGAGCGCCACCTGGTACACATGGCTGGAGCAGGGCCGTGGCGGGGCGCCGTCGACGGAAGTACTGAATCGGCTCTCAGCCGCCCTGGCGCTCACGGCCGTAGAACGTGAGCACCTTTTCCTGCTCGCGCAGAACCGTCCGCCCGAGGTGACGTACAACGCCCCCGATGCGATCACGGCCCAGTTGCAGCGGGTGCTGGATTCGATGGAGTTCAGTCCTGCGCTCGTGAAGACGGCGCAGTGGGACATCGTCGGATGGAATGCCGCGGCCGCCGCCGTGCTCACCGACTACGGTGTGCTTCCGCCGGAACAACGCAATGTGTTGAGGCTGCTCTTCGCCACTGACCGCGTTCGCAACAAGACGCGTCACTGGGAAGAACACGCGCGTTTAGCGGTGGCGGCCTTTCGTGCGGACATTGCCCGGCTCGGCGCCACGAACAGCGTAAGGGGCTTCGTGGACGAGCTGATCGCACTGAGCCCGGAGTTCGAAGCCATCTGGAACGACTACGATCTGCAGAGCTATGGTGAATGGACCAAGCAGATCGCCCATCCACTGGTGGGCGAAATCACGCTGGAATACTCGTCATTCGCCGTCGACGGGCGGCCCGAGCTTGGTCTGATCATCTATACGCCGGTCGGCGCCATCGACAGGGAGCGCGTGGCAAAGCTCGTCGAGGCCAGGCGGGCGACCCTGGTCCTCTGACCGAAGCGGCGTCCCTAAGGACAGCTTGCCGAGTTACCGACGGACTGCCAGCACGCCATCCAATGCCAGCTCGGCCTTGAAGCCAGCTTTCTCCAGGCGCTTGGCCACCTCACGCGGCACATCACGCCCACTGGTGAGCTTGTTCGGACTGCCGGTGTAGTGAAACAGACGGCCGCCGCGGCGAAGCACCCGTGCGAGTTCGTTGTAGAAGACTTGCGAGTAAAGCTCGCCGGCAATGCCGAAGCGCGGCGGATCGTGCAGCAGGGCGTCGATCGACGCATCGGGAATGTTGCCGATCGCCAGGGAGACGTCGCCGTGCGTGAGTTGCAGGCGGCCCGCGCTGGATGAGGCATCCGGGTCGGGCGACCATGGGTTCAGGGTACGCAGCCACAGCACGTCCTCGTTCTTTTCGAACGAGATGATCCGCTCGACGCCGCCTTCCAGGCAGCACGCCGCGAAGTAACCGAGGCCACCGCAGGTATCGAGCACCACCTTGCCGCGAGGTTCGACGAGTGCGACCTTGCGCCGTGCGTCTTCGAAAGGCGACTCCTTCGACGTGGGTAACATCTTGATCCCGTCGATCTCGAAGGTCGGCGCGCCCCAATCGGTCGGCACCAGCTTTATCAGCGAGCCCGAGAAACGGGACACCCCGGCGAACTCGTCGCCGTCCCAGTAATAGATCGCGCGGTCCTTGAGCTTGGCCGGATACGGGAACATCTGGCCGAGGCGCTGCCATGCCTCAGGCTGTAACGCGACGCTTTCTTCGGAACGCCCCAGATCCATCGACCCCGTCCATTCGGAGGCGCCCACGTCACGGGCGGCAAGCAGCTCCCGCGCGACGGAGAGCGTAAGCAGGGGACCGGCATAGTGCGACAAGGGAACTCCAGATGCCGGCGAGCGGCGGAAAAGCGATATCGGGTCGCCATTCTAGGGTTCTGGCCGGTTGTGCGTACAATTACGGATGGAATGCTGCCCGAACGGGGCGCTTAATGGATGTCGACGTTGACTCACGGATGGTCGGGCATGCGCGCCGCGATGCTCACGATGATGGTTCTGGCCTCACCGGCCGCGGTACTGGCCTCAGGGCCGCCCGGCGCGGCGACTGCGGTCGCTTCGGTCCACGCCAGCGTACCCGCCACGCACATCCTGAGCCTGCCACCGCCAACCGCGGGCATGGCACCCATCGCCGACGAACTCATTCCACCGGTACCGTATACGGCGCAGACCGTCGCCTTCGTGAAAACCTTTGTCGTCACGGCGACGTACGACGGCAAGCCCTATCGAATCGAAGTCGTCGTGGTGGACTCGCAGGGACTCGTTTATTCGACGTCGCAACAGGGCAGGGACGCGCAGGACACCGAAAGCCGTGATCGCCTGGACGTCCATGTCACTGGGCTCGCACCGGTCGTTTTCGATCTGTCCGTACGCAAGGCCGATGCCCATGCCGCCGCGACACGCGAACGCGTGGCGGTCGGCGACCTGGAGCAGGGCCATTCGGCTTTCGCACTGCGCGAAAACAGGCTTGCCGTCGTGGTCGAGCGGCTGGACGACGAAGTCGACCTTCGTTAGAACTTGTCGACGTCGATGATCGCCTTGGCGAACGCCTGCGGTGCCTCCTGCGGCAGGTTGTGACCGATACCACCGCTGATCAACCGGTGCTCGTACTTGCCTGTGAATTTCTTCGCGTAGTTGCCCGGATCCGGATGAGGTGCACCATTGGCGTCGCCTTCCATCGTGATCGTGGGCACGCCGATGGTCGGAAACGCCGCCAGCTTCGCTTCCAGCGCGTCGTACTGCGGCTCGCCTTCGGCAAGCCCGAGACGCCAGCGATAGTTGTGGATCGTCACGGCGACATGGTCGACGTTGTTGAACGCGGGCGCGGAACGCTCGAACGTATCGTCGTCGAAGTGCCACTGGGGAGACGCCTGTTCCCAGATCAGGTGGACGAAATCGTGCGTGTGCTGCGCGTAGCCGTCGCGGCCACGGTCGGTGGCGAAATAGAACTGGTACCACCACTGCAACTCGCTCTTCGGCGGCAGCGGCTTCTTGTTACCTTCCTGGCTGCCGATGAGGTAACCGCTCACGGAAACCATCGCCTTGATGCGCTCGGGCCACAGCGCGGCCATGATGTTGACCGTGCGGGCACCCCAGTCGAAGCCGGCCACGGTGGCCTTCTTGATCTTGAGGGCATCCATCAAGGCGATGATGTCGGACGCGATCGCGGCCTGCTGGCCGTTACGGGGCGTGTCAGCCGAAAGAAACTGCGTGCTGCCGTAGCCGCGCAGGTAGGGAACGATCACGCGGTAGCCGGCGGCGGCGAGGATTGGCGCGACTTCCACGAAGCTGTAGATGTCGTAGGGCCAGCCGTGCAGGAGGATCACCACGGGACCCTTGCGTGGACCGTCTTCGGCATAACCGATATCGAGGACACCGGCCTTCACCTGTTTGAGTGCACGAAACGCGGTGGCCCCACCGCCCGTTGCATCGGCAGTACCGCTGGCAGCGGCGCTGGTGGCCCCGGCGGTGGTCCCGCTCACGGCTTTGGCGCCAGGGCTGGCCATGGCGCTCAGACCGAACGGTGCGAGTACCATGCCCAGTGCCGCGGCACCCATGAATTTCCGCCGTCTCTGATCGAGTACATCCTGATCGAGTACATCCGACATCGCAATCTCTCCCGTGGTAGTGGGAGCTACAGTAGCGCCGCCGGTCGCCGGGTGATTGCACCCGTCTCCACGGTTTTGAAACGCTATGTATCCTCCGGTTCCAGAGATACATTCGGATACAAAAAGTCGCCTTCGCAGTATCCTGTTGGGCTTATTTCAGGAAATGCCGCCGTGATTGAGAAAGACCAGCTTGTGATGATGTTCGAACAGATCGCCGACAACACGGACTGGGACCTGTCCGCACCGCTGATCTGGGGCTTTTTCTTCACCGACGCATCCGCCGAGAAGCTGCGTGCCGTCACGCCTGTCCTCGAGCAGGGCGGCTATCGCTTCGTCGATGTGTCCCTCGCCGACAAGGAAGAGCCTGCCGATCCCGACCTGTGGATGCTCCATGTCGAGAAAATCGAGATCCACACGCCGGACACGCTCGACGCGCGCAATAGGGAGCTCTACCGGTTCGCCGCCGAGCACGGCCTGGGCGCATATGACGGCATGGATGTCGCGCCGGTCGACCCCGAAGCAGAGGACGACTGAGCCGCATTCACCCGTGATGTGAAGAAGCCTTCACGAGGCACCGGACAAGAGGCAGTACCTTGGCGCCATGCGCACACCCACAGACCCCTTGCACATGGACGATTCAGCTTACCGTCGGCTCGTTGAAGGCATCTCCGACTACGCAATTTTCTGGCTGCAGCCGGACGGCGCCGTGGCCACATGGAACGCAGGCGCGTTCCATGCCACCGGCTACGCCGCCCGGGACATCGTCGGTGCTCCCTTCTCTTTTCTTTTCTCGGGCGAGGACACCGGCGCCGCGGCGCCTGCGGCCTTGCTCGAGCTCGCACTTCGCGAAGGGCGAAGCGAACTGGACACCTGGCTGGTGCGCAAGGACGGCACGCGCTTCTGGGCGCAGATCCTTGTCGATCCCGTGCGGGACGGCGACACGCCGCTCGGCTTTGGCGTGGTCATGCGTGACCGCACCGAACGCAGGCGCATCGACGAGGAACTGAGGAACAGCCAGGAGCAGTTTCGCGTACTGGTCCAGGGCGTGGCCGATTACGCCATCTACATGCTCGATCCCGGCGGCCACATAACAAGCTGGAACTCAGGCGCCGAACGAATCAAGGGGTACGCGCCCAGCGAGGTCATCGGGCGCCACTATTCGGCCTTCTTTACCCCGGAAGACGTCGCGCGCGGCGAACCGACGACCAACCTCGAGGCCGTGGTGCGTGAGGGACGTATCGAAACCGAAGGCTGGCGACTGCGCAAGGATGGCAGCCGCTTCTGGGCGCACGTGGTCATCGACAGAATCACGGACGATACCGGGAAGCTCATCGGGTTTGCCAAAGTCACGCGCGATGTCACGGAGCGGCGCGCATCCGCCCTTGCACTGGAAGAAACCCGCGATGCGCTGTTCCAGTCGCAGAAGCTCGAAGCGGTGGGCCAGCTGACCGGCGGCGTGGCGCACGATTTCAACAACCTGCTGATGGCGGTGCAAGGCAACCTGGAGCTCATGCGCGATCACGCCGAGCTACCCGAGCGCCTGAATCGGCTGGTCGGCAATGCCTTGTCGGGCGTTCGACGTGGCGTCAGCCTGACCCAGCGCATGCTGGCCTTTGCGCGTCGCCAGCAGCTCCACCTGGAGTCGGTCAACGTGGTCACGCTGGTCTCGGGCATGTCGGACCTGCTGCGGACTTCACTAGGCCCGTCGATCGCGATCGAAGTCCGGTTTCCACTCGCACTTCCCGACGTCATGGGTGACATCAACCAGCTGGAGCTCTGTGTCCTCAATCTTTGCGTCAACGCGCGGGATGCGATGACCGAGGGCGGCGTCATCACCATCCAGGCAGCAACCGAAGAGGTTCACGGCTCGCACATCCTGCATCTTCAGCCCGGCAAGTATGTGCGCCTGGCGATTTCCGACAATGGCTTGGGCATGGACGCTGCCACGCTTGCGCGTGCGACAGAGCCTTTCTTCACCACGAAGGGTGTCGGCAAAGGGACCGGGCTGGGTTTGTCGATGGTGCACGGTATCGCCCAGCAATCGGGTGGTGCCCTGCAGCTGGAAAGCAGCGAGGCCGGCGGCACGACCGTTTCGATCTACCTTCCCGTCGCGTCACCGGAGGCGACCGCAAAGCCGTCTGGTCCTCCCGTCGAAACCGACCGCCTGACGACGGTCGTTGAGGAGAGCCACGGTCCGTTACCCGTGATCCTGGTGGTCGACGACGATCCGCTGGTCCTGTCCACGGCCGTCGAGATGCTCAATTACGCGGGTTACGACGCGCGTGGCGCGGGCTCGGCCAGAGAAGCCCTGCGCAGCCTGGAGACGATCGACGAGCTGGTTGCCGTCGTCACCGACCATGCGATGCCCGGCATGACAGGGTCCGAGCTTGCCAGCAAACTGGCCTCGATACGACCCGGCCTGCGCGTGGTGCTTGCGAGCGGCTACGCGGAACTTCCGGTGTCGGCGCCGGGCATCGCCGTGCAGCTCCAGAAGCCGTTCGGGCGAGATGCCTTGCTTGCGGCCATACGCGGCAGCGCGTGACGCGTCATGGCTGGTGTTCGGAGATCACGACGGGCGCCGCCTTCTTCATCCGAGCCAGCAACATGACGAAGAACGGCGTCGCCATGAGTGGCAGGTTGCTCAGGGCCGGCCACCAGATCGCGACAACGATTGCCAGGGTCGCCATGCAAGGCATGCCCAGGCTGCGTCGAATCGCGACAGCGACATCGTCCGCGGAGACATCCCGGTACAGGTACGGGGCCCGGAGGGCGCGTTTTACCAGCCGGTACTGACACAGGCCCGCCACCACCAGGGTGAAGGCGTAGAACATCTGCGGCACGCGGTCGGTGAAGTGGGTGCTCATCAGGGCCGTGGGAAACGGGATGAAGGCAACCACCATGAGCAGGGTCAGGTTGGGCCAGACGATGGATGGGTCGTAGTGGCCAAGTCGCCCGAACGTGCGGTGGTGGGCCGCCCAGAGCGCACCCACCACGTAGAAGGTGAGAACGAAGCCGACGAAGTGTGGAATCAGGTTGCCGAGCGCCTGCAACCAGGCTTCGTCCGTGCCGACCACCGGTTCCGGCACCTTGATGTCGATGACCAGCAAGGTCATGGCGATAGCGAACACGGCGTCCGAGAAGAACGTGAGCCGTTCGACCTGCTGATCCTGATGCGGCATGCGATGCCTCCCCTTTGTGGCCCCGGACCCGATCATCCCGCGAGGCGGCGCCAAGGGGAAGGGGGACAGACTCCTGTAGAATCGCCCCATGGCACTCAAATCCACGGTCTTCAAGGCCGATCTGCAGGTCAGCGACATGGACCGGCACTACTACCAGGCACACCCCCTTACCATCGCCCAGCACCCGTCGGAAACCGACGAGCGCATGATGGTCCGGGTGCTTGCGTTCGCGCTGAACGCCGACGACTCCCTGGCCTTCGGCAAGGGCATCAGTTCTGAGGACGAGCCGGACCTGTGGCGCAAGGAGCTGACCGGCGAGGTCGATCTTTGGATCGAAGTCGGCCAGCCCGATGAACAGCGCATCCGCCGTGCGGCGGGGCGCGCCAATCGCGTCATCGTCTACACGTACAGCGGGCGTAGCGCCGAAGTCTGGTGGAAGAAGACCTCGGCTGCCGTGGCACGCACGAAGAACGTCTCGGTAATCGACATTGCACCGGCTACTGTCGAGGCGCTCGCCGCACTCACGCAGCGCACGATGCAGATCCAGTTCATGGTCCAGGACGGCCAGGCACAGATCATCAGTGGCGACACGGTGTTACCGGTCGAACTCACGACGCTGGCCTGACGTTCAGTTTAACCACGCCGTATTTGAAGCAACCCGTCGTGGCTTGGTTCACCTGCCGCCACGTTTACAGGCGCGTCATTTTCGAGAAAGTTTTCGGTAAGGCACAGGGGCGCAGCATGCGTTCACTTTCCAACCCCATGCCAGCCCGAGGACATAAACGATCATGCGCAACACGACAAAGGCCTTTCTTTTTTCCGCCGGCCTCATGCTCGGCGCCGCCGCGATGAGCAGCCCGGCCGCCGCGGCCACCCCGGTGAAAAACATCGTGCTCGTACACGGTGCGTGGGTTAACGGCAGCGGATGGAAGCCGGTATACGACATCCTGACGAAGGACGGCTACCACGTATCCGTCGCCGAGCATCCTCTGACCTCGTTCAACGACGACGTGACCGCGGTGAAGCGGATCGTCGACATGCAGGATGGCCCCACCATCCTCGTCGGCCACAGCTACGGTGGCGCGATCGTCACGGACGTCGGTAACGATCCCAAGGTAGCGGGCCTGGTGTATATCGCCGCACATGCGCTCGATCAGGGCGAGACCGAAGTGGGCAACGGCAAGCTGTATCCGAACAAGACCAAGGCCGTGAAGAAGACGGCCGACGGCTTCACCTATCTCGACCCGGCGTTCTATCCGGCCGACTTCGCCGCCGACCTGCCCAAGCCACAGGCGGAGTTCGAAGCCCAGGCGCAGGAGCTCACGTCCGCCGAAGTGTTCACGGTGCCCGCCGGTCAACCGGCATGGAAGAGCAAGCCGACCTGGTACGCGGTCGCCACCGCCGATCGCATCATCAATCCGGATCTCGAGCGGATGTATGCCAAGCGTGCGCATGCCCACACGATCGAGGTCGAGGGCGCGAGCCACTCGGTGTACGAATCGCACCCGAAGGAAGTCGCCGCGCTGATCGAAGACGCGGCGCGCAACGCCATTCCGTAATCGGCCGTGACCCTATCGCCGCTGAAGCGGCTCCCACAGTTGGGGCCGGGTAAACTCCTCAAGGAATCAGGCGAGCTTTTCTTTCAGGAAGGCCCAGGTGCGATCGTTGGCGAGCTTCGCGGCTGCGGCGTCATAGTGCGCACCGCCGTGGCGTGAGAAGGCATGGTTGCAGCCGGGATAGCTGTAAATCACGACATTGGGCTTACCGGCGAGTGCCTTCTTGATATCGGCTTGCGCGGTCTTGGTGATGTACTCGTCCTCTTCGGCAAGATGCATGAGGAACGGAGCGTCAATCGAGCCTGCCTCGGCGAGGTAGCTCTCGGTGTCGCCGCCATGGAAGGCGACGGCGGCGTCGACCTTGCTTCGTGCGGCAGTGAGGAAGGTCATCAGGCCGCCGAGACAGTAGCCCATCACCGCAACCTTGCCGGTGGCGCCCTTGAGCTTGCCAGCGGCGGCGATGGTGGCGATGACGTCGGCTACGCCTTCGTCGCGGTTGTAGGCCATGTACAGCGCCAGTCCTGCTTTCCAGTCAGCTTCGGAAGTGACGCCCAGATCGACGCCCGGCTGCTGACGCCAGAACAAGTCCGGTGCCACGGCAATGAAGCCCTGGGCGGCGAGGGCGTCACAGGTCTGGCGAACGTCTTCGTTGACGCCGAAGACCTCGTGCAGCACGACCACCGAGGGCGCCTTGTCTGCCTCGGGATAGGAAACGTACGCTCCGAAGTCGCCTGCGTCCGACTTGATCGTGATGTATTCGTGCATGCGGTTGTTCCTCTTATGATTCGCCACGTACCATCCGTCGGGGGTGACAGGATGGCTTGTCGAAAGCGAGCAGCATTTGTTCCTGCCGACGGCGGAAAGGTTGCCAGGGTGCCGCAAACCCATCGCCCGCTCCAACAAAAAAGCCCGCCCGGGTCAGGGACCGGGGCGGGCGCTTCAGCTTCGGAGGGTGCTTACTTCTTCAGATCGTAACGATCGAGATTCATCACCTTCGTCCAGGCCGCGACGAAGTCCTTCACGAACTTCTCGTTGGCATCCGAGCTCCCGTACACCTCGGCATTGGCGCGCAGTACCGCGTGCGAACCGAAGACCAGGTCGACGCTGGTGGCTGTCCACCTGCGAGTGCCCTTGCCGCGCTCGCTGCCTTCGAACGAATCCTTTCCTGTCTGCTTCCACTCCGTGCGCATATCGAGCAGGTTGCGGAAGAAGTCGTTGGTCAGCTTGCCCGGACGATCGGTGAAGACGCCATGCTTCGCACCTTCCACATTGGCACCGAGCACGCGCAGGCCGCCGATGAGCACGGTCATTTCAGGCGCCGTAAGCGTCAGCAGCTGCGCCTTGTCGATCAGCAAGGCCGTCGCGGGAACGCTGTAGTTGCCCTTCAGGAAGTTGCGGAAGCCATCGGCAATCGGTTCCAGGGATGCGAACGTCTCCACGTCGGTCTGTTCCTGCGAGGCGTCGGCACGACCGGGAGCGAAGGGAACCGTGACGGCCACGCCACCGTCCTTCGCGGCCTGTTCGACGGCAGCGCTGCCCGCCAACACGATCAGGTCGGCGAGGGATATCTTCTTCCCACCGGTGCTGAACTCGGAACGGACGGTTTCCAGCTTCGCAAGCACCTTCGACAGCTGCGCGGGCTGGTTGACCTTCCAGTCCTTCTGCGGTGCCAGGCGGATGCGCGCACCGTTGGCGCCACCACGCTTGTCCGAGCCTCTGAACGTCGATGCCGACGCCCAGGCCGTCGATACGAGTTCCGGAATGGTCAGGCCAGAAGCGAGCACCTTCGCCTTCAGCGAGGCCACGTCGGCGTCCGTGACCAGTGCATGGTCAACGACGGGAATGGGATCCTGCCAGAGCAGTTCTTCCTTGGGTACTTCCGGGCCGAGATAACGGGCACGCGGTCCCATGTCACGGTGCGTCAGCTTGTACCAGGCACGTGCGAAGGCATCGGCGAACTGGTCCGGGTGCTCGAGGAAGCGCCGCGAGATCTTCTCGTACGCGGGATCCAGGCGGAGTGCCAGGTCCGTGGTGAGCATGGTGGGGCGATGGCGCTTCGATGGGTCGTAGGCGTCGGGAATGGTTTCGTTGGCATCCTTGGCGACCCACTGGTTCGCACCCGCGGGGCTCTTGGTCAGTTCCCATTCGTGACCGAACAGGTTCTCGAAGAACTGGTTACTCCACTTCGTCGGCGTCTGGGTCCAGGTGACTTCGAGACCACTGGTGATCGTGTCCGGGCCCTTGCCAGTGCCGTAAGTGTTCTTCCAACCGAAGCCCTGGTCTTCCAGGCCGCCGGTTTCGGGTTCATCCAGGACGTGCTTGGCGTCGGCGGCACCGTGCGTCTTGCCGAAAGTGTGACCGCCGGCGATGAGGGCGACGGTCTCTTCGTCGTTCATGGCCATGCGGCCGAACGTCTCGCGGATGTCGATGGCTGACGCGATAGGATCGGGATTGCCTTCGGGGCCTTCGGGATTGACGTAGATCAAACCCATCTGCACGGCGGCCAACGGATTCTCGAGGAGGCGTCCGTCTTCGGTGCGGTCTTCTTCGATACCGTGCAATTCGGCTTCGGCCGTGATCACACCTTCTTCGTGCGCGCCAGCGTCGTGCTCGTTGCCTTGGGTCTTACCTTTGCCGTAGCGATGATCGCCACCGAGCCACTCGGTTTCCGTACCCCAGTAGACGTCCTGGTCCGGTTCCCACGTGTCTTCACGGCCACCGGCGAAACCGAACGTCTTGAAGCCCATGCTTTCCAGGGCGACGTTGCCGGTGAGGATGATGAGGTCGGCCCAGGAGATGCTGCGACCGTATTTCTGCTTGACCGGCCAGATCAGCCGACGCGCCTTATCGAGGCTGACGTTATCGGGCCAACTGTTCAATGGCGCGAATCGTTGCTGGCCGCGTCCACCGCCGCCACGGCCATCGCCGATGCGATAGGTGCCGGCGCTATGCCAGGCCATGCGAACGAAGAGTCCACCGTAGTGCCCGAAGTCGGCAGGCCACCAATCCTGCGAGTCGGTCATGACGGCGAGGAGGTCCTTCTTTACCGCCGCCAGGTCGAGCTTGTTGAATGCCTCGGCGTAATTGAAGTCCGGGTCCATCGGATTGGATCGGGAAGAGTGCTGGTTGAGCAGATCCACGCGTAGCTGTTTGGGCCACCAATCCTTGTTCGTCGTACCGCCGCCGGCGGTGTGATTGAACGGGCACTTCGCTTCGTTCGTCATTCGCGCTTCTCCTTGGGGTGGGCCGGCGCGAAGGATCGCTTTCCGGCATTGCCTGTGAACGCATAGGGCTGACTATACGGGCACCCTGGAGATTGCAGAAATTGATTGAAGTTATCGTGACAAAAGGCTGTGTCTATCGAGATCGCAGGTAAGTATCGGATTTAGCTACGATCGGATCGCGCATCGGCATCGACCACTATCGCCTCAGCCCCCTTAGTAACCGCTGGTCCGCTTCTTTTCACGCTCGTCGTTCCAGGCCCGCTGCGAGGCTTCATCCTGGAAGGTCCAGGCGACGAAGCGACTCTGCTTGTTGCCCTGCGCCATGTTGATCGTGCGCACGTCGAGGGCCTTCGCGCGGGTCAGTTCGCGGTAGATGGCAGGGAGATGCTCGCCGCGTGCGACCAGCGTGGTAAACCAGAGCACCGTGCGCGAGTAACTGGTGCTTTCGGTGATCATCGTGCGGATGAAGCGCTCCTCGCCGCCGCGGCACCACAGCTCTCGGCCCTGGCCACCGAAGTTCAGGTTGGTCGTTCGCGGGGCTTTGGTGGTGTCGAGGTTACGTGTCTTGCGCAGGTTGCCGGCGGCGGCTTCCTTCGCGGAAGCGTGGAACGGCGGGTTGCACATGCTGACGTCGAAGCGATCTTCCGGGCGCAGGAGTTGCTCGAAGATGTGCTCGGGCTGCTCCTGGCGCCGCAGGAAGATGGCGTCGCCCAGGCCGGGATTGCCATCGACAATGCCCTTGGCGGCCCGCAGCGCAGCGGTGTCCACTTCCGAGGCGGTGAACCGCCAGCCGTACTCGCGATTGCCGATGAGCGGATAGATAATGTTGGCGCCTGTGCCGATGTCGAGGGCACGCACGCCCGGACCGGTGGGGATCTCGCCGCCGTTGGAACTGGCCAGGAGATCGGCCACGCCATGGACATAATCCGCGCGGCCGGGAATGGGTGGCACGAGGAAGCCCGCCGGGATGTCCCAGTGGGCGATGCCATACTGACTCTTCAACAGCGCGCGGTTCAGCGCCCGCACGGCATGCGGATCCGAGAAGTCGATGCTGTCCTCGCCGTGGCCGTTGTCGCCGACGTAGGCCGCCAGCAGGGGCAGCTGCCGCGACAGCTCGGCAAAATCGTAGCGGCCGGTGTGGCGGTTGCGCGGGTGCAGGGACGTCACCGCGGGGGCGGCGGATTTGGGTTTCTTCATCGCAAGGGGCCAGTTGGACGGCGGGGCAGCGCTATTGTCGCAGATGCGCCGCCATGTTCCGTGGCACCATGGTTTTCTTTGCAAGGCTGACCCCATGGATGCCAAAACGGCGTGGCCAGACCGCGTAACCATCGACGGAACGGTCTTCAAGGCTCGTGTGGACTCGGGAGACGGCCTCATCAGCCTACCCTGTGCCACCGAACCCCAGGTATCCGTTGGCGATGTGATCACCCAGACGGTGGGCCGCCGCGAGAACTCGCTCGAGGTGCTGGAGGTCGACTTCCAGCCGAACGGTTCGCTCGGCATCGGCACCGTCCATCGCCATCTGCTGGTGCTCACTGTGGAGCCGACCACCTCGCAGGCGCATACCCAGCAGCCTGGGGCGGCCGCACCCGCTGCAAGGGCAGCCCCGCGTCAGGCAGCGCCGATTCCCACCGCCCAGGCCGCGCCGCCGAGTCCGCTCAAGCTCGCCGAGCTGGTGGAGCGGGTGTCGCGCGGCAGCGATGTCGAGGCAAAAACGATGCTGGTGGCGTTGTTGGACAACGCATCGGTTTCAGCCATCGTCGGACCGGTGACTGCGCTGGGCATGCGGGCGAAGCTACGTTCGTGATCTACACATCCGGCACGAGGCGATGCACGTAGCCCTCGCACGTTCCTCACGGAATCGCCGTCACGTTGCTCGCGTCAGAGTCGCGAGACTCCGACGTGGCAGCACGTGACCGCGGATTGCGGTAGAGGGCGGCTGGCGAACATACCTGCCGCCTTACTTTTGCCGGAGTTCGTGCCTGTCAAATAGCCACGCGGAACTGCACATACGTCGTCCGCGGCGCGCCGACCATGCGACCGGCGTTGCCATCGACATTGCGCGTGTAGAAGCGCTTGTCGGCGAGGTTATTCACGCCGGCGTCGATGCTGCTGCCTTTCCATGCCGGGATCTGCCAGCTCACCTGGGCATTCCAAAGACGGAAACCCGGGATACGACCGACACGCGCATCCGGCGTCTCCTGGACGGTGTTGGCCGTATCGGAGAACTGACTGCTCTGGTGGGTGCTGGACAGATTGAAGGTCCACAGGCCGAGCTGGTATTTCGCGCCGGCGGTGTCCGTGCGGCGGGAGTAGAAGGGCACGTCGAGGCCTGCCGTGGTCCCGGATTCCTGGATCGCCTTCGTATAGGTGAAGTTCGCATACAGATCCAGGCCGCGTAGCGCCGACTGGTCCGCGAACTGGTAATCGATCGCCGACTCCAGGCCCTTGTGATTGGTCGCGCCGATGTTCTGGAAGGTGGGCGGCTGGATGCCCGGCACCTGCAGGATCTGGTTGTCGAAGCGCATCTTGAACACGGTCAGTTCGGCATGCAGCTGTGGACCCTGCCAGCGCGCACCCAGTTCGGCCGTGCGCGCGAGTTCCGGCTTCAACGGATTGGTCGCGGTCTGCGAGTTGAGCTGGATGTTCTGCACCGGGCCGAACGAGGTGCCGTAATCGGTGAACAGCGTCAGGTCCCGCGTGAGCAGGTACGAGATGTTGAGCGACGGCAGCGGCTTGTTGTTCAAGGTGCTGTACTGCTGGCCCAGGCTGGTGTCGACACGGTCGGAGTCGATGTGCTCGAAGCGGACACCTGGCGTGATGCGCCATTTGCCGATCGCGATCCGGTCGTCGAGGTAGGCCGCGCTGGCATCCGTCGCGTTGTCGAAGCGAGTAGGAGCGGTGAGCTTTCCAGTGGCCGTGCTCAGGTTGTAGCTGCCGTCGTCGCCACGCTCACGAAGGTAGCGGTAGCCGACCGTCACGTCGTTGGTAGTCTGCCCGAGCTCGAAGCGCTGCGTGTAGCGCGGCTCGATGCCGAACACCTTGTAGTTGCGCGGCTGCACGGCCAGCTGCGTACCCGTCGTATTGATCAGGGTGCTGCTGCGATAGCTTTCGTTATCGTAGACGCGCACTTCGACTTCGCTGTCGTCGGACAAGGTGTTGATGTAGCCGACATCGGCAGCCTTGCGATGGCCGTTCCAGAAATCGGTGGGTCGCGTGTTCTGGAACGGGTCGGCATCGTACTGGGCGACGGTCAGGCCGCCGGGTGTGCGCGACTTCACGTCGTAGTAGGAGAGCTTGCCGTAGATCTCGGCCGTCGGTCCCAGCGGGTAGCGAAACTTCAGCGCGACGTCGTTGACCTTCTCGTCGCTGCCGCGGCGCCAGTCGGTGCCGGTCATGCCGGAGTAGAGCAGGGCGAGGCCCAGCCCGTTGTTCATCGTGGCGCCGAGGAAGGTGCTGTACTGCTGGTTGCTCCCACCACCCTTGCCGTAGGCATTCTCGCGGATGGTCACGTCGCCGGACAGGTCGGGCGTGGACGGGATGGCGCGTGTATTGAAATTGATGATGCCGCCGACGTTCTGCGGTCCGTAGCGGACCGCACCGCCGCCACGAACGACATCGATGGACTCGATGTTGTTCAACGTTACCGGTGCCACGGACAGCTGCGGCTGGCCGTACGGGGCAAACGCCATCGGGATGCCGTCGAGCAGCACGGTAGAGCGGGGACTATAACGGCCGGTCAGGCCACGTACGCCGATACTGAGAGATACGGCGCTGCCGGCCGAGCCGGAGTTGTCGGTGGACTGGACGCCCGGGATGCGGCGCATGACATCGCCGATGCTGGTCGCGCCCGTGGCCTTGATCTGCGTGCTGTCGAGCACCGTGCGCGCCCCCGCGAAGGTCTTCACGCTGTCCTGAAGGCCCGTGCCCAGCCAGCTGCCGGCGACCTGGATGGAGTCGAGCGTGGCAGCGTCTTCTGCCGCTGCCGGCTTGGCTTCCTGCGCTTGAGCAGCATAGGGACTGGCCGCCAGGGCGGCTGCGATGGAAGCCGCGCTGAAGCGGAGGCGCAGGGCGGAGGCCCGGCGAGAGTGAGGCGAAAGCATGCTGAGCCCTTGGTTTTCGATGGCAGACAGGCCCCTGCCACGGAGGAGAGGTCAGTCGGTGCCTGTCGGATGCGAATAGGTTGCATTTGCAATGGGGCGGAAGTCTAGCATGCCGTTCGACATCTGAAACTAGGGCGCGTGGAAGGCCGCCTCGATGTTATGGCCGTCCGGATCGAGGATGAAGCCGCCGTAGTAGCCGTCGCTGTAATGCGTGCGCGGCCCCGGCGGGCCATTGTCACGACCTCCCGCATCCAGCGCGGCTTCGTGGAAGGCGCGAACGTCGTGCTGTGTCGTCACGCGGAAAGCCACGTGCACCGGCGGCTGGTTTGGCTCACCCTTGTAGATCCAGAAGTCGGCCTTGCCATTTTCGCCAAAGCCGGCGACATCGGTTCGACCGGTCACGGACGCGGGAATTTCCAGGAGCAGTTCATAGCCGATGGCTTTGAGCGTGGTTACGTAGAAAGCTTTGCTTCGCTCGAAGTCGCGTACGTAGATGCCGATATGGTCGATCATGCGGGAACCTGCACGGGTGGCTAAGGTGCCTGCAGCTTAGCCGGATACCGTGGGTACTTTCAGCCCTTCGTCAGCGCTTCATGGGGAACTGCAGGTTCACTCCCGCGAACACCTGGAACTGTGGCTGCCCCGCGCCGCTACGCGATACGGTCCACTGGGGTTCGAGGAAGATATTCAGCGTCGTGCCGCTCTCCAGCAGCTTCACCTTGCCCAGGCCGAAGCCGACAGGCATGGCGTAATTGCCTCGCTGCAGGTCGAAGTTCCACGTTGCTGTCGACCGCAGGTACCAGCCCCTGGGAAGGTTGTAGAGAATCAGGGGCTGAAAGGCGAGATTGTTCTGGTCGAGTCGTCGATTGGACCCCGCGAACGACTGCTGCCAGGTCACCAGCGTACCCAGCAGACCCCACTTCTGGGGTGCGATGACGATCGCGGCCAGTCCGGCCTGCCATTTGCCGGTGCCGGTTTCGTCCTTGCCTGCCGTCGGCGCGGTGAGCTGTGGCCCGATCGCGACCTCGGTATGGCCCACCTTGAAGGGAAACAGATCGATCAGGTTGAGATCGCCGATCGAGGTCGTCGTTCCTGTCTGGGTAGGTGCGGTCGCGATCGGAAGGGTATAGCGAAAGAGCTGCGGCGTGCCGAACGCCGCATTCGGGATGACGCCGCGAAACAGAAAGGCATTGGTGTAGTCGTTGCTGTCATAGAGCTGGGGTGCCCATTGATCGTGGAAATTGACCGTGATCTTCGGGGTAAGAGGGTTGTTGGCTTCATTGGCTTCACTCGACGGCGGCGTCGCCTGGGCGAACGCCGGAGTCGTCACCGCGACGGGCACGATGACGACCGCCATCAGGCAAAGCGCGCGAAACGTCCGGATCGGCTTTGCTTTGCACGCACGCGTCATGATTACCGCTCCGTAATGGGTATGCGTATCTATGCATGCATGGGCCGGCGAAGCGTCGGGAAAATGCATGAGAGGGCGTGCGTAGAACTACCTAGGCGGCCTCGTCCGGTCTGTCGATAACGTGCGAACATGCCCGGCAAGACCTGCCGGGAGGCAGGGCAGGGGAGGTTCCAGGCCGTGACCGCCGACCAGATCTACTCGCATATCCGCGTCGTACTCAGCATCATCCTTGGCCTGGGCATTACCACCTTGCTCAAGGGCATCGCATCGATCATCGAGCATCCCCGACGCTTCGGCTGGTCGTGGATCCACATGGGCTGGGTGGTCTGGGCACTCATCTCGATCATGACGTTCTGGTGGTGGGAATTCCGCCTCACCGAGGTGCCTGTCTGGACGTTCGGGTCTTACCTTTTCATCCTGTGCTACTGCGCGTTGTACTTCATGATGTCGACGATGTTGTTTCCGACGGACGTACGTGAGTTCGGCAGTTACGAGAACTACGTGCTGGAAAGGCGAGGCTGGTTCTTTGGGCTGATCGGCTTGCTTACACTGATGGATCTCGTCGATACATCGATCAAAGGCAGCGCTCGCTGGCACGTGTTGGGTGCAGCCTATATCGTGCATGCCGCCATCATGCTGGGCGTGGTGGTTCTGGGTCTGACGCAAAAGAGGCGGGGCGTACAGCTGGCCCTGGCGCTGTTCACGCTGGCCTACCAGGTCTGCTACTTCGCCTTCGAGTACTTCACGCTTTCGGTCGACTGAGGCTGGCGCGCCTTACGGGCTCAGTCGCCTGCGGAAGGGGCACAGGCATACCCCCGGTGTAATTTTTCATGATGCGGCCCGGTCTACCTGACTGCGTCACGTCTGCGAAAGGGCTACCTTTGGCATCGCCCCAACCCTGATTCCACCGACCAGAAGGAACACCAGGTATGAAATCAGCCTTTTATCTCGCGGCCACCGCCGCCGCGTTGTTCTCGGTAGCCGCCGCCGCGAAGTCGCCGCCGCCCGCCACCAGTCAGTCCATCGCCGCTGCTGTCGCCGATTCGCGTCGGCCCGAGAAGGACACCCAGCAGGACGCGGTGCGTCGTCCGGCGGACCTGGTCGCCTTTTCGAAGGTGAAACCCGGCGACGTCGTCATGGACGTATGGCCAGGCGGTGGCTACTGGACGCGGCTCTTCTCTCCGATCGTGGGAGCAAAGGGCAAGGTTTATGCCTACGTTCCCGCCGAGATCGCGGGCTTCAAGACGGATCCCGTCGCCATTGCAAAAGCGCTCGCGGCCGAACCCGGGCGCGGGAATGTGGAAGCCATCTCCGATCCGATCGCACAGCAGCCGGCGCCATCCGCGTTCAACACGTTCGATGTCATCTGGACCTTCGAGAACTATCACGATCTGCACGACAGCTTCATGAAGGGCGCGAGCGTGGATGCCTTCAACCAGGCCGTGTTCAAGCTCCTCAAGCCGGGCGGCTATTTCGTGGTGGTCGACCATGCGGCTGCGCCAGGCGCGGGCCTGAAGAATACGGAAGACCTGCACCGGATCGACCCCGCGACGGTGAAGGCCGAGGTCGAGAAAGCCGGCTTCGTTCTCGATGCGGAGTCCACCTTGCTCGCCAGCTCGGCAGACGACCACACCCTCAAGATCTTCGATCCTGCGGTGAAAGGTAAGACCGATCGTTTCATGCTTCGCTTCAAGAAGCCGGCGAAGTAAGGCTTCCCTTCGTTGACCGTGACCGGTCTCGTGTTTCTCGTGGCCGCGTCAAGGATCGTGTGGTCGTATCGGTTGCAGTCCGCTCCCCCTGTATTTCAAGATCGAGGACATTGTCATGCGTCATTTCAAATCAACGGTATGTGGCCTGGTGGCAATCGCCGGTGTCCTGATCGGCTCGAGCGCACACGCCGACAAGCGCACGCAACTCTCGCAGAATGACCTGAGCATCCCCGGCTGGGAGGAGGTGCAGATGCGCGTCGACCTGGACCCGGGACATATCGCCGCGAACCACCGCCATCCGGGTGAGGAGATCATCTACGTCGTCGAGGGCACCATCGAGTACGACCTGGAAGGCAAGCCCCCTGCAACGCTTACAGCGGGCGAGGTGTTGTTCGTGCCCAAAGGCGTCGTTCACAGCGCGAAGAATGTGGGCAAGACGAACGCCGCCGAAATCGGTACCTACATCGTGCCCAAGGGCCAGCCGCTTCTGGAATGGGTGAAATAGGGCGCCTTCATAGGGGAAGGAGCATCGCGCCAGCCGGATTGAACAAGAATTTGGCCGGGACGGGGCGCTGAATAGGAGGTCTCGGCGACAGCCTCGTCGCCACGACGGAGACAGCGCCATGAAACGCAGTCCGCTTCAGAGCATCCTCCTCGAGTCTGCCGCGGCGTTGGCCATGGTGGTCGGCGCCACCGGTGGACCGGCCTGGGCGGATGGTCCCGCCAAGCCGGTCAGCCCGGTCATCATGATCAACAAGGCTGCAGCCACTGCGCAGATAGACACCACGCCATTGCGTGGGTCGCTCAGCATGCTTTCCGGATCCGGCGGGAACATTACCGTGCTGAGCGGCAAGCAGGGCAAGCTCATGGTCGACGCGGGTATCGCCGTGTCCAGGCCACGAATCGAGGCCGCGCTGGCGGCGATCAGTAGCGCTCCCATCAAGTACCTCATCAACACCCATTACCACTGGGACCACACCGATGGAAATCCCTGGGTGAGGGACGACGGTGCAACGATCATCGCCACGGCCGGCACCGTGAAGCGCGTTTCAACAGCGACGCGCGTCGACGACTGGGACTTTACGTTTCCGGCGCTCCCCGCGCGAGCCGTCCCGACCGAGATCCTGACGGCGAACAAGACCTATCACTTCGACGGCCAGACGGTTGAGGTACGGCTGCTCAATCCCTCGCATACCGATACCGACCTTTATGTCGTCTTCAAGGAAGCCAACGTCGCGTCGCTGGGCGATCTTTTCTGGAACGGCGTCTATCCGTTCATCGACAACGAGAACGGGGGCGGCATCGACGGCATGATCAAAGCCGACGACGCGATCCTTGCCGCCTTGAACGACGATGTGATCCTGGTGCCGGGCCACGGCCCCGTGGGCAACAAGAAACAGTTCCGCGATTTTCGCGACATGCTCGCCGGCGTTCGCGACAAGGTGTCCGCACTGAAGAAACAGGGTAAGTCGCGTGACGAGGTGGTGGCGGCCAAGCCCACCGCTCAATATGACGCGGTATACGGGAACTTCGTGATCGGCCCGGACTTCTTTACCCGCATCGTCTACGACGGGCTCAGATAGCTTCCCAGGTGCCCATGTCCAGAGAGTCGGGCGACCATCCGTCCTCGAACAGCATCCACCGTTGCCGTAGTGCCTTACGGCGACGGACGATGCGTCGCGGAACAAACTGCCAGTATTGCTCGGCTTGGACGAACGTGGCTTCGCCATGCGATCCGAGGCGGACATCACCGGTCATCTGAAGCACGTCTCCGCTACGGAAGTCGGCGCACCACAGCCCCGCGCGGGGATTGACCAGGAAATTGCCCAACGTGTTGTAGAACGTGTTGCCTGGGAACTCAGGCACCGTCAGGACGCCATCCGATTCGACATGCATGAACCCGGGAAGGCCGCCCCGGTGGGACACGTCAACCTGGCGTTCGCCGCCCTCGCGGTTGACGTACGAAGCGACGAAGAAGGTGTCGCACGAGGCGATCATCGCGCGTGCCTGTTCGTCGAGCGCGGGCAACTCCTCGGCCATAACCGGTGGTCGATCGTCCGTTGTCGATTCGAACGACGCAGCCCTTGCCTGGATGTACTTGGGACAATTGCCAAAGCTCTGTTCGATCGCGAGCCGGAATACGCCTGAAGACCAGCGATCGATGTGGCCGTTCAAACGAAGGCGCCGGCGCGTCGCCAGATCGATGCCGATCATGCCGACGGCATTGCCCTGTTCGAGCCCTTGGTCCGCAGGGTCCGATGCGTCCCGGTCCACCGTGACATCGAGCGCAAATACGCCGTGCGCTGCCAGAAATCCAGGTTGCCCCTCGATCATCGTTGCCCAGGGTGCACCGCCCGTATCGACACTGCCGATCACCGCATACGACAGGCGGGCATAGAACGCCTGCTGCACCGGGCTCAGGTTGTTTCGATATATCCGTATATCCAGGCCGGCCAACGCGTCGTCGACGCCTGCGCGATGCTGCATCTCACGCTCACCGGCGTGCCAGCTCGAGGCCAGCTTCGATCGATCCGAATCAGGCACGACGCACTCCAGGATGGACGATGGGTTGCCTCATGCTCAGAGGTCCAGCTCCACGTCGCTCGACGGCGACGAACAGCAAATCAGGATACGCCCCTCCGCGGGAGCCTGGAGCGGTTCGGTGACGTAGGAGACATCGCCGTCGATCATCGATGTCTCGCAGTTGTGACAGACACCCGACCGGCAAGCCCATCGGACCGGGACATCGCAGGCCTCGGCGAGCTCCAGCAGGCTGGCGTATCGCGCGTCCCAGTGCACCGCCAGGCCGCTTCGGACGAAGGTGACGAGTGTCCCCTCCGTCGCGGCGTCGGTCGGCATATGGGGTGGCCGCGACAGAGGGGTCACGAGTCCGGGGCGAAGCGCTTCCACGCCGCCGAACAGTTCGGACGAGATGTTGGTGTCCGCGAATCCCGCGGCGCGCAGATTGACGCGCGCCTCATTCATGAAGACCGTGGGGCCGCAAAGATAGACATGGGCATCGAGCGGGATGCCCAGGCGCTGCAGCAACGCCATGGTGATCCGACCTTGCACGTCATAGTCGTGACCCATGCGGTCCGCGGCGTGTGGCTGGCTGAAGGCGATGAGTCGCACTGCCGAACCAAACTGCTCGAGCAGGCCATCCACTTCCAGGGCAAACGCATTCTCCTCGCCGCTTCTCGCGCCGTGCACCCAGTACACCTTCCGCGCGGGCGATGCCGGCTGCGCGGCCAGTTCATGCAGCATCGCAAGTACCGGGGTGATCCCGATGCCGGCGCTCCAGAAGACCAGGGGATGGTCATCGGTTTCAAGGCAGAAGCTCCCCCGTGGCGCACTGATGCTCAGGCGATCGCCTTCTTTGACCTGGGCATGCAGGTAGTTGCTTCCCTCGCCACCGGCGCGCCTTACCGAGAATCGGTAGTGACCTGGCATGGTGGCATCGGACAGCGAATAACTGCGCACGAGCGGCGCATGGGGCGGAGGCGGCGTCACCCTCACCACGATGAACTGGCCGCCGCGAGCGGGAGGAAGGGCAGGTCCCTCCGCCGCCTCGAGAACGAAGGAGCGGACCGTGGCACTCTCCATGCGCGTCGAGCGCACCAGCACGTCGCGAAAGCCGGTCCAGGCGGGTTCGCCATGGGAGGCTGCCGGAGAAAGCAGCGACGCCAGCGATTCTCGCCAACCCGTGCTGAGGGCGGGCACTTTGACCGCGCGCTCCAATGCCTGTCGCGGCTGCGCGTTCAAATAGAGTAGTGCATCGATCTCGGTGACGCTGACATCGCTGCCCGAGCGCTCCCTGGTGATGGCGTCGCCGGCTTCGATGCGGCCTTCTTCGATCACGCGGCAATAGAATCCCGGGCGCTTGTGCGACACCAGCAGCGATGGCATGCGCGGCTCCTTCAATCGGAGCCCCACGCGATAGCAGGTGACGCGCGGCTGCGTCACTTCCAGAAGGGCTTCGCCGATGCGGAAGCGGTCGCCAATGCAGACCTCGCTATCGGGCAAACCGTCGACGGTGAGGTTTTCACCGAACGAACCCCATTCCATGGGTGGTCTGCCCAGGAACGCCTCCCAGTACCGATACGAATCGACCTGGTAAACCATGACGGCGCGGTGCTCGCCGCCATGACCTGCGAGGTCGCCTTGCCCGTCGCCGTCGATGTTGAGCCGCCGCACCATGACGCGGCCCGCGATGGGGGCCTTCCAGACGCCTGTGTGGATCACCTGACCCTGCCAGGGTACGTCCTTCGGGAGCCCGACATTCACGGAGATCAACGTAGCCACGATCGGCACCTCAACGGGCGGACTCGTGGGAATCTTATCGTGCGATTCGGCAAAAAACACGCAGGCGGACAATCCGCCCGCACCGGGAGACCGTAGCCTGAAACGCTGTCCAATCCGGAGATCGGCGTTTATGAACGCGCAAGCCAACCCAGCAACCAGCGCCGCGTCCGTCGTAGTGCACCACCGCTTCGCCACGATCGATGGTTTGAAGATCTTCTACCGTGAGGCGGGTCCGGCGGATGGGCCGGTGGTATTGCTGCTCCACGGATTCCCGACATC
>Ga0247742_10000678_pt1 | contig 26388 bp, 27 predicted proteins | sample UWRJL208509C2_FD_180944 | JGI IMG/M metagenome (GOLD analysis project Ga0247742, IMG submission 180944) | Plant litter microbial communities from Arlington Agricultural Research Station in Wisconsin, United States - UWRJ-L208-509C-2 | ecosystem: Environmental > Terrestrial > Plant litter >...
CTCGGTGCTGGAGCGGACGCCAGAGATCGGCCTGCGCCGAGCCGTGGGCGCGACGCCCCGGCAGATCGCCGCCCAGTTCTTCGCCGAATCGGTGATCACCGGGGTGCTGGGAGGGCTGATCGGATCTGCGCTGGGGGTGCTGGCGATCGAGATCGTCGCCGCCGCCCACCACTGGTCTGCGGTGACCAATCCCGGGCTGGCCGTCGCCGGCGTGGTCCTCGGCGCGGTCGTGGCCCTCGTCGCGTGCGCCCTGCCTGCTCGGCGGGCGGCGCGCATCGAACCCGTCGACGCGCTCCGCGGCGACTGAGCGCTGCCGCGGCAGCCGGTGCACCTGCGCGATGCCCTCCTGCACGAAATGCACTTGCGCGATGCCCTCCTGCACGAAATGAAGGAGTCGAGCGCGATGTCCGCCGCAATCGTCGAGGTGTGCGGCGACGAAAGCCCGCGTCATCCTTCATTTCATACCGGCATGTGATACCGGGAGGCGCACGACGGGAGACTGAGCGGATGCTTCAGTCGCTGCGCTTGCCGCACCCTCTCGAGTCCCGCAGCGGGCCGGTTCAACTGCGCACTGCGTCCCAGAGCGATCTTGACGCGCTCATCGAGCTGCTTTCCGACGACCCGGTGAGTGCGGCCCGAGGCGACCACGCTGCTCCGGCGGACCGCCCGTCGTACCTCGCGGCGCTCGACGCAATCACCCGTGATGCGGCGAACGCACTTCTCGTCGTAGATCGTGACAGCGTCGTCGTAGGCACGATGCAACTCACGCTCATCCCCGGCTTGGCGCGTCGCGGTGCGACTCGCCTCCAGGTCGAGGCAGTGAGGGTGGCCGCGAGCGAGCGCTCACACGGCATCGGATCCGGGATGATGCGCTGGGTGACCGATGTCGCGGCTCCCGCGGTGGGAGCACGTCTCGTTCAGCTCACCTCGGATGCGGCTCGAACCGACGCCCACCGCTTCTACGACCGGCTCGGCTTCGTCAGCTCGCACCTGGGATTCAAATACTTCGTCGGCTGACGCATTCGGGCCCCCTGCACGAAATGCCCTCCGCCCGAAATGCCCTCCCGTACGAAATGAAGGAGCCGAGGGACGTTCGCCCCGCAACTGTCGCGCCTCGCGCCGGCGATGGGCCGAGATTTCCTTCATTTCGCACAGGGGCGCGAGGATTCGCACCGGAGCGCGGCGATTCGCACGGGGCACGCGGCACACGGCGAGCGGCACGGCCTACTGGGCACGGGACGACCGGCGCGCGGCGCGCGGATGCGGGCGACGGCGGCTCTCGCCGGAGCGCCTGGGCCGAGGCCGCACCGATCCGCACGTGACGATCAGCCACAGTCCCTGGACGATCCAGCGCACGCGGAGGTTCGATTTGACACGCTCACGTAGGCTCGAACAAATGACTACTGCCATCGCCAAGTTGGGAGCCATCGTCGTCGCGAGTGCAATCATCGCGACTGCGGCCCTCCCGGCATACGCCAGCCTGGGACCGCAGAAGACCCCCGTCGTGCATTCTGCTGCACTGCAATCAGTATCGGCCTTCGACGCCGTCGATGCAGCCACAGCGGCCCGAGATCCGTATACCGTTACCAAACCGCAGCCTACGGTGGCGACCGCGGCCGTCTTCCGGGCCTCCACCATCAACCGCTTCACCGGCGCCACCCCGCCGAACCAGGGCTACAGCGGCGCGGCAGTGCTCGAGTACGCGGCCCAGTTCGTCGGCAAGGTTCCCTACGGCACCGGCAACAGCCCTGACACGAGCTTCTCGTGCGACGGTTACACGCAGTACGTGTTCGCCGGCTTCGGCATCAGCCTGCCGCGCACCGCCGATGCGCAGGCCGCGCTCGGCGTCGTCATCGACCAATCGCAAGCCGTTGCCGGCGACCTGGTCTGGTGGCCGCACCGCCACGTCGGTATCTACGACGGCGCTGGCGGCATGTTCAACTCGCCCACCTGGGGTCGCTACGTCGAGCACGCCAGCAGCCTGTGGGGCGCACCCCTGTTCGTTCGTCTCGCTCTCTAGGCACCTTCCGCCGGGGTCGCAGCCGGTCTACCGTGCGCGGCATGGCAACGGATGACGCACTCAAGAAGGCCAAGGATCTTCTGAAGAAGCAGAAGAAGACTCTCGACAAGGGTGAAAAGAAGCACGAGAAGCTCGTCGAGGCGAAAACCGAACGGGACTCGTCGAAGTAGCGTCGAGAAGAGATGACGATGGCGCAAAATAGCACATCGCCGCGCGAATAAATTGCCCCCTTTCTGGGGCATATAAAGGTGTCCCCCTAAGTGCGGACACCGCGCTATGGTTTAGTCATTGCCGCGGATGGTTCCCGACTTCCCGGCATGGATACCCGAATAGAGCTCCGCTGCTTTCCCCCGAGCATGCGCGGAGTCTCCGCTACGTATCCGCGGTGCAGTCCCCCCGAACTGCAGCGCTTGCGGGAGGGCCGTGCGGAAAACCCCCGTAACCGCATCGGCCCTCCCCGCACCTCCCCTTTCCGCACATCGGAAACGTATGCCCCGTTTTGGGGGCTTTTGTGCTTACAAGTGCGCGACCATACTGATACGTATCGAAAGGTCGTCGGGGGACGACCTCTCGCGACTAAATCCCTTAGGGGATGGTCGATGCGGACTCACTTCGGGTGTGAGTCCGCATCGGCCCCTTCTTCTCTCCGCTGCTTCGCCGTGCTGACTCCGGCGGGCAGCCGGATGACATCCGAATCGTAATTTGTTCGCCTAGCGACGAATCTCGACCAGTACGACCCACGCGTTCACCACGGACGACACGAACGACAGCAGGATGCCGACGGCGATCCAGCCGAGGCCTGCTGCGTCGCCTGCGATCAGGAGCACAGCGCCGATGGCGAGGGCGAGGCCGGGGATCAGACCGAGCCCACCCTTGAGCCACGGATCGAGCACGGCGGGATACTCCTTGTGGGCCCGGAGCAGTCGAACGAGTGAGTCTGCCGCGAAGACCAGTCCACCGAGGGCGACGACCAGAGCCTCCACCCCGAACAGACGAATGCTCTGCGACGGGATGAGCCCGGCGAGGGCGACCAGCGTGACCACCACCAGCAGCGAGATCGCCGCAGCAGCGCGCGAGGTCATCGCCCGGATCTCGATCATCCGATCGACGCTGGTGGCGATGCTGACGATGATCAGGCCGGCGAGCGCGGCACCGGCGCCGGCGACCGCGGTGAAAAACGGAACCCACTCCTCAGACATGGTGTGAACCTAGCGCCGCGCACCGTGCTGCGCGACATCTCGGCCTGGGCGACGAGTGATCCAGCACGAACGAAATGTGAGAATTTGCGCCAGCAATCGGATATATGATTCAACTGTTGCTATTGTCCTTACAAAGATTTAGCGTGTTGATTCGTCGACGAAGACAGAAAGACAACGATGTCCACAACCCACAGCCGCATCAAGCGATCTGAGCGCTTATCCGCCCCTCGCCCCGCGCGTTCGGCGTTCAACCGGCGTGAGACGCGAGCGGCTCTCCTGTTCGTCGCCCCCGCCGCGATCGGCTTCATCGCATTCTTCGTCGTTCCCGCCATCCGCGGGGTCGGCTTCAGTTTCACCAGCTACGACCTCTTCTCCGCGGGGAGCTTCGTCGGATTCGACAATTACGCACGTCTCGTCACGGACTCCGTATTCTGGAATGCGCTCTGGGTCACCCTGCAGTACGTGGTGGTGAACGTGGGCCTGCAGACCGTCGTGGCGCTGCTCATCGCGGTTCTGATGCACCGGCTCACGAAATCGATGGTGGTCCGTGGGTTGATCCTTGGCCCGTATCTGATCGCCAGCGTGGTGGCGGCGCTCGTCTGGCTCTGGATCCTCGACTACCAGATCGGCATCTTCAACAACCTGCTGGACTTCATCGGCCTCGATCGCCAATCGTTCTTCGGCAACCCTCACCTGGCGATCTTCACCGTCGCCCTCATCAACGTGTGGAAGAGCATGGGCTATACGGCGCTGCTCCTGTTCGCCGGGCTGCAGACGATCCCCAAGGAGCTGTACGAGGCCTCATCGATCGATGGCGCTGGCGAGTGGAAGTCGTTCTGGCGCATCACACTCCCGCTGCTGCGCCCGGTACTGATCGTGGTGCTGGTCATCTCCGTCATCGGGTCGTTCCAGATCTTCGACACGATCGCGGTCACCACGAAGGGCGGCCCGGTCAACTCAACCCGCGTCATCTACTACTACATCTACGATCTGGCCTTCAACCGGTACGAATTCGGCTACGCCTCGGCGATGGCCCTCGCCCTCTTCGCCATTCTCGCGATCGTCACCTTCATCCAGCTGCGCGTCACCCGTGCGCGCGACAACGACCTGGCCTAGGAACAGCAATGACCTCAGTTCTGGAAAAGACCACCCTCGGCGGTCAGACCCCGGCCGCACCCCGATCGATGTCGGCGGCGGACCGCAAGCGCAGAGTGCGTCGACGCCTCTGGAAGATCGGCGCCTGGATCATCCTGGGCGCGGTGTTGCTGGTCACCCTCTTCCCCTTCTACTGGATGCTGCGCACCTCGTTCTCGACGAACGGAGCGTTGCCGGGACAGTCGACCAACCTGCTGCCGGCCGACTTCACCCTCGATGCCTACCGCCGGGTGCTCGGGCTGTCGACGGTGTCGGATTCGCTCCAGCAGGGCGGCTCGACCGCATCCATCAACTTCTGGATCTATCTGCGCAACAGCGTGGTGGTCGCCACGGTGACCACCGTGTTCCAGACCCTGTTCAGCGCGATGGCCGCCTATGCGTTCGCACGGCTGCGCTGGCCCTTCCGCAGCGCGGTGTTCGCCCTGTTCCTCGGGGCGATGCTGGTGCCCCCGATCTTCACCACGCTGCCGAACTTCGTGCTGATCCGTGACCTCGGGCTGCTGAACACCTACGCGGGCATCGTGCTCCCGGGGCTCCTCATGTCACCGTTCGCGATCTTCTTCCTGCGCCAGTTCTTCCTCGGCATCAGCACCGAGGTGGAGGAGGCGGCGAAGATCGACGGGGCCGGCTACTTCCGCATCTTCTTCCGCATCGTCGTTCCGATGAGCTGGGCACCGATCAGCACGCTGGCGCTGCTCACCTACATCGGGTCCTGGAACGACTACTTCTGGCCGCTCCTGGTCGGTCAGAACGAGAACGTCCGTGTGCTCACCGTCGCACTCGGCATCTTCCGGGCACAGACGCCCAACGGAAGCCCGGACTGGGCCGGCCTGATGGCGGCGACCTTCATCGCGGCACTGCCCGTGATGCTGATCTTCGCCCTTCTCGGCCGCAAGGTCATCAACTCGATCGGATTCTCCGGAATCAAGTGATCATCCACCGCACCACACACCGCACCACACATTCGAGAGGAATCAGCATGAAGAAGCAGAGACTCATCGCCGCGGCCATGGCGGCCGTCGCCATCTCTGGCGCACTCGCGGGCTGCAGCGCAAGCGGAACCGACAGCGGAGACAAGGTCAATCTCAGCTACTGGCTCTGGGACGCGAACCAGCAGCCGGCCTACAAGGCCTGCGCCACCGCATTCACGAAGGCCAACCCTGACATCGACGTCACGGTGAAGCAGTTCGGATGGGACGACTACTGGAGCCAGATCACCACGGGCCTCGTCAGCGGCACGGCTCCGGACGTCTTCACCGGCCACTCCTCGTACTTCCCGACCTTCGTCGAGAAGCACCAGATCCTGCCGATCGACGATGTGGTCAAAGCGGATGACATCAACCTCAAGCAGTACGAGACCGGACTCACCGCGGCCTGGACCAGCGGCAAGAAGCTGTACGGCCTGCCCAAGGACGTCGGGCTCGCCGCGATGTACGTCAACTCCGACATGCTGCAGAAGGCCGGCCTCACCGCGGACGACCTGTCGAACCTGGAGTGGAACCCCAAGGACGGCGGCACCTTCGAGAAGACCATCGCCCACCTCACCCTCGATGCCAAGGGCGTCCGCGGCGACGAACCCGGCTTCGACAAGTCGAATGTCGCCGTGTACGGCCTCGGCCTGAACGGCGACGGCGGCGGCCTCGGCGAGACCATCTGGGGCCAGTACGCCGAGAGCAACGACTGGACGTACCTGAACGAGAAGGGCGGCAAGCCGCACTTCAACTACGACGACAAGAACTTCCTCGACGCGATTTCGTGGTTCAAGGGGCTGTCCGACAAGGGCTACATGCCGACCCTCGAGCAGGCGGTCTCCGGCATCGGCCAGCAGGACTCCTACGGCGCCGGCAAGTACGCCATGATCTCCGAGGGCAGCTGGAGCGCCAGCACCCTCTTCGGGTACAAGGACGTGAAGTCGATCATCGCCCCGCTGCCGATCGGCCCGAGCGGACACCGTGCGTCGCCCGCGAACGGCCTGGCCGACAACGTCGCGGTGACCACGAAGCACCCGGAGCAGTCGAAGAAGCTCGTCGCGTTCCTCGGCTCGAAGGACTGCCAGTCGCTCGTGGCGAAGCAGGCCGTCGTGTTCCCCGCGATCGCCGACCTGAGTGACGCCACCAAGAAGGCCTACGAGGCGAAGGGCATCGACATCAGCCCCTTCCTCGAGACCGTCGACAAGGGTGACATCTACTCCTCGCCGAGCGTCGCCAACTGGGCCGAGGTCAACGCGATCATGACCCCCGCCATGCAGGCCTACCTCGGCGGCTCCGCACCGCTCGACTCGTTCGTCGACGCGAACAAGCAGGTCAACGCCCTGTACAACTAGCATCACCGGTTCGAAGGGTGCGGTCGTCGGGGCGGCCGCACCCTTCGCCATGCCGGGCGGCCCCCATCGCCTGGCTCACCTCATCAGGAAGGTCACACCGTTGCCGAATTCCGCCGCCGACCGCAGGATCGACGTGACCGACTTCGGTGCCGATCCCACCGGCATCCGCGATTCGGCGCCGGCGATCATCGCCGCACTGGCGGCCGCCCGAGCCCACGACGGCCCGGTCACGGTCGAGTTTCCCACCGGACGCTACGACATCTGGCCGGAGGCCGCGGAGCGACGCGAGCTGTACGTGTCGAACACGGTCGGAGACGACCCGCGCTACCGCATGAAGACCATCGGCATCCTGATCGACGGAATCGACGACCTGAGGCTGGACGGCAACGGTTCGAGCCTCATCTTCCACGGCGTGCAGACGACTCTCGCCGTCATCGACTCGCACCGGGTGACCGTCAGCGGTCTGACCGTCGACTTCGCCGTCCCGACCGTGATCGATGCAACGGTGACGGATGCCGGGGTGCGGCACGGGCGCGCCTTCCGTGTGCTCTCGGTGCCGGCCTGCACCCCCTACCGGATCGACGGCAGCCACGTCGTGTGGCACGGCGAGACCAGCCCACAGGGCGCGGAGTATTGGTCGGGAACGGACGGACTGGACTACACCCAGGTACACGATCCTCGAGAGCAGCGCACCTACCGCGTCGATCACAATCCCCTCTTCGACGCGGTGGCGTCGATCGACGACCTGGGCGGCGGTCGGCTCAGCATCGACTACCTCACCGACGAGGTGCCGACGGATGCCGGACTCGTCTATCAGATGCGGCGCACGACCCGCGATCATCCCGGCATGCTCGTGCTCGAGAGCTCCGACGTCACGCTGTCGCGGTCGACGGTTCACTTCCTCCACGGGTTCGGGCTGGTCGCCCAACTGAGCCGCGACGTCACGATCGACCACGTGACCTTCCAGACCCCGGCCGACAGCGGACGCAGCAGCGCCGGGTTCGCGGACTTTCTCCAGTTCTCCGCGGTGGCCGGTGACGTGGTCATCCGTTCCTGCACCTTCGACGGGCCGCACGACGACCCGGTGAACATTCACGGTACCTACCTCCGGGTGATCGGCAGCCCCGATGCGCGCAGCCTCGAGGTGGAATACCGGCATGCCGAGACGGCGGGCTTTCCCCAGTTCTTCGCCGGTGATGAGGTCGCCATCATCGACGCAGACTCCCTCTCCCCCGTCGGCGAGCCGCTGACCGTCGCCGCGGTCTCTGGGCCGTCCGGGCGAGACGGCCGGCGGCCGCTGCGCCGTATGACGGTGGAGTTCACCGAACCCCTGGCTCTCACGTTGCGCTCATCGCAGAGCGCTCTGCGATCGCTCGTGGTCGAGAACCTCACCCTCGCTCCGCGCGTGACGATCACGGACAACGTGTTCCGCAACGTACCGACCCGCGGCGTTCTGGTCACCTCTCGGCGGCGGGTGCTCATCGAGGGGAATACGTTCGACCGGGTCACGATGCCCAGCATCTACGTCTCCGGCGACGCGCAGGAATGGTACGAGTCGGGGGCTGTGCGCAATCTGACCATCTCCCGCAACGAATTCATCGATCCGGCCGTCCCGGCGATCCTGGTGGCACCGACCCAGCCCGTGCTGGATCCGGCGCGACCCGTGCACCGGGGCATAGTCGTGCGCCACAACCGGTTCCGCGGCGTGCGCGGCACGATCGTCGATGCTCGCAGCGTCGCGGGTCTGCGGTTTCACGACAACGATGTGGCACCTGCCGCGGTGGGGCGCGCGATTCCCTCCCCGGCGATACGCCTCCGCGGCTCGACGGATGCCGTGGTCGACACCGAGCGGATCCCCGGCGAGTTCACCGCCGCCATCGAATCGGACTGACCCACGGGCGCGCCCCGAGCATTCCCGCCCCGTTCATCCGGAGTTCACCACCCGCGCCTACGTTCCGCGCCATGAGCATCCTGATCGTCGTTCTTCTCGTGATCGTCGTCGCGCTCGTCTTCGACTTCACCAATGGCTTCCACGACACAGCCAACGCCATGGCCACGTCCGTCGCGACGGGTGCGCTCGCGCCCCGCGTGGCCGTGCTCATCTCCGCCGTGCTCAACCTGGTCGGCGCGTTCCTCTCCACCGCGGTCGCGAAGACCGTGTCCTCGGGCATCCTCACCGAGAGTTCGAAGGGCATCCCGCACATCAGCACCACGATGATCTTCGCCGGGCTGGTGGGCGCCGTGCTCTGGAATCTCGGCACCTGGTGGCTGGGGCTCCCCTCGAGCTCGACCCACGCGCTGTTCGGCGGGCTGATCGGTGCGGCGATCATCGGCACCGGGTTCGACGCGGTGAACTTCGGCGGGGTCGTCTCCAAGATCCTGCTCCCGGCGCTCCTTTCCCCGGTGATCGCCGGGTCGGTCGCTCTGGTCGCCACCTACCTTGCCTACCGCATCACGAAACTGGCGACGGTGCGCGGATCGGAGAGCGGCTTCCGGCATGCCCAGACTGTGTCGGCCTCCCTGGTCTCGCTCGCACACGGCACCAACGACGCCCAGAAGACGATGGGAGTGATCACCCTCACCCTCATCGTTGCCGGATATCAGAACGCGAACACCGGCCCGCAGATCTGGGTGATCATCGCGTGCGGCCTCGCCATCGCCCTCGGCACGTACTCCGGCGGCTGGCGGATCATCCGCACCGTGGGCAAGCGGATCACCGACATCCAGCCACCGCAGGGCTTCGGGGCCGAGACCAGCGCCGCGTCCACCATCCTCATCTCGTCGAGCCTCGGCTTTCCGCTCTCGACGACCCAGGTCACCTCGGGGGCGGTGGTCGGGGCGGGCCTCGGCAAGAAGCTCGCCTCGGTCCACTGGGGAATCGTCGGGCGGATCGCCATCGCCTGGGTCGTCACCCTTCCCGCCGCCGCTCTTGTCGGCGGACTGGCCACCTGGCTGGCGACAGCGAACGTGCTCGGCTTCATCGTCGTGATCGTGCTGGGAGTCGCCGGCGCTCTCACCTTCGTACTGCTGGCCAGGCGCAAGCCCGTGACGCACGAGACGGTCAACGACGAGCATGACTCCGGCTCGGCGCCCGCCGAACCGGCGACCAGCAGCTCGGGGAGGGCATGATGATCATCCGTACCGTATCGTCCGCAGACGCTTTTGACATCGATTGGGGCTCCATCGCCCTGGTCTTCATCGTGGCGATGATCGCGTCGGTCGGCATCGTGTCGGTCTTCTCCCTGGGGCTGCGACTGCTCGCCACCGGCGAACCGGGCGCTCGGCCGGTTCCCGCGACTCTCGGTGCCTACGCCTGCATCGGGGTGGGCGCGCTCGCGGTGCTCTACGGCATCTACCTGGTCGTGCCCCAGTTCCATCTGTCGTGACCGGCTGTCGTGACCGGGCGGCCCGCTCGCACCAGCACACCGGTCGACGGCCTAGCGGATGTCGGTGCCCAGGAATATCGTGTCGGCATGATCGGATCCCTGGAGTCCCTTGTCATCGACTGCCCTGACCCGCAGGCGCTCGCGCTGTTCTACTCGAAGCTGATCGGTGCCGAGATCGTCGGCTTCGACCCGGACTGGGCGGAGATCGTGCCGCCAGCCAGCCCGCGACCGCTCATCGCCTTCCAGCGGGTCGACGACTACACGCCTCCACAGTGGCCGGGGCAGGATGTCCCGCAGCAGATGCACCTGGACGTCAAGGTCGACGATCTCGACGTCGGTGAAGCCCTGGTGCTGGAACTCGGCGCCACGAAGGCCGGATCGGACACCCCCACGTTCCGGGTCTATCTCGACCCGGCCGGGCATCCGTTCTGTCTGGTCACGCCGCAGGACTGAGCTCGGCCGACGCGGAGCGTGGGCTACGCCGTTCGGGCAGGAGCGCGGGTCGAGCCGCGCACCTGCAGGCTCGGTGTGAAGGTCTCGTGCACCGCCTCCGCGCGCCCGTGTATCCGCTCGAGTAGGAGCTCAACCGCGCGGGCGCCCATCGCCTCGCCCTGCTGGTCGACCGACGTCAGCGAGATCGCCGGGTGCGCAGCGAGCGGCACGTTGTCGTACCCGACGACGGAGATGTCGAGTCCGAGATCCTGTATCGCATGGAGAGCACCGAGGGCGAGTTCGTCGTGTCCGGCGAAGATTGCGGTCGGCCGCTCCTCGGTGAGCAGAATCTCTCGCACGACCTCGTTCGCGAACGACTCGCCCTCGGCGGAGCGGACCACCCTCGAGAACTCGCCTCTGCCGGTCTGCTCCATCATCGTGAGGTAGGTCTGGAGGCGCACGCCGTGCGGCGTGCGCCGTTGTGGTGCCGTGGCCAGGCCGTCCCGGGTGAGATGGAGCACGCGGTCGTGCCCCAGGTCGAACAGGTGGTTCAGTGCGTCGCGAGCACCGCGCTCGTCATCCCCGGCCACCGTGTCGTACTTCTCGGAGATGTGGTGTCGTCCGAACAGGACCACCGGGGTCCTGCGCGCGATGTTCTCCAGCCAGCTCTGGCTCACCAGCGGCGATACCGCGATCACCCCGTCCACCTGCTGGTCGACGAGAGCCTCGAGCGCCCGGTAGCCCTGCTGCTTCGCTGCCTCGGCGGGGGCGATCAGTAGCTGGTAGTCGCTGTCACCGAGCGCGTCGGTCGCACCCCGCAGCACACGGGTGAAGAACTGGTTGCTGAAGTCGGGGATCTCGATGCCGAGCGTGTAGCTCGATCCGCGCATCGCTCGCGCCGCCACCCGAGGGCGATAGGACAACTCCTCGATCGCCGTCGTTACCCGTTCCCGCATGGAGGGGCTCACCCCGTAGGCGTTACGGATCACCTTCGACACAGCGGATCGGGAGACCCCGGCTGTGCGCGCGACGTCTTCGATCGTGGCCGGTCTGCCATCGTCCACCCGGGTCACGTCTGCTCTTCTCCATCACGATATGCGCCCAGGCCCACGGCCTGGACGATGTGTACTGGCGGGATCGTCGAAGGAGATCGCGCCGATATTGACCATTGTAGATCGGTCTACGAAACTGCATAATTGAAACGAGTCAATGTAGACCGCTCCACATTGAGCTCAGGTGTACCTCCCCCACCAATATCCGAAAGGAATCTCAATGTCGAGAATCACACAGCGCCCCGCCCTCCGGCGGTCAGCAGCGCGCATCACCGCCATCCTGGGGGCCGCGACCATCGCAGCCGCAGCTCTCGCCGGGTGCTCATCCGGCGGCGGTGCCTCCGGTGAGACCACCATCCGCCTCACTGCGGGTGGCAACGACCCGGCCGCCACCGCATTCGCGAAGAACCTCGTCGCCGCGTTCGAAAAGGAGAACCCGAAGATCACCGTGAAGGTGAGCACCCGCCCCGGCGGCACCGACGGTGACAACCTGATCAAGACCCGGCTGTCCACCGGAACGATGGATGACGTCTTCCTCTACAACTCCGGCTCGCTGTTCCAGGCGCTCCGCCCCGACAGCCAGCTGCAGCCACTCACCGACGAGGCCTGGGTGAAGAACCTCACCCCCGATTTCAAGAAGACGGTCAGCACCGATAAGGCCACATACGGTGCCCCGTGGGGAACGACCTTCAACGGCGGCATCATGTACAACAAGAAGGTCTACGAGAAGCTCGGGCTGACCGTACCCACCACCTGGGACGAGTTCATCAGCAACAGCGAGAAGATCAAGGATGCCGGGATCATCCCGATCCTGCAGTCCTACGGTGATACCTGGACGAGTCAGTTGTTCGTGCTCGCCGACTTCGCCAATGTCAGCGCCAAAGACCCGAAGTGGGCCACCGACTACACCAACAACAAGGCCAAGTACGTCGACGAGCCGGCCCTCGCGGGCTTCACCCACACCCAGGAGGTCTTCGACAAGGGGCTGATGAACAAGGACTTCGCGTCGCTGACCAACGTCAACGCCCTCAAGCTGCTGGCCACCGGCGAGGCCGCCCAGTACCCGATGATCACCGCCGTGATCAGCAACGTGGTGCAGAGCAACCCCGACCAGGTCGACGACATCGGCTACTTCGCGATGCCGGCCGACTCCGGTGAGGCACAGGCAACGGTCTGGGAGGCGAACGGTGCATACATCCCCAAATCGAGCACCGGTGACAAGCTCGTCGCGGCCAAGAAGTTGGTGGCCTTCCTCAACTCACCCAAGGGCTGCGACGTGCAGAACTCGACCGGCGTTCCCGCCGGCCCGTTCGCGATCAGCACGTGCAAGGTACCGGATGACGCCCCGGCACTGGTGGCAGATGAGCTGAAGTACCAGGACGACAAGAAGACCGGGCTCGCGCTCGAGTTCCTGTCGCCGATCAAGGGACCGAACCTGGAGAAGATCCTCATCCAGGTCGGATCGGGCATCTCCAGTGGCAAGGAAGGCGCGTCGCTGTACGACAACGACGTGAAGGCCCAGGCCCAGCAGCTCGGCCTCAAGGGCTGGTAACACCGGTCGACGGCGGTGGGGCGGCGCAGCTGGATCGCCGCCCCACCGACTCCCCGCACGCACCAGCACCGCACAGCACCGACATCACTCGACGAGGAGTAGATCATGTCGACAGCCAGTCCCGCGTCGGCCCTCCAGGCCGCCGCGATCGCCGAAGAGACGCAAACGCCACCACCGCCGCGGAAGCGTCGACCGATCAAGTCCTACTATCCGTCGTGGTTCTTCATCCCCACGATTGCGCTCTACGTCGTGTTCTTCGCGATCCCGACGTTCGCCTCGTTCTACTTCTCCCTGACCCGCTGGTCGTTGTTCGACTCGCAGTTCATCGGGTTGGCGAACTTCGTGCAGTTCTTCCAGGATCCACAGCTCTACACGAGCTTCATCCACACCCTGATCTACGCGGTGATCACGTCCGGATCTAAGGTGATCATCGGCTTCTTCCTGGCGGTGCTGCTCACCGGCCCGGTGGTGGGTCGCGGGTATCTCCGGGCGGTGGTGTTCTTCCCGGTGCTGATCTCCACGATCGGCGTCGGCATCATGTTCAAGTCGCTGCTCGACCCCTTCCACGGCATGGTCAACGGCGTTCTCGGCTTCTTCGGATTGCCGCAGCCCGGCTGGTTCACCGACCCCAACCTCGCCCTGTACACGATCGCCGGAGTGGACGTCTGGAAGGGCGTGGGAATCGCGACGCTCATCTTCATGGCGGGAATCGTGGCCATTCCGAACGAGTACTACGAGGCGGCGAAGATCGACGGGGCCAGCTCGTGGAACATCCTGCGACTCATCACCATCCCACTCACGCGCGGTGCGACGGCGACCGTGATCATCCTGTCGCTGATCGGGGGGTTGCGCTCCTTCGACATCATCTGGGCGACGACGGGAGGCGGACCCGGTTTCACCAGCGACGTGATCGCCTCCGTCATCTACAAGCAGTACCAGGCCGGTTTCTACGGCCTCTCGACCGCGGGAAACGTCGTTCTCTTCCTCGTCGTCACGGTGATCATGGTTCCGCTCTCGTACTTCTTGAACAGAAAGCAGGTAGAGCTGTGAGCCGCGCCCGTGTCCGCGCCTGGATCGTGGGAATCATCGCGATCCTGGTCTCTGTCGTCGTCTTTCTCGTGCCCTTCGTCTTCGTGGTGCTGCAGGCCGCCAAGACTCCCGACGACGCCTCCACTCTCGCGTTCTCCTGGCCGGCGCAGTGGCAGTTCTTCCAGAACCTGAGCGCCGTGCTGGCATCGAACGACGGCCTGATCTTCCGGGCCTTCGTCAACAGCGCGATCCTCACCGTCGGGTCGGTCACACTCATGGTGATCCTCGCGGCGATGGCCGGCTACGTGCTCGCTCGCAAACGCGGCAAGCTCAACCCGATCGTCAACTTCTTCGTGCTGGCCGGCCTGATCGTGCCGCCCGCGGTCGTTCCGACCATCTGGGTACTGCAGGCGCTCGGCCTGTTCAAGACCATGCCGGGGATGATCCTGATCGAGGCGACCTTCGGACTATCGTTCAGCATCCTGTTGTTCCGCGCCTTCGTCGGCAACATCCCTCGCGAACTCGACGAGGCCGCGGTGCTCGACGGGGCGGGGCCGGTGCGCCTGTTCTTCCGCGTGGTGCTGCCGCTGCTCCGGCCGGTGGTGGTCACCGTCATCGTCGTGCAGGCGGTCTTCGTCTTCAACGACTTCGCGGGTCCGCTGTACTTCCTGCCCGGCGACGAGAACGCGACGGTGCAGCTGACGTTGTACACCTTCTCGGGGCAGAACCTCAGCTTCTACAACCTTCTATTCATGGACATCCTGCTCATCACCATCCCCCCGCTCGTCGCCTACATCTTCTTCAACCGACAGATCGTCGCCGGGCTCACCAGCGGCGCTGTCAAGGGCTGACGCGCCGCTCGCCATATCCGCTCAACCGACACACTGGAGACAATCAATGACCTGGCACGCACGAATGATCGCCGCCGATGAGGACTTCGACGGGGCGCCACAGCTCCGCACCGAGTTCTCCCTCGACACCGGGCATGGAGGCGTGAGTGGAGCCACCCTCAGCCTGTCGGCTCTCGGCATCGTCGAGGCATGGATCAACGGAAAACCCGTCTCAGACGACCTGTTGACGCCCGGCTGGAGCAGCTACGAATGGCGTCTCCGCTACGCCGAATACGACGTCGCCGCGCTGCTCGGCAGCGATGGCGACAGCGCCAGTGCCAGTGCGCTGGGGCTCGCCCTCGGCAACGGCTGGTACCGCGGGCGTCTCGGCTGGTCGGGCAAGTCCCGGTTCTACGGCGAGGAGTTGGGCGCGTTCGCGCAGCTCGAGGTGGTGTTCGCCGATGGTCACCGTCAGATCATCAGCACCGACGAGAGGTGGACCGCCGGCCCGAGCGCGGTGCTCGCCAACGACCTCTACGACGGGGAGACGATCGACGCGCGCCTCCGCGACGATGCCTGGCTGCACACCGGCTTCGAGGGTGACGGCTGGGTCGGCGTTCACGCGCTCGACTTCGACTCCTCCATCCTGGTGCCCTACATCGGCCCTCAGGTGAAGCGCTGGGCGGAGCTGCCCGCCCTGAAGGTCTGGACCTCGCCCGCCGGCAAGACCCTGGTCGACTTCGGCCAGGACCTGGTGGGCTGGGTGCGGGTGACGGTGCGCGGGGAGTCGGGCGAGGAGGTGTCGATTCGGCACGCCGAGGTGCTCGAGAACGACGAACTGGGCACCCGTCCGCTGCGAACCGCCCTCGCAACCGACCGGTACATCCTGAGCGGTGACGACGACGTGTTCGAGCCGACGTTCACCTTCCATGGTTTCCGCTACGCGGAGGTGACCGGATGGCCGGGTGAGCTTCGTGCAGACGACGTCACCGCCGTCGCCATCGGTACCGACCTCGAACGGATCGGCACCTTCCGCACCTCCGACCCGTTGCTGAACCAGTTCCACGAGAACGTGGTCTGGGGCATGCGCGGCAACTTCGTCGACGTGCCGACCGACTGCCCGCAGCGCGACGAGCGCCTCGGCTGGACCGGCGACATCGCGGCATTCGCCCCCACCGCGGCATTCCTCTTCGACGTCGACTCCTTCCTCACAGAATGGCTGCGCAACGTCTCGGTGGAGCAGGCCCACCACGACGGGATCATCCCCTACGTCGTCCCCGATGTGCTCAAGTACATCGATCTGCCGGAGGGTTTCCCGCCGTCGGAGAGCACCGCGGTGTGGAGCGACGCGGGCGTCTGGGTTCCGTGGGACCTGTACCAGGCATACGGCGACACGCAGGTGCTCGCGGATCAGTTCGAGTCGATGGCCGCGCACGTGCGTCGCGTGCACTCGTTGCTGTCCCCGAACGGGCTCTGGGACACCGGCTTCCAGTTCGGCGACTGGCTCGACCCCGACGCCCCGCCGGAGGATCCCGCCGCTGCGAAGGCGGACACGGGTGTCGTGGCAACGGCCTGCGCCTATCGCTCTGCCGCGATCGTCGCCGACACCGCGGCGCTTCTCGGCCTCGAGGCCGAGCGGGCGGAGTTCGCCACGATCGCCGAGAACCTGCGTGCCGCGTTCGCCGAACACTACGTCGACGGAGGGCGGATCGTCAGCGACTGCACCACGGTCTACTCCCTGGCGATCGTCTTCGGCCTCCTCGACCCCGACGACCAGATCGTCGCCGGCGAGCGCCTCGCCGAGCTCACGGCCGAGAGCGGATACCGCATCTCGACCGGATTCGCCGGCACCCCGTTCATCACCGACGCCCTCACCCAGACCGGTCACCTCGACGACGCGTACAAGCTGCTACTGCAGCGCGAGGTGCCCTCCTGGCTCTACTCGGTGACGATGGGGGCCACCACGGTCTGGGAGCGCTGGGACTCGATGTTGCCCGACGGCAGCATCAACCCTGGAGAGATGACCTCCTTCAACCACTACGCCCTGGGAGCCGTCGCCGACTGGATGCACCGCGTCATCGGCGGCATCTCACCGCTCACCCCGGGCTACACGTCCGTTCTGGTGGCACCACAGCCGGGCGGGGGTCTCACCGAAGCCGAGACGACCCTGGCGACCCCACGCGGCGCGGTGTCGGTGCACTGGACCGTGGCGGACGGTGAACTCACCGTCGAGGTCGAGGTGCCGGACGGCGTCAGCGGAATTCTCCGGCTCCCCGGCGCAGCCGATCGCGAGCTGGTCTCCGGTCGCGTGTCGGTCAGCGCACCGCTCCCCGATGCGGTCGGCGCCGTGAACTGACGCCGCTGAGCCGGCCACAGCGCCGAGCCGATAGACGGATGCCCGGCCACGTTCTCGTCGACGTGGCCGGGCATTCTCATGCTCGTCGAAGGCACGCGCCCGTCAGTAGGCGATCACCCCGCGCCGGTCGCTGAAGGTGCCGGTCGGGCCATCGGCGCCGATCGTGGCCATGGCGACCACCGCATCCGTGCCCTCCGTCACGGTTTGCGGACCGCTGTTGCCGTTGAGGTCGGTGGCGGTGTAGCCGGGGTCGATGGTGTTGACCCGCATCGACGGCAACAGTCTCGAGTACTGGAGGCCGAGCATGATCACCGCGGCCTTGGAGCTCGGGTAGCCGAGCGCCAACACCGAGAATTCGTCGCGCGACGGGTCGGTGACGAAACGCGGGAAGCCGAGTCCGCTCGCCACATTGACGATGACCGGGCTGTCGGATGCGGTCAGCAGCGGCAGCGCCGCCTGCGTCACCCGCACGATCGAGTACACGTTGGTGTCGAATACCTCGTGGAGCTCGTCGGCACCGAACTCCTCGACCGGTGAGTGGGGACCGATGATGCCGGCATTGTTGATGAGCACGTCGAGGGCGGGCAGCGACGCAATGGCCGCGTCGACGGAGACCTGGTCGGTCACGTCGAGCTGCACGATGTGTGCGCCGAGAGCCGCGGCATCCGTGCCCTTGGTCGTATCCCGCATGCCGGCGTAGACGGTGTGCCCGGCCTCGATGAGGCGGCGGGCGGTTTCGAGCCCGAGGCCCTTGTTGGCCCCGGTGATGAGTGTCGTTGTCATGCTTCGAGCCTGCGGGGACGGCGCTGAGACTTGCTGGCACTGCGGATACCACCCGATGCGCAGGGTCGCAGAGCAGGATGGGGGCATGACAGAACTCGGAACCGTGCTGCGCGCGTGGCGTGATCGCGTCTCGCCGGTCGAGGCCGGACTCCCGGCCGGCGGCGACCGCCGCTCCCCCGGGCTGCGCCGCGAGGAGTTGGCGATGCTGGCCAACCTGAGTGTGGACTACATCGTGCGGCTCGAGCAGGGGCGGGCGAGGCATCCGTCTGCCCAGGTGCTGGCGTCGCTGGCGCGGGCGCTGCGCCTCACGGAGGAGGAACGCGACCACCTCTATCGCTTGGGCGGCGTGTCCGTGCCGACCCGCACCATGGTGCCGCGACACGTGACCCGAGGAGTGCAGCACATCGTCGATCGGTTGGGGGAGGTACCGGTGTCGGTGTTCTCCGCAGCCTGGGACACGCTGCTCGTCAACGACCTCTGGGTGACGCTGTTCGGCGAGGCGCTTCCCAGCGGAGGGCGCGCAAGCAATCTCCTGTGGCGGCAGTTCACCGGCGAGGAATCGCCGGTCAGCTTCAGCACCGAACACGGCGAGCAGTTTCACCGTGACCTGGTCTGCGACGCGCACGTGGCGGTGACGAGATACCCCGACGACACCGCCCTCACCTCTCTCGTCTCCGACCTGCGGGCGCAATCGCAAGAGTTCGAACGCCTCTGGAACTCGGCCGCCTTCGGCGAGCACCGCGAGTCGCGAAAGACCATCCACAACGACCTGGTCGGACCGATCACGGTCGACTGCGATGTGCTGACGGCGCCGGGAAGCGATCTGAAGATCGTCGTCTACACGGCGATTCCGGGATCAGAGGATGCTGCGAAACTCGACCTTCTCCGCGTGAGCGCGGTGCGTACATTCGCCTGACCCCGTGCGCCTGGCCCCGCAGCCTCAGGCCAGCGGGTGTGCCAGCAGCAGCTCGGTGTTCTGGTCTCTCGGCAGCCCGCCGTGGGCGGCGGTGTAGCTGAGGTCGTTGAGTGCGAGCTCGCGGTAGAGCGCGGCGAGCGCGGCCTGGCTGCCGTCGTCATAGGACGCCTGGTACGGGGCCGCCGACTCGATCAGGGTGGTGAACAGTGAGAGCGTTCCATCGTGGTTGTCGCAGACCTCGATGATGCGCGCCTGCTGCGGGAACTCGATGTGCGAGGCGGTGTTGATCTCCCAGAATCCGTGCGCGGGCGTCGAGCCGGGCCGCGGCGTGATCGAGTTCGTGTGCGAGTGGCCGTTCACCCAGGCGAGCACGGCGGGATAGCGGTGCAGCATGGCAATGACCTCGGGGCCGAGGTGCCGCACCTCATCGGGCCGCTCCGGGTCTGGCGTGGGGTTGTCCATCGAGCCGCTGGTGTGGTGGGTGAAGACGACGAACAGCTCGCCGTCACCCGAGCGGAGCACGTTCTCCAGCCAGAGGAACTGGGCATGGCCAAGGGATCCGTGAGTCCAGCCCCCGCGGTTGGTCGAGTCGAGCGCGATGCCGGTGACTCCGGGCGAAATGGGAAAGGTGTAGTAGGCGATTCCCGCGGCTGCGGCGTCGGGGGTGAAACCGTGGCCGACGGGTCCGGGGCCGGTAGCGGTGCTGTCGAGGTGAGCCTGCATGAACCCGATCGGGGTGAAGGGAACGCGCCGGGCATCCGCCGTCACCTGCCAGCGCCGGTCGACCGCGATGTCGCGACCGAGACGCTCGTGTCTGCGCGGGCTGAAACCCGCGCCGAGAGTCGCGTTGGCGGCATCCGTGGTGAAGCCGGTGAACTTGGTGGTGCCCGTATACAGCTCCTCGAGCTGTGACCAGTCGGCGGGGATCGTGCCGCCGATCGAGTCGTCGTGGTTGCCGAACACCGAGTACCACGGCGTCTGCAGGCCATCACTGCTGTGCTCGGCGATCACCCGGTCGAAGAAGCCGTCGAGGCGCGGAAAGCCGGCTGCCTTGTACCGGTCGCGCACCGCGAGTTCCGGGTTGTAGTAGAGCGGGTCACCGGAGTGCTGCACCCCCTCCCAGCCGGCTGCTGAGCCCGAGTCGGCGACGATCGAGCCGCCGCTCATCACGCTGAGAAACCATTCGAGTTCGAGCGTCTCGCTGTTGTCGGAGTTGTCGCCGGTCGATACCACGCAGTCGAACCGGCGGCCGCTGAACGGCCCGGTGGCGAGCTGATTGACCCGATCGACCAGCTGGGCGGCTGCATGGGTACCGAGAGTCTCGTGTGGGCGGAAGTAGGGCGGGCAGGTCGCGGCGAGGAACTCGAACCGCATCGGCGACTGGGCGTCGATCATGTGCAGGTCGGTGAACTGCACGATCGAGGCGAGGCCGGTGCGGGTGTCGTCCCGACCCGACCGCGCCGCCGCGAGTTCCTCCCGCACGACGAGCGGGAAGCCAGGCCCGGCGACCAGCCGCCGGTAGCCCGCGGAGCCGGACGCGCTCGCCGACTGCTCCAGCGTCGTGCCCGCTGTGCCGAACGCGCGCGACCGGGTGGTGCGGATGTCGCTGCCGCGGTTCTTCGGCGTGCCACCGAGGGACAACAGCGCGAGACCCCCCACCCCGGCAGCGAGCAGCGAGCGGCGGGTGACCTCTGGCACGACGGCCTCTTTCGTCGAAGGAGTACCTCGACTCGGAGCGTGGGCTCCGGTCTGAGTTCACCCTCGCGAGGCCAACTTGCCGCCCAGTGAACGGGGGAGCCGTGCCGCCTTAACAGCGGGAGACGTCCAGCTCCGGCTAGCGTTCGTCGAGCATCCCGAGCTCGCGCAGGCTCTCGACAGTGTCGATGATCGTCGCTTCCGCCGGTCTCGGACGGAAACCCAGTTCACGCTTCGCCCGGTCGTTGTGGATCACCAGCTCCGGCAGCGTGTCGCCCGGCGCCTGCTCCGTCGGAAGCCGTTCCGCCAGCGAGCCGACGTTGTCGCGGATCACCTGCGCCACCTCGAGAAAGGTCATGGTCGGCCCGTCGGCGAGCGCCAGGTACCGCTTGCCCGCCGCTGCCGGCGCGGCCATGGCGGCGAGGTGCAGGTCGGCGACGTCGCGCACATCGGCGATTCCGAACCGTTGCCGGGGCACAACCGGCAGCTGCCCGGTGATCATCGCGACGAAGAACTGCAGCGATGACCGCGCATCATGGGTCAGAGTCGGGCCGGCGATCCAGGTCGGATTGATCGTGACCAGCTCGGTGCCGCCCCCCTCACGCTCGACGAAGTCCCAGGCGGCGCGCTCGGCGACCGCCTTGGAGAGCGGATACGACGCCAACCCCGGCGTGGCCGGGTCGGTCCAGTCGTCTTCCGTGTAGTCCCGCACCGGTTTGGGCGAGTAGCCGATCGCGGCGAACGAGGAGGTCAGCACCACCCGCGGCACTCCCGCATCCCGCGCCGCCCGCAGCACGCGAAGAGCGCCATCCCGCGCCGGGACCACTATCTCGTCCGGTTCGGCCGTCTGGATCATCGGAGACGCCAGGTGGTACACCCCGTCGACGCCGCGGGCGGCGGCGGCCCACCCCGCGTCGTCGGTCAGCGACGCGACGACGAAGTGGAGGCCGCTGTCATCCGCTCCCCCACGGCGCACCGCCTCGCGCACCGCCGCCTCTCCGTCGGTCGACCGGACGGTGGCGCGCACCTCCGCACCCGCCCGCAGCAGGTCGGCGACCACCCGGGTGCCGAGGTACCCGGATGCTCCCGTCACCAGCATCGTGCTCATCGCAGCACCGCCTCGAGGCTCGGCAGCATCTCGTTGACGCGACGGTAAGCATCCGCCTCGTCGGTGGCATCACCGCGGTCCCGCGCATCCCACAGGTCCGACTTGGCCTTCAGGTAGTCGAGATGCACGCGGAGGGTCTCGATCTCCGTCTCGATCCGTGTCGCGTGTCGAAGCAGCAGGTCGCGCTGCTCGCCGGCGGCAACCCGCCCGCGGGCCCGGTTTGCCTGATAGGTGCGCATGTCTTCGATGCCCACCCCCATCGCGCGGAGGCAGGCGAGCACTTGCACGGTATCGAGGTCGTTCTCGCGGTAGCGGCGGTGGCCGCTGCTCTCGTCGCGGGCGATCGGACCGACGAGTCCGACCTCCTCGTAATAGCGCAGAGTCGGCTCGCTGAGCCCGCTGCGGATCGCCACATCGTGGATCGTCATCAAGGTCATGCCCTCAGCAGAACACAGCTCAAGCGCTTGAGGTCAAGGGCCGACATTCACCCTCGCCACCACCCAGGTTGGAGGGATACCGTCGAACACACGCCGAGCCGATGGGCCCGGGCGCTGAGAGGACATCATGAGCGGTGCATTCACGGGCAACGGGTTTTCGGGTTCCACCGGCGGCGGCTGGCCGGGTTCTGCGATCTGGGACGGGCTGGAACAGCTTCGCGGACAGCTCTTCGATCGCACCACCGGAGTGACGGATGCCCGCCGCGACGTCCGCGCTGCGCTGCTCGTTCTGCTCAGCGAGGGTCCGCTCACCGGCGCCCAGGTCATCCGTGAGATCGAGGAGCGCAGCGCAGGCGCATGGAAGCCGACCCCGGGAGCCGTGTACCCGACCCTCCAACTTCTCGTCGACGAGGGCCTGGCCGCCACCCAGGAGGTCGACGACCGCACCAGCTATCTGCTGACCGACGAGGGACGTCGCGCGGCCAGCGCCATCACCGACACTCCCGCGCCGTGGGACGGCACGGGCGTTCCGCTTCGCGCGAGCGCTCTGCCCAAGGCCGGGATCGACCTGGCCCAGGCGACCGCCCTGGTTGCACGGTCGGGAAGCCCGGAGCAGATCGAGCATGCGGTGGCCGTGCTCGAGGAGGCGCGGCGCAAGCTGTTCTCGATCCTCGCCAAGGACTGACGGGTGCCCCCAGCACAACGGGCCTCGGACGGGGGCGCTACCGACGTGCGCACCATGCGTGCACGATCCCGTCGCATCCTCTGGTTCGCGGCACGCTATCTCGCCCAGACCTGGTGGTTCGAACTCTTCCTCCCCCGCATCGGCCTCGGCCGGGTGGCTGCACGCGGAAGGTCGGCCCGACTGCGCCGCATCGCCGAGCACTTCCATTCGCTCGCGGTGGATCTGGGTGGCCTGATGATCAAGGTCGGCCAGTTCATGTCGTCCCGTCTCGACGTGCTGCCACCCGAGATCACCACGGAGCTCGAGGGGCTGCAAGACGAGGTGCCCCCGGTGGCGTTCCCCGCAATCCGGGCACTCGCCGAGTCGGAGCTCGGATTACCGCTCGATCGCGCGTTCTCGTTCGTCGACCCGGTGCCGCTCGCCGCGGCATCCCTGGGGCAGGTGCATCGCGCTCGGCTCTCGGCGACGGATGCCGCGGAGACCGGACTCACCGACGTGGTCGTCAAGATCCAACGGCCCGGCATCGGCACCATCGTCGATGTCGACCTCGCCGCCCTGCGCCGTGTCGGCGGCTGGCTCAGCCACGTCCACATCGTCTCCGATCGGGTGGACATGCCTGCGCTAGTCGAGGAGTTCGCGATCACCAGCCTCGAGGAGATCGACTACCTGCACGAGGCGGCGAACGGCGAGAGGTTCGCCGCGGACTTCACCGGCGACCCGCGGGTGCGCGTGCCGGAGACGGTGTGGGAACGCACCACTCGACGAGTGCTGACCATGCAGGATGTCACCGCCATCAAGATCAACGACGTCGCGGCGTTGCGGGCGGCCGGCATCGATCCCGCCGACGTCGCCAGCGAGTTCGCCGGAGTGATGTTCGACCAGCTGTTCGAACGCGGCTACTTCCACGCCGATCCGCACCCGGGCAACATCTTCATCACCCCGACGGTCGGGGGCGATCGACCGTGGGCGATCACCTTCGTCGACTTCGGCATGATGGGCGAGGTGCCACCCACGCTGCGGAAGGGTCTGCGCCGCATCCTCATCGCCGCTGCGTCTCGCGATGGCAAGGGAATGGTCGATGGCGTTCGCGACATCGGCGTGCTCCTTCCCTCGGCCGACACCGCCGAGCTCGAGCGAGCGATGACGGCGTTGTTCGCCCGCTTCGGCGGCATGGGCTTCGCGGAGCTCCAGCAGGTCGATCCGCGCGAGTTCCGCGCCTTCGCGACCGAGTTCGGCGACCTGGTGCGCACCCTGCCGGTGCAGTTGCCCGAGAATTTCCTGCTCATCGTGCGCGCGCTGTCGCTGACCTCGGGCATGTGCAGTTCGCTCGACCCTGCCTTCAACATCTGGGACGCGGTGGAGCCGTACTCGGCGAAGCTGATCCGTGAGGAGGGCGGCAACGCCGTTCAGTCGGCGGCAAAGGATGCCCTCGAGACGATACGGATCGCGGCGCGCCTCCCCCGCCGGATCGATGACATCATCACCCACCTCGACGAGGGAAATGTCACCGTTCAGACCCCGAGACTCGATCGTCGCCTGACCAGCCTCGAGCGCACGGCGAGGCGGATCGTGTCGGCTGTACTCTTCGCCGGGCTGCTGATCGGCGGCATCCTGCTGCGAACCGCGGATGTCGGGTTCGGCACGGTGCTGATGGTCGCCTCTGTGCTGCCCCTGCTGCACGCGCTCTTCGCCGGGGCATTCGCTCGGCGCGGGCCGCTCGGCTAAGCGGTCAGTCGGCGGAGCAGGGCGACGCGCACGACGTCCCCGACATCCTTGCCCAGCTTCTTCCGCAGCGCCGCGCTGACCGACAGCATCAGTTCACCCGTGCCGGTCGGCATCAGCCCGATGTTCTCGATCAGGATGTCGTCCACCGTCGCGTCGACACGTACCGACCGCAGGCTGCCGAACTGCGCCGCGCTGTCGGGGACCTGGATCGCCGACCAGACGTCTCCCTTGACGTCGACCCCGATGGAGGCGACGAACTCGATGTCCAGCGGCTGCGGCGGGTCGAGGCGAGCGGGCATGCCGCCACTCTAGGGGCGGACTGTGCCCGGTGCTATGGCGTGCTCGCCTGGACCGGCGCACAATCGACCATGGAGTTTCCCCGACCCACCGATGCCGACCGCGAGTTCTTCGCGCTGCTGATCCCTGACGATCCCGGGGTGGTGGTCAAGCCCATGTTCGGCAACCTCGGCGCGTTCGCGAACGGCATGATGTTCGCTTCACTGCTCGGCTCCGACGTCGGGGTGCGGCTTTCCGCGGAAGATCTTGCCGAGCTCGCGGGGGTGCCCGGATCCGGCGACTTCGGCCCGGGAGAGAAAGGGATACGCGGCTATCTGGCGTTGCCCCCCGAGTGGCGCAGACATCCCAAACTCGCCGCCGCCTGGGTCGAACGAGCCCGCGCCTATGTCGCGACGCTGCCGTCCAAGAACGACCGCGCCATCCGCCAGGGAGGCGATGTGAGCTCCCGGAGGTCAGATCAGTGAGCTGACGGTCGCTTCCGCGTCCTTCGTGAGCATGAACATCACGCGGGTCGATTCGGGGACGGAACGAAAACCGAACTTGCGATAGAAACTCGCGGCTGCGTCGTCGAGCGCGTGTACGAGGAACGCGCGCGAGCCGATCAACCGGGAAGCCTCGATCCCCTTGATGATGGCATCTTGCAGGAGCGACGAGCCCACGCCCCTTCGCTCGAATCGAGTGTCGACGGCGAGCCGGCCGATCAGCAGAACCGGCACCGGGTCGGGCGCATTGCGGCCGAGCGCGGCGCCCGCCTCGTCCCGACAGATCGACGATGCGCTCAGGCAGTAATACCCCGCGATCAGCCCGCTCTCCCGCTCGATCGAGACAAATGTGCGAGACGATCCAGCGCCCTCGTTCTTGATGGCGCGAAGGTTGAGCCAATTGTCGAGTGACTGCTCACCACAGCGAAAGTCGGCGACGTTATCGTGCGGGGTGATCGGTCGCGGACGATCGAAGGCGGTCAATCGACGAACACGGATGGCCGACGCAGCAGATCGGCGAGCCCGGAGATCGAGGCCGCCGGACGGTCGAGGACCTCATTGAATGCATCCCACGCTGCATGAGACATGTGCAGTTCACGATCCTGACGGATCACCTCGCTCGCCTGTTCGACGAGCAGGGGGACGGAGAAGTCGGTGACGGATCGACCGGAGATCGTCGCGGCGTGCTCGATCGCCTGCTTCTGATCAGCGGTGAGACGGAGTTCGATTCGTTCTCTCTTCAGCGCGGAGGTCATCCGATAATTGTACGGCGAATTGCCGTACGCGACAATGAGAGCGCCTCTTGACGCGTCACTTGTTTTTTGCAAGTGTTAGCAGATCGATCCGATCCGTACAAAGGAGTGCACCATGTCACAGATGTTCGTCAACCTCCCCGTCACCGACCTGGAGCGCGCCAAGACGTTCTA
>Ga0247742_10000679_pt1 | contig 26310 bp, 19 predicted proteins | sample UWRJL208509C2_FD_180944 | JGI IMG/M metagenome (GOLD analysis project Ga0247742, IMG submission 180944) | Plant litter microbial communities from Arlington Agricultural Research Station in Wisconsin, United States - UWRJ-L208-509C-2 | ecosystem: Environmental > Terrestrial > Plant litter >...
AGCGAATGGCACAAGCTGCGCTTCGCCCAACGCCACATCAACATGTGCTCGATGGCCCTGTCCAAGCGCGTGCTGACCATGACCGGCCGCATGTCGGTGTTCCGCGCCAGCGTGGTCACCAACCCGGACTTCATCGCCGATGTCGAAAGCGACTCGCTGCAACATTGGCGCCTGGGCCGCTTCAAGTTCCTCACCGGTGATGACAAGTCGAGCTGGTTCAGCCTGATGCGCCTGGGCTACGACACTTTCTACGTCCCCGACGCCGCGATCCACACCGTGGAGCACCCGCCGGAGAAGAGCTTCATCAAGGCCAGCCGCAAGCTGATGTTCCGCTGGTACGGCAACAACCTGCGGCAGAACTCCCGGGCCCTGGGCCTGGGGATTCGTCGCCTCGGCGCCTTCACCTCGGTGGTGCTGTTCGATCAGCGCGTGTCGATGTGGACCTCGCTGCTGGGCCTGACCGTGGCCATCATCGCCAGCTTTAAATACGGCACCGCGTTCATCCTCGTGTACCTGCTGTGGATCGGCATCACCCGCCTGATCCTGACCCTGCTGCTGTCGTGCTCGGGGCACCGGATTGGCCCGGCCTACCCGGCCATTCTCTATTACAACCAGATCGTCGGCGCGCTGGTGAAGATCTACGTGTTCTTCCGCCTCGACCAACAGTCCTGGACCCGCCAGGACACCAAACTGACCCGTGATCTCGCCAGCTTTCAACGTTGGTTCAACACCTGGTCGTCTCGGACCATGACCTTCTCCGCCGGCAGCATTTTCGTCGCCGTGCTGCTGATGATGGTCTGACCGCCCCCTTATTGAATTAACCAGGAAATCGCCCCCTATGAATACCGCCGTGAACGTCAACGTAGTGCATGAATCCGAAGCCCAGCGCCAACACGCCCGGGTCAAAATCCCGGCCAAGCTGCGCTTCTTCGGCCCCGACCGCACGCCGATGGAAGCACGGGTCATCGACCTCTCCGCCGGCGGCCTGGCGTTCAACGCCGGTCAGTTGCCACTGAAGGTCGGCGACGTGCACAAGGCGCGCCTGCAATTCGTCATCGACAACCTCGGCCTGGCGATGGACGTGGAACTGATGGTTCGCTCCCACGACCGCCAGACGGGTCGCGTCGGTTGCCAGTTCCAGAACCTCGAGCCGCAAGACATCTCGACCCTGCGCCACTTGATCACATCGCACTTGGCCGGCGACATCGTCACCATGGGTGAAGTGCTGGCGACCCTGCAACGCGACAACTTCACCAAGGCACGCAAGGTCAAGGACGGCGGCCACGGCATGACCGCGTTCGGTCGGCTGCGCGCCGTGACCTTCAGCCTGGCGATTTTCCTGGTCGGCCTCGCGGCCTTCGGTTTCATCTTCAAATCGGTGTACGGCATGTACTTCGTCAGCCACGCCCAGGCCGGGCTGGTCAGCGTGCCGGGGATGAACATCACCATGCCGCGCGACGGCACCGTGCAGAGTCTGGTGAAAGACGACGGCATCGCCGCCAAAGGCGCGCCACTGGCGACCTTCAGCACCAGCATGCTCGACGTACTCAAGGGCCATCTGGACGAAGACCAGTTGCAACCGGCCAAGGTAGAAGAACTGTTCGGCAAGCAAATGACCGGCACCCTCACCTCGCCGTGCGATTGCACCGTGGCCCAGCAACTGGTGGCCAACGGTCAATATGCGAGCAAGGGTGACGTGATCTTCCAACTGGTGCCGCGCAACACCCAGGCGACCATCGACGCGCGCTTCTCCTATCGCCAGTTCGGCGACGTGCGCCCAGGCGCGCCGGTGAGCTTCCAGATCGCCGGCGAAGACCAGACCCGCACCGGCAAGATCGTCAGCAGCACCAGCCTGAAAAGCGCCGACCTGTCCTCTGATATCCGTGTGTCCATCCAGCCGGACGAACCACTGGACAGCAAGTTCGCCGGCCGCCCGGTGGAAGTGAACAGCGACCGCGGCCCGAACTTCAACTGGCTGATCGATAAAGCCATGGCCGCTGGTCTGTAAGCAGAGGACATGCCTGTGATTATCAGTCTCCTGAGAACACCGCGATCCTTGTGGGAGCTGGCTTGCCAGCGATTGGATCAATGCGGTCTGTCTGATGCACCGAGCCGTATGCATCGCGAGCAGGCTCACTCCTACAGGGGTCATGCGGTGTGCGCGCTGGCCTTGGCCGTCAGCCTCGCCGGCTGCGCCGGCCTGCCCGACCAACGCCTGGCCAATGAAGCGCTCAAGCGTGGCGACACCGTGACGGCGCAGCAGAATTACAAGCAACTCGCCGACCTCGGTTACAGCGAAGCGCAAGTCGGCCTGGCGGATATCCAGGTCGACAGCCGTGACCCGGTGCAGATCAAGCAAGCCGAAGCCACTTACCGCGCCGCGGCGGATGTGTCGCCCCGGGCCCAGGCGCGCCTCGGGCGCTTGCTGGTGGCCAAGCCGGGTTCCACCGAAGCCGAGCAGCACGAAGCCGAAGGCCTGCTGAAAAAAGCCTTTGCCAACGGCGAAGGCAACACTCTGATCCCACTGGCGATGCTGTACCTGCAATACCCGCACACGTTCCCCCACGTGAATGCCCAGCAGCAAATCGACCAATGGCGCACCGCCGGATACCCGGAAGCTGGCCTGGCGCAAGTGCTGCTCTATCGCACCCAAGGCACCTACGACCAGCACCTGGATGATGTGGAACGCATCTGCAAAGCGGCGCTCAACACCACCGACATCTGCTACGTCGAACTGGCCACGGTCTACCAGAAAAAAGCCCAGCCTGAGCAACAGGCCGAGCTGATCAAACAGATGCAAGCCGCTCACACACGCGGCACCGTTTCCGCACAACGGGTCGACAGCGTCGCCCGGGTGCTCGGCGATGCCACCCTGGGCAAGACCGACGAAAAAACCGCGCAATCGCTGCTCGAAGACATTGCCCCGGGCTACCCGGCGTCCTGGGTCAGCCTGGCGCAATTGCTCTACGACTTCCCGGAACTCGGTGACGTCGACAAGATGATGGAATACCTGGACAACGGCCGCGCCGCCGACCAGCCCCGCGCCGAATTGCTGCTCGGCAAGCTGTACTACGAGGGCAAATGGGTGCCGGCCGACGCCAAGGTTGCCGAGGAGCATTTCCAGAAAGCCGTGGGCAAGGAAGTCGCCGCCGATTACTACCTCGGGCAGATTTACCGCCGTGGGTACCTGGGCAAGGTCTACCCGCAAAAGGCCCTGGATCACTTGCTGACCGCCGCGCGTAACGGCCAGAACAGCGCCGACTTCGCCATTGCCCAGCTGTTTTCCCAGGGCAAGGGCACCAAGCCCGATCCGCTCAACGCCTACGTGTTCAGCCAGTTGGCCAAGGCGCAGAACACGCCGCAGGCCACTGAGCTTGCGCAAACACTCGAAACGCAACTGCCGCCTGCCCAGCTCGCCGAGGCCCAACGCCTGTTGAAACAAGAACAGGCCAGTCGTGGCGCCTTGAGCCAGAACACGCTGGAACTGCACGTCCTGCAAGAAGAAGACGGCGAGGAATCCCTATGAAGTTGAATCCCTTTGTACAGGCCGGCATTGGCCTGACATTCGCCCTGCTCTGGTCGTGTCCGACACTCGCAGCGCTGACCGAAGAGAAGAACTTCGGCCTGGAAGTGAAGATCACCGGCCAGTCCGAAGACGACCGCGACCTCGGCACCGCCAGTGGCGGCGACGTCAACGGTCTGGGCCTCGACCTGCGGCCCTGGGTCTACGGCGAAAGCGGCGCGTGGAGCGCCTACGCCATGGGCCAGGCCGTGACGTCCACCGACATCATCGAAACCGACACCCTGCAACAGTCCGATAACGACGGCACCCAGACCACCGACAACGGTGATCGCAAGACCAAGAAAAATTACCTGGCGATGCGTGAGTTCTGGGTCGGCTACAGCGGCCTCACGCCCTACCCCGGCGAGATCCTCAAGTTCGGTCGCCAGCGCCTGCGCAACGACGACGGGCAATGGCGCGACACCAACATCGAAGCGTTGAACTGGACCTTCGACACCACCCTGTTGCGCGCCAACGCCGGTGTTGCCGAACGCTTCAGCGAGTACCGCACCGACCTGAAGGAACTGGCACCGAAAGACAAGGATCGCCTGCACGCTTATGCCGATGCCGCGTACCAATGGACCCCGGGCAACTGGGTCGGCATTCGCGGGCATCACACCCACGACGACGGCAAACTCGACTACCCGGAACCGGGCGTGGCCGGCGACTCGCTGGACAAGAAACAGAACGGCGACATCAGTTGGCTCGGCCTCACCGCCGACAGCGACGCCTACAACTACCGCAACACCAACACGCTCAATTACTGGGGCAGCATCACCGGCATGAGCGGCGACCGCGACACGGTCAACGCCTTGAACGCCGATGGCACGCGGCCGACCGAAGCCAAGAAAGGCGAAGACGTCAACGGCTGGGCCACCGACATCGGCGTGCGCCTGCGCCTCGATCCGCAGTGGCAAGTGGGTGCGGCCTATGCCCGAGCCAGCGGCGACTACGAACAGAACGGCCTGGAAAGCAACCGCTCGAACTACACCGGTACCCGCTCGCGGGTCCACCGTTTCGGCGAGGCCTTCCGTGGCGAAATGAACAACATGCAGACCGCCACCCTGTTCGGTTCGTGGATGCTCAACGACGAATACGACGCCAGCCTGATCTACCACAAATTCTGGCGCGTGGACGGCAACAAGCCGGTGGGCAGCAACGGCATCAACGCCGTGGAAAACAACTACGACGACGCCACCGGCGCGCTGCTCTCCAGTTCTTCGCTGCCACTGGAAGACGGCAACAAGGACCTCGGCCAAGAGATGGACCTGGTGGTCACCAAGTACTTCAAGCAAGGCCTGTTGCCGGCGGCGTTGAGCCAGTCGGTCGATGAGCCGTCGGCGTTGGTGCGTTTGCGTGGCGGCGTGTTCAAGCCCGGCGATGCCTATGGCAAGCAAGTCGACTCGTACATGCACCGCGCCTTTATCGACGTGATCTGGCGCTTCTGATGCGAGCCGCGAAGGGAGTGTCCCCGATGCACAATCAATGGATAAAAGGCTCGGCCAGCCTGCTGACGGCGGCGATGCTGCTGGCCAGCCCGGCAGCCTTCGCCGCGGTCGACCCGGCGCCGAAAGCGCCGATCGTGGCCAAGGAACTGCAACAGGCCAAGACCTACACCGTGACCAGTGCACCGACCGACTCACTGCACCTGGAAGCGCCGAAACTGCCGGACATCAGCGGCTACACCGCCGAAGCCGCGGCAGCGAAGATCGTGCGCAGCAAACCGGGCAAAGTCAGCGTGCGCCGGATGATGCAGGAAAACGCCCTGAAGGACTTTATCGGCGGCGACAACAAGATGGCCGAATGGGTGGTGCGACAGCACGGCATCCCGCAGGCGATCTTCGTGGACGACGGTTACCTGAACCTCAAGGACCTGGCCAAGAAAGTGCCCAAGCAGTACTTCAGCGAAACCTCGCCCGGGGTGTACCTGGCGAAGTTGCCGATCGTGGTGGGTAACAAGGGCATCCTGGAAATCGATCGGCAGACCCAGGAACTGCGCCTGTCCCAAGAGGCCGGTTCGTTCCTGGTCAACGACGGCCAGTTGTTTGTGCGTGACACCAAGGTCACCGGCTGGCGCGAGAAGGACAACGGCCCGGCGACCTTCCGCACGCCGAAGGAATTCCGTCCGTTCCTGCTGTCCTGGGGCGGCACGCAGACCTACATCGTCAACAGCAAGATGGCCAGTTTCGGCTACGCCAACAGTAAGTCGTACGGGGTGAGTATTTCCCAGTACACGCCGAACATGGCCAAGGTGCTGAAACGCCCCGAGCCGAGCGGCTGGATCGTCGGGTCCGAGTTCTCGGACATGTGGTACGGCTTCTACTGCTACGAGACCCGTGACTTCGTGGTCAAGGGCAACACCTACAAAGACAACATCGTCTACGGCATCGACCCCCATGACCGTTCCCACGGCTTAATCATCGCCGACAACACGGTCTACGGGACCAAGAAGAAGCACGGCATCATCATTTCCCGGGAAGTGAACGACAGCTTCATCTTCAACAACCGCAGCTACGACAACAAGCTGTCGGGCCTGGTGATCGACCGTAACAGCGTCAACAACATCGTCGCCTACAACGAGATCTACAAGAACCACACCGACGGCATCACCCTCTACGAGAGTGCCGACAACCTGTTGTGGGGCAACAAGGTCATCAGCAATCAGCGCCACGGCATCCGCATTCGTAACAGCGTGAACATCCGCCTCTACGAAAACCTGTCGATGGCCAACGGCCTGACCGGCGTCTACGGCCACATCAAGGACCTGAGCGACACCGACCGCGACATCAAGCTCGACCCGTTCGACGCCCAGGTGTCGCTGATCGTGGTCGGCGGCGAACTGGCGGGCAACCGCAGCGGCCCGCTGTCCATTGACTCGCCGCTGAGTGTCGAGCTGTACCGCGTGTCCATGCTCGCGCCGACCAAATCCAGCGGCATCAGCTTCAACGGCATCCTTGGCGAGCGCCAGGATGAAATTCTCGACTTGCTGGTGCGCCAGCAGAAAGCCGTGCTGATCGACCCTGTCGAACGCCAGACCGAACTGCGGGACTGAGGATAATGTTATGCACCCACACTTGATCAAATTACTCAGCCTGTCCGCGTTGACCGTGGGCATTCTGGCCGCCAGCCAAGGCGCCCGTGCCGACGAAGCCGGCGCCAGCGCGCCGAAGTTCAGTGCCGAGCCGTGCTGCAACCTGTGCCCGGAAGCCCACGACGCGAAGAACTACACCACGCGCTATCAGCAGAACTTCACCACCCTGGTACAAGCCCAGGGCGACTGGCTGTTCCGCACCCAGGAAGACCTGCGCACCGAGTTCGACACCTCCCCCGCCGGCTACAAACGCATGAAAGAACTGCACGATGCGTTCAAGAGCAAAGGCGTGGAACTGGTGGTGGTCTACCAGCCGACCCGTGGCCTGGTGAACCGCAACAAACTCAACCCGCAAGAAAAAGCCGCGTTCGATTACGACAAGGCGCTGAAAAACTACAAGACCATGCTCGGCCGTTTCGCGCAGATGGGCTACGTGGTGCCGGACTTGTCGCCGCTGACCAACGAATCCCTGCCCGACACCTTGCCGGCCCACGATTTCTACTTCCGTGGCGACCAGCACTGGACCCCTTATGGCGCCCAGCGCACAGCAAAAATCGTTGCCGAGAAGGTCAAGCAGATCCCGGCCTTCGCCGACATTCCCAAGCGTGAATTCGAGACCAAGAAGTCCGGCCGCATGGGCAAGACCGGCACCTTGCACAACATGGCCGGGCAACTGTGCGGCACCAGTTACGCGATCCAGTACATGGACCAGTTCACCACCGAGCCCAAGGGCGAAGCGGCGGACGGCGACCTGTTCGGCGACTCCGGCAATCCGCAGATCACCCTGGTCGGCACGTCCCACAGTGGCAAGAACTACAACTTCGCCGGCTTCCTCGAAGAAGCCATCGGCGCCGACATCCTCAACGTCGCCTTCCCCGGCGGTGGCCTGGAAGGCTCGATGCTGCAATACCTGGGCAGCGACGAATTCCAGAAGACCCCGCCGAAAATCCTTATCTGGGAATTCTCGCCGCTGTACCGCCTCGACCAGGAAACCATTTATCGCCAGATGATGGCCCTGCTCGACAACGGCTGCGAAGGCAAAGACGCGCAGATGTCCGGCAGCACCACGCTCAAGCCGGGCAAGAACGAATTGATGGTCAACAGCAAGAACCTGAACCTGCAAAACAGCAGCCACCAGGTCGACATCCGCTTCGCCGATCCTTCGGTGAAAACCCTGCAAGCCACCCTCTGGTACATGAACGGTCGCCACGAGGACATCAAGATCGAGAAACCGGAAACTTCCGACACCGACGGTCGTTTCGCCTTTGAGCTGCGCACGGACGAAGACTGGGCCTCGCAAAACCTGCTGGCGGTCGAAGTCCAAGGCCCCGAAGCGGGCGCCGCGCCGCAAAAAGTCGAGGCGAAAATCTGCAAACGCAACGTATTCCCGAGCGCTGGGCAACAAACCGCTCAGGTCGGGCAATGAGGTCTGCTATGCGAACTGTGAAACTGAAAAACCTGTTGGCACCGACGCTGCTGAGCCTGGCGATGTTCGCCGGCGCCACGCACGCGGCGGCGCCCCTGCGCCCACCCCAGGGCTACTTCGCGCCGGTGGATAAGGTCAAGACCGGCGACAGCAGCGAAGGCTGCGACGCCATGCCGGCGCCCTACACCGGCTCGCTGCAATTTCGCAGCAAATACGAAGGCTCGGACAAGGCTCGCTCGACGCTGAACAAACAGTCGGAAAAAGCCTTCCGCGACACCACCGCCGACATCACCAAGATCGAGCGCGGCACCAGTAAGCGAGTCATGCAGTTCATGCGTGACGGTCGCCCTGAGCAACTGGAATGCACGCTGAACTGGTTGACCGCGTGGGCCAAGGCGGATGCCTTGATGTCCAAGGACTTCAACCACACCGGCAAGTCGATGCGCAAATGGGCGCTGGGCAGCATGGCCTCGTCCTACATTCGCCTGAAATTCTCCGACTCGCACCCGCTGGCCACCCACCAGCAGGAGGCGCAATTGATCGAAGCCTGGTTCAGCAAAATGGCCGACCAGGTGGTCAGCGACTGGGACAACCTGCCGCTCGACAAGACCAACAACCACTCGTATTGGGCCGCCTGGTCGGTGATGGCGACGTCCGTCGCCACCAACCGCCGCGACCTGTTTGACTGGGCCGTGAAGGAATACAAGGTCGGCGCCAACCAGGTCGACGCGCAAGGCTTCCTGCCCAACGAACTCAAGCGTGAGCAACGGGCCCTGGCCTATCACAACTACGCCCTGCCACCGCTGGCGATGATCGCCAGTTTCGCCCAGGTCAACGGCGTGGACTTGCGTCCAGAAAACAACGGCGCCCTGAAACGCCTGGGTGACCGCGTGCTCGCCGGGGTGAAAGACCCCGAGGCGTTCGAACAGAAAAATGGCAAGGAGCAGGACATGACCGACCTGAAAGTCGACTCGAAATTCGCCTGGCTCGAACCCTTCTGCAGCCTCTACACCTGCTCGCCGGAGGTGCTGGCGCAGAAGCACAAGATGCAGCCGTTCAAGACCTTCCGCCTCGGCGGGGACCTGACCAAGGTGTACGACCCGGCGAATGAAAAAGGCAACAAAGGTTCGTGAGATGTGGCGGGGCTGAAAACCAGCCCCTCACCCTAACCCTCTCCCCAGAGGGGAGAGGGGACTGACCGAGGTGTTTGGGCGAGATACATCGACCTGAAATATCGAGTCGATCTCACGTTCGGCAACGACAGAGATCAGGCTCCCTCTCCCCTCTGGGGAGAGGGCGGGGGGTGAGGGGTGGGTCTTGCGGCCAGCCACAACCCCGAACGAAACACCGAATTGCCCCCCGTTTTTTCGTGGGGGGTTTGGGGGGCGCCGTTGGCCCTTGACTGTAGGTTTCACAAGGAGAGATCGGGATGGTTTTTTCGTCCAATGTGTTCCTGTTTTTGTTCTTGCCGATCTTTCTCGGCTTGTACTACCTGAGCGGGCAGCGTTATCGCAATCTGCTGCTGCTGATCGCCAGCTACGTGTTCTACGCCTGGTGGCGGGTGGACTTCCTGGCGCTGTTCGCCGGCGTCACCCTGTGGAACTACTGGATCGGCCTCAAGGTCGGTGCCGCCGGTGTACGCACCAAACCCGCCCAACGCTGGCTGCTGCTCGGCGTGGGTGTCGACCTGTGCATCCTCGGCTACTTCAAGTACGCCAACTTCGGCGTCGACAGCATCAACGCGATCATGACCTCCTACGGGCTTGAGCCGTTCATCCTGACCCACATCCTGTTGCCGATCGGTATCTCGTTCTACATCTTCGAGTCCATCAGCTACATCATCGACGTCTACCGGGGCGACACCCCGGCGACCCGCAACCTGATCGACTTCGCGGCGTTCGTGGCGATTTTCCCGCACCTGATCGCCGGCCCGGTGTTGCGCTTTCGCGACCTGGCCGACCAGTTCAATAACCGCACCCACACCCTCGACAAGTTCTCCGAGGGCTGCACCCGGTTCATGCAGGGTTTCGTCAAAAAGGTGTTCATCGCCGACACCCTCGCGGTGGTCGCCGACCATTGCTTCGCCCTGCAAAATCCGTCCACCGGCGACGCCTGGCTCGGTGCGCTGGCGTACACCGCACAACTGTATTTCGACTTCTCCGGCTACAGCGACATGGCCATCGGCCTGGGCTTGATGATGGGTTTCCGCTTCATGGAAAACTTCAAGCAACCCTACATCAGCCAGTCGATTACCGAGTTCTGGCGCCGCTGGCACATCAGCCTGTCCACCTGGCTGCGCGACTACCTGTACATCACCCTCGGCGGCAACCGCAAAGGCACGTTGATGACCTATCGCAACCTGTTCCTGACCATGCTCCTCGGTGGTTTGTGGCACGGCGCGAACATCACTTACATCGTCTGGGGCGCCTGGCACGGCATGTGGCTGGCGATTGAAAAAGCCATCGGCCTCAACACCTCGCCGCGCAGCTTCAATCCCGTGCGCTGGGCCCTGACCTTCCTGCTGGTGGTGATGGGCTGGGTGATCTTCCGCTCGGAAAACCTCCACGTTGCCGGTCGCATGTACGGCGCCATGTTCAGCTTCGGCGACTGGTCGTTGTCGGAACTCAACCGCGCCAGCCTCACCGGCTTGCAAGTGGCGACTATGGTGGTGGCCTACGCCACCCTGGCGTTCTTCGGCCTGCGCGACTTCTACAGCAACCAACCACCGGTCAAGACCCAGCCCGCGGTCAACATCGACAGCGACGGTCCCGCCGCCGCCCAACCCGGCCTGATCAAAGCGGTGCCTGGGGATAACCCGGCGAGCATCCACGAGCCCGGCTACAGCGTCGGCGTCGAGGCCCAGGTGCAACCGGCCTACTGGACCGCTGACTGGTCGCGCTACGCCATGCGGGCGTTGGTCCTGCTGCTGTTCATCGCCTCGATTCTCAAACTCTCGGCGCAAAGCTTCTCGCCGTTCCTTTACTTCCAGTTCTGAGGGATCTGACCATGACCCGCTCATTACGCGTGCTCTACATCGCCCTGTTCCTGGTGACCCTGCTGGGGCTGGGCCTGTGGTCGATGCGCAGTTTCTTCGGCTTTAACACCAACGCTGACGCCACCGTGCTCAATGGCCGTTGGACCAAAGCCGTCGAGACCCACTACGACGCCGAATTCCCGATCAAGCGCCTGGGCACCAACCTCTGGGCGGCGCTGGACTTCAAGCTGTTCAACGAAGGTCGTCCGGGCGTGGTGCTCGGCCAGGATCAATGGCTGTACAGCGACGAGGAATTCAACCCGATCGTCAACGAAGAACTGAACCTGCAAGGCAACTACGCGCTGGTCGAAGGCGTGCGCCAGACCCTCAAGGCCAAAGGCGTGAAACTGGTGATGGCGATCGTGCCGGCCAAGGCGCGCCTGTACCCGGAGCACTTGGGTGAAGTGAAACCGTCGAGCATCCACGGCAACCTCTACCAAGACTTCCATGCCCGGGTGGCGGCGGACAAAATCCTCGCCCCGGACCTGCTCGGCCCGTTCAATCAAGCCAAGCTCAAGGGTCAGCAGGTGTTCCTGCGCACCGACACCCACTGGACCCCGGAAGGCGCGCAAATTGCCGCCGAGACCCTGGCCAAGACCATCGCCAGCAAAACCCCGCTCAACGGCGAGCCGCAGCGCTTCGTCACCGAACCGGCGGAGACCGTCACCCACAAAGGCGACCTGCGCCTGTTCCTGCCGCTGGACCCGCTGTTCGAAAACCTGATGCCGGCCACCGAGCCGCTGCAAAAGCGCAACACCCGTGCCGCTGACGACCAGGCCGCCGGGGATGACGCGCTGTTCGCCGACAACCAAGTGCCGGTGGCGCTGATCGGCACCAGCTACAGCGCCAACCCCAACTGGAATTTCGTCGGTGCGCTGAAACAAGCCCTGCACAGCGACGTGGTCAATTACGCCGAAGACGGCCACGGCCCGATCCTGCCGATGCTCAGCTACCTGAACAGCGATGCCTTCAAGAACAGCCCGCCGCAGGTGCTGATCTGGGAGTTCCCTGAACGTTATCTGCCCGTCAACAACGAAATCGGCGACGCCGACCCGCAGTGGGTTGCCGCGCTTAAACAAGCCGGCGCGCGCCAACAAAACGTAGCCGTCAACACAAAATCCGAGACGCCCGACCGGGCGCAAAACTGAAAGAGAGAGGTACTACCATGACTTTCACTACAACTCCTCGCCGTCTCGCTACTCGCACCCTCAAAGTGGCCGCCCTGGCCGCTGGTGTCAGCCTGATGTCCCTCAACGCGTTCGCCGGTGGCGACGCCGCGCTCTACGGCCCCACCGCGCCCAAAGGCTCGAGCTTCGTGCGGGTCTACAACGCCAGCAACGCCGAAGTCAGCGCCACCGTCGGCAGCACCGCCCTGAACGACGTTGCTCCCCTGGCCAGCAGTGACTTCAGTTTCATGCCGGGCGGCGACTACAGCGCCAAGGTCGGCAGCCAGACCGTGCCGGTGAAACTCGCCGCCGATCACTATTACACCCTGGTCAACAACGCCAGCGGCCAGCCGCAGTTGATCGAAGAACCGCCGTTCAAGAACAAGCAGAAATCCTTGGTGCGCGTGCAGAACCTCAGCGACAAATCCCTGACCCTGAAAACCGCTGACGGCAAGACCGACGTGGTGCCAAGCGTAGCGGCCAAGGGCCGTGGCGAGCGTGAGATCAACCCGGTGAAAGTCAGCCTGGCGCTGTACGACGGCGACAAGAAAGTCGGCGACGTCAAACCGGTTGCCCTGGAGCGCGGCGAAGCGGCAGTGCTCTACGTCACTGGCAATGGCAGCAGCCTGTCACCGGTGTGGGTGAAACGTCCGGTGGCGACGCGCTAAACACATTTTCTGAACTGACCCGGTTCCTTGTGGGAGCTGGCCTGCCGGCGATGCAGGCAACTCGGTATTTCTGATGCACCGAGGTGCTGCCATCGCTAGCAGGCTAGCTCCCACAAAGGCCCAACCCAATCGATTTAATGGAGTAACAATATGATTCCGGTGATCTTGTCAGGTGGTAGCGGTTCACGTCTGTGGCCGCTTTCGCGCAAGCAGTTTCCAAAACAGTTCCTCGCCCTCACTGGCGAACACACGCTGTTCCAGCAAACCCTGGAACGCCTGGTGTTCGAAGGCATGGACACGCCGATCGTGGTCTGCAACAAGGACCATCGGTTTATCGTCAATGAGCAGTTGAGCACGCGCAACCTCGACACCCAGCGCATCCTGATGGAGCCGTTCGGCCGTAACACCGCGCCGGCTGTTGCCCTGACCGCGATGATGCTGGTCAATGAAGGTCGCGACGAACTGATGTTGGTCCTGCCCGCCGACCATGTCGTGGAAGACCAGAAAGCCCTGCAACGCGCCTTGGCCCTGGCCACGGTCGCCGCTGAAAACGGTGAAATGGTGCTGTTCGGCGTGCCGGCCACCAAACCGGAAACCGGTTACGGCTACATCAAGTCGACCGCCGATTCACTGCTGCCGGAGGGCGTCAGCCGGGTCTCGCATTTCGTCGAAAAACCCGACGTCAAACGCGCCACCGAGTTTGTCCAGGCCGGCGGTTACTTCTGGAACAGCGGCATGTTCCTGTTCCGCGCCAGCCGCTTCCTCGAAGAGCTGAAAAAGCACGACCCGGACATCTACGACACCTGCTTGCTGACCCTGGAACGCAGCGAACAGGACGCCGACACCATCACCTTCGACGAAGCCACTTTCGCCTGCTGCCCGGACAATTCCATCGACTACGCGGTGATGGAAAAAACCCAGCGCGCCTGCGTGGTGCCGTTGTCCGCCGGTTGGAGTGACGTCGGTTGCTGGTCGTCGCTGTGGGAAGTCAACGAGAAGGACGCCAACGGTAATGTCACCAAAGGCGATGTGGTGATCCAGGACAGCAAGAACTGCATGATCCACGGCAACGGCAAACTGGTGTCGGTGATCGGCCTGGAAAACATCGTCGTGGTCGAGACCAAGGACGCCATGATGATCGCCCACAAGGACAAGGTCCAAGGCGTCAAGCAGATGGTCAACACCCTCAACGAACAGGGCCGCAGCGAAACCCAGAACCATTGCGAGGTCTATCGTCCATGGGGCTCCTACGACTCGGTGGACATGGGCGGGCGTTTCCAGGTCAAGCACATCTCGGTCAAACCAGGCGCGTGCCTGTCGCTGCAAATGCACCATCACCGCGCCGAGCACTGGATCGTAGTCAGCGGCACGGCGGAAGTCACCTGTGACGAAAACGTGTTCCTGCTCACCGAAAACCAGTCGACCTACATCCCCATCGCGTCGGTCCATCGCCTGCGCAACCCGGGCAAGATCCCGCTGGAAATCATCGAAGTGCAGTCCGGCAGTTACCTGGGCGAAGACGACATCGAACGCTTCGAAGACATCTACGGGCGCTCCACCCCGGTCGAACGCGGCGTGTCGGTGAAAACCATCGCGCAGTGATCGCTCGCTGAAACAAAAAAAGCCCCCGTCCAGCCCGCTGCGTCCCCTATCCGCAGTGGGTTGGGCGGGGGCTTTTTCACGCTTGAGACATTTTTCTTGGCGAGTGAAAGCGCCCTCCCTTATGGGGTAATTCGGTGCTGCGCTGTGGCTCCTCCGCGGGCACCGGCGCAAAGGCCACCGCAAACAGTTCTTGCGCCAAAGCGCTGGGCAACACCGGGGTGGGCCTGGCGTCAGGGGCGGGTAACGTGGACCGACTGGCCCCGGGCGCTTGCTGCAACATTCGACTGTAGCCATCCAGCTTATGCTCGGACACTAACTCTTCGCCGGCGTACATCCCGGGTACCGCTGCACCTGGTTGAGTCGCGTTGCTCAGCATCCGGTGCTGAATCACCGTTTGCGCCTCCGACACGCGCATGGCATTGCCCATCGCCACACTGGCGGCCCCCAACAACTTCACCGCCGGTTGTTTGGAATACATCGCCAGTTTCCCTGCGGTCAAAAACCCACCGGCCACCGCGTCACGCCGGCCTGCCAGTACTTCCGGGGCCTCGACCGGGCTGTTGAAAGCCACCGACAACGGCCCCATGATCCGGCTGGTCACGTTCTCGCCCACCACCGTGCTCATCGCCGCAGACATCAGCTCACCCGAGTGATAAAGCACCGCCCCCGAAGGCGACGCGGTATTCGTTCGCGCGGCGGCGATCACGTGGGCCTGGTGGGTGTTCATCAGGTTGCTGTTGTCTTTGGCGCCCAACTCCTCCAGCGCCCGGGGGATTTCCCGGCGGTAGGCCTGGACGTACGGGTCCGAGCTCTGTTCAAAAAAGTTGCGGATCGGCTGCATGCCTTTCGCCTGCACTTCGGTGACCAGTTCACGCTGTGCCAGCTCGTGATAGGTGCGGTCCATGGAGCCGGTCGCCGGCGCTCGCTGGGGCACTCGCCCATCGAGGTCCTCATACACCAGCGGATTATTGCGCAGGGCCCGATAACGATTGGGCCCATCGATCCCGCCGCCGGGGTCTGGATTGGCCCAGCGCTGCAACCACGGCTGGTAATACCTGAAGCCGAAATAATAGAGCCCCGTGGCGTCGCGCTCCTTACCGGCGTAACGGCGGATCTTGAAGTCGATGTCGATGTCATCCGTGGAGTACCACGCGGTTTCACCGAAGGGATAAAAAACTTCATGGCTGATCAGCCGACCGTCGCCAGACACCTCGAGGGTAGATGAGTTGAGGTGATCGACCAGGCTGTAACGCCATTGGTCATTCTCGACGCCTGGCGGCAGTCCGCTGTCCCAGTGCAACACCCGCACGGGGTGCAGGCCCGCTTGCACGGTGATGACCTGCCACTCGCTCGACGTGCCGTTGTCGGTCCTGAATTCCAGGCCAGGCAAATACCGGACCTCCGCTTGCAGCGTGCGCCCATGGCTTTGCAGCAAGCGGCGTTTGCGCACCCGTTGCTGCTGGCCGTCGTAGTGGTAAGTCTCGATGTCATCAAGTCCGGACTCCCGCTGCACCGGGCTGACCGACTGCAATTGGTTGCGCGGATTCCAGCGCAAGGCCTGGCCCGGCTGCAACGCCAGTTGATTGCCGTTGGCATCGAACCCGGCGGCAATCTGTTCTTCGGTGGGCGGCACGCCATTGCGCCACGGCAGACAACGATTGCTGTAGCGCGCGGCGTGCAGTTGGTGCCCCGGATGCTGCGCGCCGACGTGGGTCAGCTTGAGCAGGTTGCCGCCGTCGTCATAGTCATAGCTCTGCTGGTAGTTGCTCAGCGCCAGCGGTTCAATCCGATCCACAGCCCGTGGTCCTCGGTTGGCATCGCCACGTTCCCAGCCCGAGGCATTGATCAATTGATAGAGGCTGTCGTAGGCATAGCGGCTGATCGGTTCGATGCGCTGGTTGGCGAAAAAACGCACCGGCAATGCCTTGTCCTCGATGCTCAGCACGTTGCCCATCCGGTCATAGCTGTACAGCAAGTCCTGTAACGCTTGGCCGCTGCCGTCCTGCGAGCGCTGTTCGAGCAAACGCCCATCCTCCGGCCGGTAGCGACAGAGGGTTTGCACGCCATTGCCCAACGTCTGCCGCTCGATGCGACCTTCGGCGTTGTACCGCACCTGCTCCACCACGGTGCGCCAACTGCCCTGCCCCGCGATCAACAGCCGCGCCTCACGCAGCCGACCGTCCAGCGTCAGGTAAAACCTGCGGTGGTGCCCCTGGGCATCGATGTGCGCCAAGACCTCGCGCAATGGACTGAAACGCCACTGTGTCCGCGCGCCGGGGCCCGGTTCCAGCAGGCGCTCGCGCTCGGTGTCCGCTTCCGGCCAATCCGGTTCGCCAGCGTCCAGGGTAAAGCGGCGGCGCTGATCGAGGCAGTCGCCGCCCAGGCTAAAGGCGTCGAACCACTGGCTGCCTGCTGGATCGTCATGACGCACCCGTTGCCCGCACTGATTCGCGGCGGCGCCCTCTGGCCCGGCGTATTGCAGCCGTTCGACACAGCGTCGCGGCTGTCCCGGCCCCTGCTCGAACATCGCAGTCGGACGGAGCAAGCCATCGTAGGTGACCTCAGCCCGGGTGCCGCGACTGTCCCAAATGCACAGGACTTCCCCGGCCGGGCCCGGCACGTTGAGGCGCATCCCGGCGTCGACGCTGCGGGTGCACACGGCACGACCCGACAAGTCATACACCGTGGTGAGATTGGCCGGGACCAGCGGATCGTCCTGATGCTTGAGCCACAGGCGCGGGTCCCACGACTGGATGGCGCGGCCGGCGGCGTCGTAATCCGTGGCATGGATGCGCAGCTCGGCGGCGCCCCCCGCGAGGCGACGGCAATAACCGACCGCGCGTATCGACAAGCGGCGCGGATCGAGCACCGTCACGCTCGGGGTTCCCGAATGTTGGTCCATGGGCGCAACCTGCTGTCAGCGACCTGATTGCACTATCTAACGCAGCGCCCAACACCCTGCCTACTGACAGAAATGACAGTGCCGACCGACGGCTGTCCGTGTTATCGACACATGGGCATTCTGGCGGCCCTTCGGTAGGATGGGCGCTATCGCACCGCAGAGGCTTCACACATGTTCATCGGCGTCTTGCTGGTCATCACCTGGCTGATCCTGTTGTTGCGCTATCCGGCCAAGGCCTTGCCGGTGTCCCTGGCGGCGGCCGTCGGCCTGGGCTTGGTGGCGACTTGGGTGGTCTGGCTAGACAACCGCGAGGTCAAGCAACTGGCGCGCCTGGAGTTGCGCATCAGCTATGCCCCTGACCACTGCCCGGCGGACCGGCCGTTGCAGTTGAAGACGAATAACGGCAACGACGTCCCGCTCACCGAACTGCGCTGGCGCATCGCGGCGTACGCGCCGGGCGACACGGTCAATCTGGCCGACAACCAATACGCCGCGCCGCGCTATCGGGGCCCCGGCGAGTTGCAGGCCGGGGGCAACTGGGAAGATTGTTTACCCCTGCCACCGCTGCGCCCCGGCTATCGCCCGCAAACCCTGGAGTTTCGCGCCGAGCATTTGCAGGGTAGTTTCTCCGACTGATCCCTTTCCCACTTGATGCACAAGGACCGCGCCATGCCCATTGCGTTGATTACCGGTTGTTCCAGCGGCATTGGCCGCGCCTTGGCCGATGCCTTCAAACAGGCCGGCTACGACGTCTGGGCCACGGCCCGCAAGGCTGAGGACGTAGCGACGCTGGCCGCAGCCGGTTTTACCGCCGTGCAACTGGACGTCAACGACGGCCCGGCCCTGGAGCAATTGAGCGAACGGCTCAACCAGCAAACCGCTGGCCTGGATGTGCTGATCAACAATGCGGGCTATGGCGCCATGGGTCCGCTGCTCGACGGCGGCGTGCCGGCCATGCAGCGCCAATTCGAAACCAACGTGTTCGCCCTGGTCGGCGTAACCCGTGCGCTGTTTCCGCTGCTGCGGCGTACCCAAGGTCTGGTGGTGAACATCGGCAGTGTGTCGGGCGTGCTGGTCACCCCGTTCGCCGGCGCTTACTGCGCGTCGAAAGCGGCGGTGCACGCCTTGAGCGACGCACTGCGCATGGAACTGGCGCCGTTCGGCATCCGTGTGATGGAAGTCCAGCCGGGCGCCATCGCCTCCAGCTTCGCCAAGAATGCCGGGCATGAAGCGGAACAACTGATCACCGAACAATCGCCGTGGTTTCCCCTGCGCGAAGGCATCCGCGCCCGGGCCAAGGCCTCACAGGACAAACCGACCCCGGCCAATGAATTCGCCGTCGGGGTGCTCAAGGCCGTCCAACAAGATAAACCGCCGCGGATGATTCGCCTGGGCAATGGCAGCCGGGCGTTGCCACTGTTGGCGACCTTGCTGCCCAAGGGGCTGCTGGAGTCGACCTTGATGAAGCGGTTCGGGTTGCGCGGGCGACTCTGAGACCGAGTCGCCCCCAATCGCTGGCAAGCCAGCTCCCACAGGGTTCTCGGCGTCGACAATATCTGTGGATGCCCTCGGTCACTGTGGGAGCTGGCTTGCCAGCTCCCACAGGGTTCTCGGGGTCAACAATATCTGTGGATAACCTCGGTCACTGTGGGAGCTGGCTTGCCAGCGATGAACGATAACTCGGTGTAACGCCTAGCTACCCGCGCGCTCCCGAACCACCACCGTACACGTAATCCCCGCCGCCAACAGCACGCCCTCGGGCACTTCATCGATGTGAATGCGCACGGGTACCCGTTGGGCCAGGCGCACCCAGTTGAAGGTCGGGTTGACGTCGGCGATCAGCTCGCGGCTTTCCGGGTTGTCGCGGTCGTAGATGCCGCGGGAGATGCTCTCCACATGGCCCTTGAGCACTTCGCCGCTCATCAGTTGCAGGTCGGCTTTATCGCCCACGCGCACGTGGGGCAGTTTGGTTTCTTCGAAGAAGCCGTAGACCCAGAATGAATTCATGTCGACCACGGCCATTTTCGCTTCGCCGATGCGCGCGTAGTCGCCGCGATGGACGTTGAGGTTGGTCACGTAGCCGTCCACCGCCGCTCGCACTTCGGTGCGTTTGAGGTTCAGTTGCGCCGCGTCCAGTTGCGCCTGGGCGTGCTGGTAGTCGGCCAGGGCCGAGTCGGCGAGGTTGCTGGCGTCGTCGCGGTTTTCCTTGGAGATCACCAGGTTGTCGAGGTCGGCGCGGCGGTGGGCGTTGACCTTGCGCATCTCCCAGTTGGCCTTGCGGGACGCCACCAGCGATTGCGCCTGCTTGACCGCGATCTGGTAGTGCTCCGGGTCGATGCGCATCAGCAAGTCGCCCTTTTTCACCAACTGGTTATCGCGCACCGGCACCTCGACCACCTCGCCGGTGACGTCGGCCGCCACGTTGATGATGTCGGCGCGCACCCTGCCGTCGCGAGTCCAGGGGGTTTCCATGTAATGCACCCACAGGGTCCGGCCGATCCACAGCGCCAGGGCCAGCACCAGCAGGGTCGCGAGCAGGCTGAAAAACTTTTTCATCGGGACGTTCTCAACGGTAGACAGTCAGCGCCAAGGCGCCGAACAGACAAGTAAACAGACTCAGGCGCAGCAACGCCGGGTGCCAGAAAAAGCGGTACAGGTCGAACCCGGACAAGAACCGATCGAGCGCCCAGGCCAGCCCCGCCGCGAGCAAAAACAGCAAGGTCATGGTCGGCATATAAACGCCGTGGAAGGCGATTTCACGGGGCATGGACAAGTCCTTGAGGCGTGGCGGAGGCGTAAGCGGCCAGCGGTGATTGCGGGTCGAGCAACGAGGTGCGGATGAAATGCAGGTAGCTCTTGACCCGACGCAGTGCCGAGGTGTCGAAGTGCGGGGCGAAGGGCTCGTCGGTGGCTTGCACGCGGTTTATCGCATGGTCGACCGCCACCAGCGCCCGCTCGAGATTAATCGGGCTCGGCTGCAGGAACAGCCGCACCAGCGCGCGGCCCATGACCCGGATCGCCTGGCGCCACGGCTGCGTTTCGGCATACGCCGGGTGCACCGGCAAGATCGCCTGTTCCTTGCGCAATTCGATGATGCCGTGGCCGACTTCCAGCACCACCAGCATCCAGCGCAGCAACTCGCGCTGCACCTGTGGCTGGCTGACGGCAAAGCCATAGGCCTGGTGCAGGAGGTCCCGGGTTCGGCTTTCGAAACTTGAACTCAAGCCCTTGAGTTTGCCGCTGATGGCGAACACAACCTGGCCGCGCAAGTCCTGCTCCAGGCGCCGCCACAACCAGCGACTATTGGGCGGCAGGATGATCGCCCCCGCCGCCGCGCACACCAGCATGCCGAGGACCATGGCGAGGTAGTCGTTGATAAACAGGTACGGGTTGTAGACCGTCACGTTATCCGGCACCGACCCCGTGCCGAAAAAGATCAGCAAGCCAAGGCCGATCCCCGCGTATTGCGGCCGCGAGGCGAGGAACGCACCGAGCACGATCACCGGCGCCAGCATCACGCAGAGCAAGGGAAAACCATCGATCCACGGAAAGATGAAAAACATCTCGACGAAGCCGATCACCGCCGCGAGCAAGGTGCCGCAGGCCATTTGAAACGCCATGCGTTTGGGGTTCGGTGTGGCGGCCGAGAGCCCGACCGTGGCGGCGGCAATCAGGGTCATGGTCGCCCCGCTCGGCCAGGCCGTGGCCACCCAGTAACTGCCCAGCACCAGCAGAATGAATGACGCCCGAATGCCCGCCGCCGCCGAGGCCATCCAATTGGTTTGCGGGGTGAAAGGCTCGTCCCAACGCTCCCGTTCGTGGCGGTGATCGGCCAATGACGCGTGGGTTTGGGCGTAGCTGTGCAGGTCATCGACAAAGCGATAAAGCAGCTCGTACGCAGTATGAAAATCCAGCTGTTCGGCGTCGCTTGGCGCACCTTCCTGGAACACCGCGCGCAGGCGGCGCACGTGAGCGGGCAGCTCATCTTTGTAGGCGGCCAGCGCTATGGCGAGTCGGCCGGCGTCAGCGCTGGTGAGGGCGCGGCCACTGAAACCGTCGAGCCGTTCAGCAAGTTCATACAGCCCCGGCTTGATCGCCGCCACGACATGTTCGGCGTGCTGATGACTGAGGCGCTCAAGCAACTGATGCAAGGCATTGAAGCGGGTGGTGACGGTCATGAACTCGCTGTTCAAACGACTGAGCCGGCCGTTGCGCCGACGCATGTGCGGGTCCTCGAACACCGTGACACTGCGCAGCCCTTCCAGGCCCACTGCTTCAGCGATAAAGCGCACGTTGCCGGCTTCGAACGCCTGCTGCGTACTGCGGCCGCGCAAGCCGTCGGTGACGAACAACGCAAACACGCCGAAGCGCTGATACAAGGCATTGCGCATCGCTGCGCTGGCGGTTTGCGGCAGGATCGCGGCGCTGACCAGGGTCGAGCAGAGAATTCCCAGGGAGATTTCCAGCACCCGCCACAGCGCCGCCAAAAAAGCCCCGTCCGGATGTGCCAGCGCCGGCAGCCCGACCATCGCGGCGGTGTACCCGGCGAGCACAAAACCATACGCACGGAAATTGCGATACCGCGCCGCGCCCGCGGTGCACAGGCCGACCCAGATCGCCAACGCGCCGAGGAACAGCTCGGTGTTCTGCGCGAACAATGCGATCAACAACACCATCACCGCCGAACCAGTCAGGGTACCGAGGAACCGATAGAAGCCTTTGGCGAATACCTGGCCACTCTGCGGCTGCATCACGATAAACACGGTGATCATCGCCGTGCGCGGTTGCGGCAATTCCAGGCGCATCGCCAGCCACAGCGTAAGAAACGCCGCGATCAACACTTTGAAAATGTAGACCCAGGTCACGCCGTCACTGCGCGCCCAGTCAAAGAAACCACGGCGCCATTCCAGGGCGTACAGCCAGCGCAGCGGCCGAAGATTGTGCGGTGATTCAGTCACGGCAAGGTCCCTGTGGGAGTGAGCCTGCTCGCGATGAGGGACTTTCAGTCAGCATTTTCGTCACCTGATCTACCGCATTCGCGAGCAGGCTCGCTCCTACAGGTGTTGTATTCATTTTGAGAGGGCCTCAAGCAGCGCCGGGGTTTTCGGCGCCTGGGTTTGCTCGGTGGTCGGCACATCATTGCCGGCGCCCAGGCCACCGCCGAGGGCGGTCACCAGTTCAGCGTGGGCACTCAGCCGCGCGGCCTGCACCTGTTGCTGCACTTGCTGTTGCTTGAACAGCAAAGTCTGGGCGTTGAGCACATTCAGGTAATCGGTGAGCCCGCGTTGGTAGGCGATCAGCGCGATGTCGTAGGTTCGCTGCGCCGTGGCCACCGACTCGGCGGCGAAGGCTTGCTGCTTGTTCAGCGAGGCGCGGCGGATCAACTGGTCGGAGATGTTTTTCAGCGCATTGACCAGGGTCTGGTTGTACTTGGCCACGGCGATGTCGTAACCGGCCGAGGCCTCGCCCAGCTCACCACGCAGGCGCCCGCCGTCGAAGATCGGCAACGAAATCGCCGGCCCGACGGTGTAATTCATTTTCTTCCCCGTGAGGAATTCCAGCGCGCCGCCACCGGTGGCCACGTAGCCGAGGCTGCCGACCAGATCGACATTGGGGTAAAACCCGGCGTGCGCCACATCGATGCCCCGCGCCTGGGCCGCTACTTGCCAGCGACTGGCGACCACGTCCGGCCGCTGGCCCAGCAGTTGCGCCGGCAGGCTCGATGGCAACTTCAGCTCCGCAGCCAAGGCCAGGGTTGGCCGTTGCAAGGACGCGCCCTCCCCCGGACCTTTACCGGCCAGAGCAGCCAGTTGGTTACGGCTGAGGGCGATCTCTTCGTCCAGCGCGTCGAGTTGGCGATGGGTTTCCGGCAACGGTGTTTCAGCCTGGCTGACGTCGAAATGCGTGCCGATGCCGCCGTTCAAACGCTTCTGCGCCAGGTCGAGAATCTGTTGTTGCTGCTTCAGCGTCGCGGCGACGATATCGCGCTGGGCGTAGTGCAACGACAACTCGATGTAGGCGCGCACGATGTTGTTCTGCAACTCCAACTGCGCCATGCGCGCTTCGGCGGCGCTCATGTGCGCCAGGTCGACGGCGCGCTCGCTGGCATTGCTTTCGCGGCCCCAGAGGTCGAGGGCGTAACTGAAACCGAGGGCGGCGTTGTTGTCCCAGGTGGTCGTGCCCGACAAGTCGCCCGGCCCGTAGAACTGATCCCCCGGCCAGTTGTGGCGCTTGAGGGTCGACTCGCCGTTGATCTGCAACGACTCCGCCGACTCGGCAATCCCGGCCATGGCCCTGGCCTGTCGCACCCGCGCGGCGGCCATGGCCAGGGTCGGACTGCCTTGCAGGGCCAGCTCGATCCAGTGATTGAGTTGCGGGTCGCCATAGGCCTGCCACCATTGGGCGGCAGGCCAGTGGGCATCCTGGGCGGCGCGCTGGATCGCGTCATCGGTGGCCAACGCATTGGCGTCGAATGCCTGGCCCTGTGGGGCGATTCCTCCGGTCCCGATGCAGCCGCCGATTGCCAAAGATAAAGCCAAGACACTGAGCGACTGGAACGCTCTGCTGATGCGACGCGGCACTGCTGCGACTTCCTGAAAGAGGGGAGCAAAGAGGTGGCGGCCATTCTAGGGGGCGGTTTTCACGGCGATAAGCTGGGAATCCTGCGAATCTTTGTTACCGTTAACGCGATAATCCCGTGGCTGGCCTTGAGTCCCGTGTCAAAAATCAGCAACTTCGTGTCACAATTTGCCATCGCCCCAGAGAGCACCCCATGGACACTTTGCAAAACATGCGCGCCTTCAGTTGTGTCGCCGAGGCCGGCAGCTTCACCGCCGCCGCCGTGCAACTGGACACCACGACAGCCAACGTCTCGCGCGCGGTCTCCAACCTGGAGGCCCACCTGCAAACCCGCTTGCTCAATCGCACCACCCGCCGCATCGCCCTGACTGAGGCCGGCAAACGGTATCTGCTGCGTTGCGAGCAGATCCTGGCCTACGTCGAAGAGGCCGAAGCCGAAGCCAGCGACGCCCACGCCCGCCCCGCCGGGCAATTGAAAGTGCACACCATGACCGGCATCGGCCAGCACTTCGTGATCGACGCCATCGCCCGCTACCGCAAGACCCACCCCGACGTGACCTTCGACCTGACCATGGCCAACCGCGTGCCGGACCTGCTGGACGAGGGCTACGACGTGTCCATCGTGCTGGCCAGCGAACTGCCGGACTCGGGCTTCGTCTCGCAACGCCTGGGCATCACCTACAGCATCGTTTGCGCCTCGCCGGCGTACGTGAAAGCCAACGGTTGCGCGCAAAAACCCAGCGACCTGCTCAACCACGCCTGCCTGCGCCTGGTGAGCCCGGTCATCCCCCTCGACAAATGGGCCTTCGACGGCCCCGACGGCCAGGAAATGGTCGCGATCAACAGCTCCCCCTTCCTGGTCAACTCCGCCGACGCAATGAAAACCGCGATCATCAGTGGCATGGGCGTCGGCGTACTGCCGCTGTACGCCGCCATCGAAAGCCTGCGCAACGGCAGCCTGGTGCGGGTGATGCCCAACTACCGCTCCCAGGAACTCAACCTCTACGCCATCTACCCCTCGCGCCAGTACCTCGATGCCAAGATCAAAACCTGGGTCGAATACCTACGCGGTTCGTTGCCCGAAATATTGGCCACGCATCAGGCGGAACTGACCGCGTATGAATTGAGCGGGAGTTTGGCCGGGGTCAGGGTGGCGAACTAATCGCACCGTCCTACAGACGCGGATGGTTTTGGGGATGTTTTCCGACAGGATTTGCAGGTTGTCCGTCGGACGTGCCGTGGATAGGCTTTGGGAGTCGCTGCACATCAGCGGCCGGGTCTGGAAAACCCGATTACCACCCTCGCAGCTCATGGCATACTGCGCCGCTTTTTTAGCACGTAGTTTCTTGTTATGGCGGCTGTGCGCGGGAGACCTTCGGGTCTGCCGGGTTTGGTTGGTGTTCCGGTTTTTCCAGTCCGCGCACAGCTGCCTCCCTTTCGTCTGGAAAACGAGAGATGGCAGTTTTCAAACACCTGCCAAAGAGAAGTTTCCTTATGTTCAAACCAACACCCAATCCGCCTGAGGCGGATGACGTTTCCCCCTACACCTCAATCCATTCAAGAAAACTCAACGACGCCGCCAACCGCGCGCTCGACCACTATCTCAACACCCCCGACCAATCCACCACCCCGCGTAAAACCCGCCCCAGCCACATGTTCATCATCGCCCCGGACGTCGACGACGAAAGCCTCCTGGCCCACGCCTGCGAGACACTGGCCTCCCTGAACGTCATGGCCAGCGACCTCGCCTTCACCCTCGAAGGCTCAACCCGCAGCAGCGCCCTCGCCATCCAACAAATGGTCTCGCTGGTGGAGCTGTCCGTGAATCGCGTGCTGGATCGAGTCAATCCTTCGGCCTAGCGTATGGAGGTGTCTGGACTGACGTGTTTCGCCAGCACAATCCAGCCCTCACCCTAACCCTCTCCCGGAGGGAGAGGGGACTGACCGCGGGGTTTGGGCGAGCTACACCGACCTGAAATACCAAGCCGAACTCAAAATCTGAAAAGCCCAAAAATCGGCTCCCTTTCCCCTCTCCCCTTTGGGGAGAGGGCTGGGCGATGCGGCGTTCCGATGAGGCGCTGGTTCTAACTCACGCCACATCACCCAAGCCGACCACCCAACAGGCCGAGTGTCAGCTCGCCGCGCTCTTGATCTTGATCTGGCTTTTGATCCACCCGCCCCTTTCACGCCCTGAGCCTGTCCGTCAACTCGTGGCTGGCTCCAGCGGCGCCTTTATTAGCGCTGATCCGCGATGGGCTGGCAGAGCTTCACTCCGGGCAG
>Ga0247742_10000681_pt1 | contig 26269 bp, 50 predicted proteins | sample UWRJL208509C2_FD_180944 | JGI IMG/M metagenome (GOLD analysis project Ga0247742, IMG submission 180944) | Plant litter microbial communities from Arlington Agricultural Research Station in Wisconsin, United States - UWRJ-L208-509C-2 | ecosystem: Environmental > Terrestrial > Plant litter >...
GCCTCGGCCGTGATGCCTAATGCAATGACTAACGTGCCGAATTGCGGAGGGTCTGCATCCCAGTGATTTACGGAGCCGCCTATCAGAATCGAACTGATGACCTTCTCATTACGAGTGAGATGCTCTAGGTGCAGAAACCCCCGCAGACACGGCCTTTTCCCGAATTCTCGGCATTCTGCAACCCCGCACACCCTCGTACGGGGGCGTAGCAATGCCTAACGAATGCCTGATGTTTGGTGTAGTGTTCCAAGTAGAACGAAGAAAGGCCCCGCGGAGTGCAATCCGCGAGGCCAATCCCATCCAAGTGGCTAGACAAGGACGGAACACCATGAAGTTTACCGACTTCGTATTCAGAAGACACCAGCACGTGGGCGTAATCAACGGAGCCGTATGGTCGGCTCACGACAGAAGAGTGCAGGGAACAACGATGTTCCCACGCACTCCCTAACACCAGGGAGCGGCAATGGCTGCAACGACAACACGTAAGGGTGGCACCTGCAAGGTCACAAAAGTGGTCGGCGGTGTCACCCTTACCTGTGCCCTGCCATCCCACCCGCAGAAGAAACACAACGACGGCACGAACGATTGGTTCGAGGGCAACACCCGCGAAAAGAAGACCGGCAGCGTCTTCCCACTGCCAGACGGTCGATACGCAGCCGAAATCCGCCTGGACTCGGGCAAGAAGAAGCGCGTCTCAGCAAAGACGAAACGGCAAGTCGAAGAGAAACTGAAGCTCCTTCGCCGCGACATCGACGCCGGCAAGGTAGTTCAGTCAGGCAGCCAAACCGTTTCCGTATGGCTCACCCACTGGCTCGCCAACCTCGCAGAGCACAAGCCGAAGACCGCCGAGACAAACCGGTCCATGGTGAACAAACACATCATCCCCGCGATCGGCACGAAACGACTCGACAAACTCACCACCGATGACGTCCGCCGCATCCGCACCGAGATCCTAGACAAAGGACTATCGCACGCCACAGCAGTTCGCGCACACTCTGTGTTTGCGTCCGCGATGGATCAGGCGTTTCAAGACGAGCTTGTGACCGAGAACATTGTCAAGCGGGTCAAGCGCCCACGTAAGGCACCCGCAGCAGTGCCGATTGTTTCCCCCGACGACGCCATGAAAGTGCTCCGAGCGACCTACGGCGACCGCCTAGGGTCACGCCTGGTCGCGGCCTTCTACACGGGCGCGCGGCAGGGCGAACTGTTGGGGCTCGAGCTCGATCGAGTAGATCTCATCAAGAACACGATGGACATTACCTGGCAACTGCAAGCGATCTCGTGGCAACACGGATGCGGCGACAAGTGCGGACGCAAACGCGGCACCGATTGTCCCGACCGGAAGCTGAGTTTCCCACCGGACTGGGAACACCGACACCTCACCGGCACCCTCTACCTCGCACGCCCAAAGACCAAAGCGGGCAAGCGGCCCATCCCGATTGTTCCCGTTCTGCAAGCCGCACTTGAGCGGCGCATTGCGGTCGCGATGACCGAGCCCAACCCGCACGGCCTTGTCTGGACTTCTGATCCAAAGAAGGACCGTCACGGCCGGATTCTTCCGCTCGACGGGTCGCCAATACTTCCCGGCACTGACTCCAGCTACTGGCACTCAGCATTGGATTTAGCAGGGGTGGCATCGGCCCCGCTTCACGCTGCGCGACACACAACCGCGTCCCTCCTGCTCCGCGCGAAAATACCTGTACCGATCATCATTGCCATCCTTGGACACAACAGCTTTGTTACGTCCATTGGCTACATGGACATCGATGACGGCCAGAAGCTCGAGGCCCTAACGGCAGCCACCGCCTACATCCCATCCTTCTCGCCAGCAGTTGCCAGCGGTATGGGCGAGCTTGAGGGAATGTCAGACGGCTGATATATCGTCCCCTTCACCAAGCAATTAGTTCAAGGGGGAAATTTGGCACTTATCGGGTTCACTATCGCCGGGGCAGCGGAAGCAACGTCGCTACCTGAGTCGGCGATTATCACGGCGTTGAAGTCGGGGGACTTGCCCGCAAGACGACTCGGGAACGAAGTCGTGCTGCTTAGCAGCGACCTGCTCGCATGGCTGGAAACTTTGCCCGTTTGGGCTCAGGCCTCGTAGATGCGGCGCTTCGATGCTGCATCAGCATCGGTGATCACCGTAGTCAAGTTCAGTCCCACAAGCATGCAGATGCGATCGAGCATCTCTATGTCTATCTGGATGATGCCATTCACCATGTCGCCCACATAAGAGGCGCTTACTCCGAGGGCAGCGGCTAGGGCCCGATTAGTCGAGGGCCTTCCGCCTTCACTCCGTTTATTCGACGCGAGTTGAGCGCGCAGAATCCTGGCAATCTCTTGCGTTAATGCGCCCGCGGGCGGCTTCGTTCCTCCAGCCATGCCCTCAGTGTAGGCATATGTGCAAGAAATACGCGAACAGTGCTTGACAGCGTGCGCGTATGCCTACAAACTATCCATATGCCTACCGCACCGCTAAGAAGAACGAAGCTCGCCGATGAACTTGTCGCCGAGATCGCCAGAGCTCGCGTCTCCAAAAGGAGCGTTGCAAGAGCTGCAGGCATCTCGGTAGACACCCTTCGCCGGCGGTTGAACAATGGCCGCGATGTGTCCTTCCCCACGGAAGATGTCGTGGCCATTTGTGATTTCTTGGGCATCTCCTACGCCGATCTGATCGAGCGTGCACGGGAGGTTGATCAGGTTGCCTAAGACACAAGCCCTCACGCCATCACCGATCGCATACCGGATTCCCGAAGCGGCCGCCATCGTCGGCGTATCCGAATCCACCCTCAAAGCAGCAGTCAACCGCGGTGACCTCACCCGCCGTTACCCCGACTCGCGTCCCCTCATCGGGCACGACGACCTCCTCGCATGGTTCAACTCCCTCCCCGTCGACAAGCCCGGGAGCGCCGCATGACTATCTACACCGCCGACATGTTGCGCGCCGACATCCGCGAGATCGTTGAGCGTGGTGAAGTCGACCACGAAGAAAGCTTCTACGGCAAGCACGTCGTCTATGTCGTCGCTTTCAGTGACGGCCTCGTGAAGGTCGGTCACACAACCGACTTTGAAACGCGTCAGAAGGCGCACACGCGGGTCGCACGCCGGTATGGGCACACACCGTCGAGCCATTGGGCCGCGGTCACTGCCAGCGCTCTCGAGGACGAGCAGGTTCTTATCCAGCTCGCCATGAACGCGGGCGGCAAACCGAAGGCCACTTCCAAAGAGTGGTTCACGAATGTTGACGTCGATGCGCTGATGGCTTCCGTTGAACGCGCAAAGGCGGTCGCCGCATGATCCCTTCCCCACCCCCTAACACCCCACCGGCAACCTCGCGTGTTTACCGCAACCTGACCCCCCTGTTGTGTGTGTTCGCCCTGGTCCGCCGCTGTTGACGGCCTCCATCTTCCTGGCCTCGTAGCTCGCCCGAAGCCCTACGAGTCCTTCCGAGCTTACAAGCTCAGCCTCCGAGTCACGGACCGGTCGGAGGCACTATCCGGCATGCCCGGATGCTCCTTGAGAACTCAATAGCGATACCTCGAAGACAAAGAAGGGGTGCCCTCCGCCGTAGCGGGCTTGAGGGGTTGGGGGCGGAAATCCCTGTGCCGGATCGACTAGCAGCTCGAGGCCGGCGAACAAATCTTTTGTGTCTGCAGATGGCCTTTTGGGGTGCCCGCTTGCTCGGGGTAAACGATCACAAGGCAGTCACTAGGGCCTGGCGGGGTCAAAGCCGCCAGGTTCACATATCCACTTCTCCGGTCCCACCGTTTGGTGTGCCCGCAACCCGACAGATAGGGGGGGTTCTGATGGCTAAGCCGTATAGGTCGTGTAAGTCCGAGTTTGAGCGTCTTGGTGCGGTTGAGCTGAGGCGCGATAAGTCGGGGTGCACGTTTCAGTTTCGTGATGGTCGTTGCCAGTTCGTGCATTTCAACGTGACTGCGCATGTTGCCCGGAATTTGATTGGTGATGTTCGGCAGCAGTACGGGCATTCGCGTGGTGTGGGGAAGTTCAAGGACCCGAAGGCACCACGGATTGAGATTGCCCGGTTGCGTGCGTCGGAGCATGCGAAGTCTCGGCTCGCTTTGATGCAGAGACAGCAGCAGGTGTCGTTTAACGAACTTGTGCACGCACTGGTGACTCCGGTTGAGGTGCGTTATTCGGGTTTGCATGAGTCGTGGATTTGGTGCGGTCATCGGGTTGCTGTGGCGGTCGCATTGGATGCGGATGGCGCACCGGTGATCACGACTGTTCTTTGGGCTACCCGCGAGTTGTGGGATGCCGCACCCAGACCGGAGAAGGCACGGGTTGACCGTGGCTAAGCAGCGTGAGGTTCAACGACTCCGCAAACGACAGAGATAAAGGAGAACGGTGACGAACGACGAACAGGAGCGCATCGGTCACGAGGAATGCCGCGCCGAGATCCACTCGTGGGACTACTTCAACCAGAACCAGACCGGCAGCTACTGGATGCGGTGCCACCTACTTGGACCGCACAAGGAGCACGAGAACAGCGAGACGGGTGCGCGGTGGAATACGGAGCAGGAGAACATGCGATGAGCGACGAGATGCGCATCCTCACTGTGCGTCAGCCGTGGGCGTGGGCGATCATCCACGGTGGCAAAGACGTTGAGAACCGGGTGCGGAACATCGCCGGCGACTACCGCGGTCCAATTGCTATTCACGCTGGCCTAGCCAAGTTCGAAGACGACGGGCAATACCGCGAGGTAACCCGATCCGTTGTATCGGAACTCAATGGGTGGCCCGCTGATGACGGCGAGATGTGGGGCGCTGACCTCCTCGAACCCGATGACCCGCGATTCATCTTCGGCGCGATCATCGGCGTTGTTGACCTCGATGGCGTGCATGAAGGCCATAACACGGAGCGGTCACGCATGAAGTCCGTGCAGTCCTGCTACCGACCTATGAAGCCATTCGGCCCGTGCTCCTCGTGGGCATTGCCCGATAGCTGGCACCTCGAACTCGCCAACCCGCGCCCACTCACCGAGCCGATCCGGTTCAAGGGCGCGCTTGGTTTGCGCCGACTTCCTGCTGACGTGATTGACCAGATCAAGGAGCAACTGAAATGACCACGACTGCACCCCAGATTCTCCCGGACGACGCAGCCCGCACAAGGAGATCCGATCCGCTCACCAGCCATGAAGCGGCAGACAGTAACGATGTCCACGGTTCGCAAGTCTCGGTCCTCCTAACCCTCTCCCTGTCTGGTCCACTAGCGGATCACGAGTTGGTGGAACGGATCAAGGACTACTCACCATCACGAGTGCGGACGGCGCGCTCAGAACTGGTGGGCATGGGAATGGTTGAGTTCACCGGCTTCTACCGACTGACGGCCGGCAACAGGCGCACACAGGTTTGGCAGGTGGTCAAGCCGTGATGCACATCGACCTCCTACCCCTCCTCATCGCACTCCCCCTTATTGCGGGCATGTGGTTACTGCACCGGAAAGAAGGACGCGGCTAATGGGTGTTCACGAGGTTCACGGGCGCACGGTCGAGTACACGCCGTGTGCCAAACATGCTGCCTATGAGAAATCCGGGTATCTGGTTCTCAGTTGTCGGAAGTGTGTCGTCCGCCGTGTTGATGAGCAACCCGACGAAACCGACGAATGACCACATATCGCACGCTCCCTGATCCCGGCACCATCGAGGAGTTCCTGGCCCGTATTCGTGCACGCCCGGAACCTGAACCCGACCCGGACGACCGCAGAAAACAACGACTTGAAGAAACGGAAGACGAACTATGAACAACCTCGACGTATCCAAGATCACCGAACGACTCGAATTCATCATCCGACAGCGGGAGCAGAAACGCTCGGTCAGTGTCCACCTTGACGTTCTGCTGTCTGACATTCAGGCGGGGGCATATGACGCACCAGAACCGGTCGTCACCGTGGTCGAGCAGGAAGTTGTAGCCAACCTGCGCGCAGTGGCTCTTGACCAGGCGCGACAGTTCCGTGCTACCCGTGCAGGTGAACAGGGCCCCCAGACGGTGACTCGTGATGCAGTCCAGATGCTGAAGTTCCTCACCACAGGGAAAAGCTGATGACCACTGTTCCCCGTCATGAGGTTGACCGGATCATTGCCGACTACGAACACGATGTTGCACGGGTCAGAGCACGGGTCCGGTCGATCGTGCGTTCCGTGTGGCCATGGGTGAAAGACGCGGCATTCATCATCGGATGCGCTGCCATCGTCTGGGTTATTGCGTGGGTGTTCGCATGACCGGCGCGATGGGATCTCACCAGTCAGCTCGAGCCGAGACGACGACATGGCTCACCCCGCCGAACATCGTTGAGGCCTTGGGCGCATTCGACCTGGACCCCTGTGCAGCGCCATCGCCCCGGCCCTGGTCAACCGCAGCGCGCCACATCGAACTGCCCGAAGACGGGCTAGCAGCGGAATGGTCCGGGCGTGTGTGGCTGAACCCGCCGTACTCGTTCGAGGCGTGGAATTGGCTGTCGAAACTCGCCGACCATGGCAAAGGCACCGCGCTTATCTTTGCTCGCACCGAGACTGCTGGCTTCGTATCCGAGGTGTGGGGCAAAGCGACGGCGCTCCTGTTCCTCCACGGGCGGCTGTACTTCCATCGCCCAGACGGCACGCGTGCAGCGGCTAACTCTGGCGCTCCATCCGTTCTCGTCGCATACGGCAGAGAAGACGCTGACGCACTGAAAGCAAGCCCACTGAGTGGCACCTACGTCCAGTTGAAAGACGACTAGATGACCCCACACCGGTTCATCCTCCTGGGCCTCTTATTCGCCCCCACCATCATCACGGTCTGCTGCCTCTGGGTACGGACCGTTAGTTATTGAAAGGCCAAAACAATGTCCAAACTCGACCACGCAAGACTGTGCCTCCAAGCCGCAGAACACCTCGCAACAATGCCCGACAGCCACACGATCAGGGCACAAGTCGCAGTACTCAACGAATGGTTGCAGCGCGACCAACCAGCCACCCTCGAAGCATCCGTGATCGGGTTGGCGGTCGCGATCCTGCACGACGCCGGAGTTTTGGCGTGACACTGCACACCTACGAGGAAATAGAGCAGGGCTCGGAACTCTGGCATTTGGCCAGGCGCGGCATCCTCACCGCGTCAGTGATCGGCCAGTTCATCACCCCGAAGACGGTCAAAGTCGCAGCGAACGACAAAACCCGCGCCAAAGCGTACGAGCTCGTGGCCGAACGCATCACCGGAATCAGCGAAGACCGGTACGTGTCACGCGACATGGAGGAAGGCCACTTCATCGAACCGATCGCCCGCGACCTGTACAGCCAGCATTACGCGCCGGCAACAGAGGTTGGGTTCATGGTTCGCGACGACTGGGGATTCCGCATCGGCTACTCACCGGATGGCGTAGTGGGTGATGACGGGCTGATCGAGATAAAGAAACGCCTCCCGAAACTGCACCTCGAAACGATCCTCACCGACCAGATGCCGCCCGAACACATGGCCCAAGTACAAACCGGCCTGTTGGTCAGCGGCCGTCAGTGGCTTGACTTCATCAGCTACTGCGGAGGAATGCCGCTCTTTGTGAAGCGCATTTTTCCCGACCCCATCTGGCACGCAGCAATCATCGAAGCCGCCACCGCCTTCGAGGAATCAGCCACCGACATGATCAGCCGGTACGCCGTCGCAACCGCTGATCTGCATCCCACCGAACGCATCGAAATGTACGAAGAAATGGTGATCTGATGCCACATCCAACCGGCCTGTCCTCCCAAGCCATCCACGGCTCGGGCATTGACCACCCATGGGACCCCAGTGACCTACTCCGCTGCATCCGATACTGCGACGGATACCTGACGACCGAACAACTCCGCGAACGAATGGCCGGACGGTCGGTCGCATGGGATCGCCTACTCCCGGAGTGGGACAACCTTGTCGCGCTTCTCAAGCACGAGATGGCAACGCACACCGATGATCTCGCGCCTCTCACCTACCGGGCGATGAAGCGAGTCATCGCGGGCGGCACTGAATGCTCCGCCTGCAACGGGACCGGCACCGGCACCCCTTGCCTGAAGTGCAAGGGGACAGGTCGCCGCAGTGGCGGCAAGTGCCGCGCCCCTGGCTGCTTCCGTGGCTCGCACCTCTGCCAGACCTGCCGTGGTCGTGGCTTCACGATCAACAAGGAGAACCAGTAATGAACCTCACCGAAACTATCGTGCCCAAGAGCGACCAAATCAATGCGGATGACCTCATGGCCGCGCCCATCACGGTCACCATCACCGGTCACAGGAGAGGCAGCGCAGAACAGCCCGTCGACTTCGAGCTGGCAGAGTTCCCCGGACGCGCATACCGACCCTCCAAATCCATGCGCCGGGTCATGGTCAGCGCGTGGGGTGCAGAAGCCGCCAACTACGCCGGACATCGACTCACCCTGTTCCGCAACCCGGAGATCAAGTTCGGTGCAGAGAAGGTCGGCGGGATCGAAATCGCTGCCATGAGCCACATCGACAAGGCATTGACGATCGCTCTCACGGCGACAAGAGGCAAGCGGAAAGCATTCACCGTCCAACCCCTCAAAGACGCTGCGCCAACCGCCGCACCGTACATCGACCCGGATGTGATCACCGCATGGGTGACCAAATTTGATGAAGCCACCACCCTCGAAGAACTGCAAGGCATCTGGGGAGAAGCGAAAACGGCCGGCGTTGTCACCAATGCCGACGTTGTTGCGGCTAAAGACCGGAAGAAAGCGGCGCTGTCATGACCGCACTAGAAGAGATTGAAGCGGCAATTGCGAACCTGACGAGGCTCAAGGCCGAGTCAACTCAGTGGCAGCCTGACCCCGATATGCCCGAACTTGCTGGCTGGTATGTGGACTCGGACGGTTCCGGGCTCCAGGGTGTATTCGCGATCAAGGAACTGTTCAGGGGTGGTCATGCGGTAGCGCTCTACGCTGACCCGCCTGACGCCGAATTGATCGTCACCTTGCACCGCACCATCGACGCACAGTTGGCGATTTTGGGAGCCGCTTCGTCGTCAATCTTGGAGACAGGGCGCGATCCCGAAGCCGTGTACTCAGACGGGCGGCACATGGACGGGGCGCGGCTGCTGATGGTTGCTCCATGGGGTCGTGCCGCGGTGGACATGGCTCGCTCTATCAACGGCACCTCATGACCTCGAATATTGATGGTGCTGAGATGGCGTACCACATCGAGCCGCTCCCGTTCAGCACCACGTTCCGGTTCGACTGGGTGAAAGCGCCACTGTCGATGAACATGCGACTGCACCGGATGGCTGAAGCGAAAATCGTTCGCGAACTACGCAGCATGATGCACGCCAAAGCCCGCATCATCCCCGAACTTGGGCGGTGTGAAGTGCGTCTCATCTGGTACGTCACCACGAACCATCGCAGGGACGAAGAGAACATTGTGCCCGTCCTCAAGGCGCTCTGTGACGGGCTGGTGGATGCCGAAGTGGTGGAAGACGACACCCCTCGGTTCATGCACAAACTCATGCCTGAAATCGTCAAGATCAACGGCCGCGACGACACCGCCCACTTCGAATTCACGATCACCGAGCTGGGTATAGCCGCTTAGGCAGGAGGAACAAAATGTCGAAGCTCACAATCAGCGAACGACTCTGGGCGAACGTGACGGTCACGGGCTGCTGCTGGTACTGGGACGGATACCAAAAAGAAGGTGGTTACGGCTACATGCTTGCAAATCGACGCCTGCGACTGGTCCACCGGCTTGCGTACGAAGAGATGATCGGACCAATCCCCGAGGGCTTGCAGATTGATCACATCTGCAGGACTCGAAATTGTGTCAACCCAGATCATCTAGAAGCCGTCACCCAGCAAGAAAATATCCGCCGTATCCCCCGCACCGTCTGGCACGGATACCGCGAGCAGACCCACTGCAAGAACGGCCATGAGTACACCGCCGAGAACACACGATATAGCCCGACAAGGCCGGGAAGAGTGCGCATATGCAGGGCGTGCGAACACGACAGATATGTGCGATATGTGTCTCGCAGGTCTATAGACAATGAGCCCGAACCATACACAATCCCGGCGCAAACAACAGCCGACGCGACCGTGCGAGTGGCCGCATCGAACGCTGAACTCATGCGCAGATTGGGGAAACCATGACCAGAAGAATCCTTGACCTGTTCTGTTGCGCGGGCGGTGCTGGCACAGGTTACGAACGTGCCGGCTTCGATGTCTACGCGATCGACCTCGACCCGCAGCCCAACAACCCGCACCCGTTCCATCAAGGTGACGCACTCGAAGCACTCCGCACACTCATCGCCGGCGGGCGAATCGACTTCACCCATAAAGACGGCCGGGTCGAATGGCTGAAGCTGGATGACTTCGACGCCATCCATGCGAGCCCACCATGCCAGGGGTACACGGCCCTCAAAGCCGTACACGGCAACGCATGGCCGCTACTAATTGAACCCGTCCGAGAACTGCTCGACGCAACCGGGCTGCCCTACATCCTCGAGAACGTACAGGGCGCACCAATCCGACGCGACCTGACCCTGTGCGGGGAAATGTTCGGGCTGGGTGTCATCCGTCATCGGTACTTCGAGCTCGGTGGGTGGACTGCGGTCGAACCGGAGCATGTGAAGCATCGAGGGCGTGTTGCTGGTTGGCGTCATGGCCGCTACTTCGAAGGCCCGTATTTCGCCGTCTATGGCAACGGTGGAGGCAAGGGAACGGTGAAGCAGTGGCAAGACGCGATGGGCATCCACTGGACGGCAGATCGGCATGAGCTGGCAGAGGCGATCCCTCCGTCGTTCACAGAGCACATCGGCAAGCAACTAGTCACGCACCTCATATTGGAGGCCGCAGCATGACCGATCCCATCGATTGGCGCGACCGTGCTAATTGCGCGACCACGGACGGTGACCAGTTTTTCGCCGGCAATGAACTGTCCATCCGCACACGCCTCATATGTAACGCCTGCCCAGTCCGCATCCAATGTGCCGAATTCGCGATCGCACATGAACCGGAATGGGGATTCTGGGGCGGCCTCACACCCAAACAACGACGACAAATCAGAAAGGACGGAGCCGCATGACAGAGATCCTTGCCCACATCGGCAGTTGCTGCAACCACGGCATCGGCTACTGCGGAACACCCGTGGGACTAATGCCAGATGACCCAATCCCGAAAGAGATCTGCATCGTCTGCTCGACCTTCGACGCCTTCCTGACGTGCGGTCAATGCGCTAGGGCGTGCTGAATTGCCGTGGTTCAAAGTGGACGATGGATTCCACGGACACCCGAAGGTCGTCGAACTCACGCTCTCAGCAGTCGGTCTGTGGACGCTCACCGGCTCATGGTGCGCGAAGTATCTAACCGATGGGTTCGTGCCCGACAAGACCATCATTCGGCTCGGTGGAACGGTCGAAGAGTCGCAGGAATTGGTGCGGGCCGATCTTTGGCTGACCGCTCTCGGTGGTTACGAGTTCAAGGATTGGGCTGATTATCAGCCACTCAAGGCCGATATTGAGCTCGAACGGTCCGCAGCGCAGGAAAGGATGCGTTCCGTAAGAGCGAAACGTAAAGGGGTAAACGGTTCGCCCGAACAGCCGCCGAACGTTCCCCCGAACAACACGCGAAGTTCGCCCGAAGTTCGGTCAACCCCATCCCAGTCCCATCCCAGTCCCATCCCAGTCCCCCCTACGGGGGAAGCGCGCAAGCGCGGCACCCGCCTCAACGACAAATTCGAGGTCACAACGGAGATGGTCGCATGGGCCAAAGACAACGCCCCCGACGTGAACGGAAAACGGGCAACCGAGATGTTCATGAATCACTTCCGGTCCAAGTCGGGGCAGGCAGGGGTTCGCGTCGACTGGGTTCTCACATGGAAGAACTGGCTACTGAAAGACCAACAGCGCGCCGAAGAACGCAGCACGAAACCCACACCGGAGCAGCGAGCGAGACAAACCATCCAGCTCGCAACCGACATTGATCTGAAAGGAATCGAACAGTGACCAATGACGAAGTGGCGAAAGTGTTGGCCCGCATTCAGTTGGGCGACAACCGGCAAGTGGATCGGGCGACTCTCCTGGATTGGATTGACACGATCGGTGACTTGGATTTTGCGGACTCGATCGCCGCTGTAGTTATGCATCGCCGCGAATCGACCGCATACCTACTCCCGGCACATATCCGGGCGAACGTGAAAACGATCCGGTCACGCCGGGAAAGGGATGCGCGGTTGGCTCTCCCGCGACCAGAACCGAAGCCGATCACGCTCGTTGGATGGGCGGCGAAACCGAACCGATGACACAAAACGATTACGCCGCAGACCTGTTCTTTGCCTCATTCACCCCAGCAATGTTCTGCGACTACGAATACCGCATCTTCCAGCACTACCAACTCAGGAGAAATAAGTAATGGCAACCACCACCTATGACCCGCGGCCCGAAACCCTGACCGCTGAACAGATCGCCGTAGATCTGACGCTGAGCAACGAAGAGGGCTCCTCGATGTTCGGCTATGGATTCAACCACGAGGGCGGCTTTCTAGAAGTCGAGATGTATGGCGACGAAGGCCAGATCATCAAGTCATACGCAGTGACCATGAACATCGAGGAGATCAACTAATGGCCGGCGAAACCACTATCACCATCATCGGAAACCTCACCAGCGACCCCGAGTTGCGGTACACGCAGAACGGGTTGGCGGTGGCGAACTTCACCATCGCGTCGACGCCGCGTGTGTTCGACAAGACCACGAACCAGTCGAAGGACGGGGAAGCTTTATTCCTCCGCGCGTCGGTGTGGCGTGAGTTCGCGGAACATGTTGCCGGGTCGCTGACGAAGGGTATGCGGGTTATCGCGGTCGGATCATTGAAGCAGCGCTCCTACGAAAAGGACGGTGAGAAGCGGACGTCGATCGAGCTCGACATTGACAGCATCGGACCCGACCTGCGATTCGCCACTGCCGCTGTCACCCGCGCAACGGACGGACGCTCAAGCACACCCGCTGCATCTGCCCCCGAACCGTGGGCGGCAACAGGGCCGGCATCCACTGGTGATGTTTGGAACACGCCAGCCAACGACTCAGAAATTCCTTTCTAGGAGGCCCGCATGACGACAAGAAGCTACGAAATCTTCACTGATGTCGAGTTCGAATATGACCCCGAAACCGTTGACCCGTTCTGGTTCGACGACGACGGTGTGCGGACCTGGCGAATGACACACATCTACGACATCCCAGACGAAGACGGAATCTGGAAGCACCTCGCATACAACGCCATCTCGAATGGGGTAACGGATGCTTCACGGCTTGACGGATGGGCCGACCTGGAACCGGGTCAACTGACCATGTTCGTGGTGCACAACACGCTGACCATCGAGGAAGCCTGATGACCGATGCAGCCGCCATTGCCGCCTATAACGCCGACCGTAACCATCACTACACAACCAACCCCCGCCATGACGATGCAACCCCGGACTGGGATGACCTGAACCCGGAAGAACAACTCACCCACGACGAAAACCGGTACCTACTCGAAAACGGTGGGATTGCGTTCGGCAAGGACGGCTGATGCCCGAACCGACAGAAGCAGAAGACACGGGCTGGATCATCTCCGGCCCGTTCGGTGTCGACCCAGAATCCGGATTCCCCGGCATCACCATCCGCCGGCGACCCAACGCAAACGAATCGAAGGAGTCCTGATGCCGATCAATCCAACAATCGCCCAGTACCCAAAAGTCGACCGCATCGAAGTGATCGACAACACCGGACGCGCATTCACCGTCCGCGTCGAACCCGGAGCCGAAACACACCTCCAAGACGAAGGCAGGACGCTCAAAGTGTTCGCCGGCAAACGAACCTCGAAGGAGTCCTGATGTCTACCCCTGACCCCGAAGCCCCGAAACTCGACCCGAAGCCGTGGCTCGACCCAACAACGGACGACGACGATGAACGGCGACACACAACTGCTCCGGGCCCGTGGCAAAACTTCTACATCTTCGCCCCCCGTCGCGGGTACAGCCTCAACCGGAAGGACTACCCCAATGCCTGACCCCGAAGAAACCGAACGGGAAGCACTCGCCCGTGTCAATGTCAGGTATGTCGACGTAGGGCACCCATCAGGGGAGCGGCAGCCCGTTGATATGGAACCCCGTGAGGCGTTGATCTTTGCCTTGATGGGCCCACGAGTCGTCAAGACGCACAACGGGACATGGAAGCTCGCGCGGCACGAAGCCGAAGCGTTCGCTGACGCGATCCTCGCTGCGGGTTTCCGTCGCCTGTCCGAGCCCGAGATACGCCGCGACCAAGCCGAGAAGATCAGGGCTGCGAAAGCCGAGGGCTGGGAGCGTGGCCGGTCAGACACCATCGCCAATCACCGACCACCACTCAGCGGCTTCGACAAGCGGGACAACCCGTACTCCGCCACCCCTTCACCCGAGACGGAACAGGAGAACAAGCGATGAGCGACGACACGGCGCGCATTGGCGAGATGGTTCGTGATCTCGCAACACATCACGACCACGGCGACGGATGGACCTACAGCCGGAAGACGGGCAACCTAGAACACATCCGCTACCACAGCGACCACACCGGATACGGTTCCCTACACCGCCGCATCCTCCGCGCATTCGATCCCAAGCACCTGACCGGCCGCGATTCGCTATCGAAAGCAATTCGAGGGCCATGGACACCACTCAGTGCCCTCGCCTGGATCTCAGTGTCACTCCGGAAAGACAAGAACCTTCCAGACGGAGTGCTAAACGGCGGCAGCGTCATAACCATGTGGGAAGAAGACGGCGAATACATCGAAGCGGTCGGTCCGACTGTCGGGGTCAAGATCGCGGACTTCCTCACCCAAGAGCCGAACAACCCACACGCAATAGCAATCGCCACGGAAATTCAGCGAGTCCAATCCCTTGCGAACGGAGAACCAGATGAGCGATGACAGAGACAACCCGCTGCTACTAGCGGTCGAACATCTGACCAAACCGCAACGGTCAAAAGTCATCCAAGGGGAGACAGTTCATACAGTTGAACTGCCTCCCTTACTTGTTCAACTCGACGAAGCGATCCGCGGCACCATCGGCATCGGCGGTTCAGGGTCACTCCCGAACGAACGCAACGCACTCAACAACGACGCCCTGTTCCGACTGTCCGTGATCACCAGCCAGATCAAAGACTGGTGCCACATCGCCGGCATCGTCACCAGGCCCGGAGACAAGCCTGTTGAGCTGCTGCAACGCTGGTACATCGCCTACACGCAACGACCACTCACCGTCGATGCGGAACGGTTCTACACCCGGGCACTCACCAGTTGGGCCGTCCAAATCGAAACCATGTTTGACCCGCCACGCACACACGACCTACCCGACCCATGCCCCGTATGCGCCGCAACCTCATGGTGGAACCCAGACGACAAACGCGAATACCCACGCCCACTCATCGTCCAATACAAAGAATCCGAAACAGACATCATCGGATCAGCCAAAGGAGTATGCCGAGCTTGCGCACACGTCTGGACCGCACGAGAGTTGGCATACGCCATCGAAGAAAAAGAACGCGAGGAAGCCGGATGACCGAACATGCACAGAGGTTCCCGCCACCATTGGGCCGAGTCAAAAGGATCAACGGCGTCCGCACACCAGTGATCGAAGCGCCGGTCATGGAATGCGGGAACAGCGTCCACCTCCGCGGCATAGGACTTGTCGTCTGCATACGCAAGGTGGGCCACCCAGTCGCGATCAACTTCGGCCACTCGAACGGCTACGAAGAGTGGTGTTTCGAAGAAGCCGACACGCCGGAAACTACCGCATTGTAATTCCCTCAACAATCTGGCAGAATCAGCAACAAGTTCCTACACCTGTCTGAAAAATCAGGTAGCAGAAAGGTCAGCCCTCACCGGCTGACCTTTTTTGCGTTAACGAACTATCACACTTCCGATCACCTGGGACACATCAGACAGCCTCGAGCGTCAACGCCAGCCGATGAATCGGAACACCCCTCCTGCACGCATCGATCCCCGTTGCGTGCATGGGATACAAACACGGCACAGATGCCGTCACAACCGCTGACTGACCAGAAGTTGGGCAGCGGCACTTTGGCAGGTAGCTCAACTGGAAGAGCGACAGTCTCCAAAACTGTTAGATGCAGGTTCGAATCCTGCCCGGTCAGCGCTGCACGGGAGAACTTGACGCGTTCCCATCCCGCGCGTGGTTGCAGTACCTAAACAAAAGCTGGGCACGCCGAACCGTCCATGGGATTCTCACCATGTAAAAAACGGGAGCATGTCAGGGTGCAAGTAACGGTAACTGGCCGGCCTCATAAGCCGTGCGATTGAGGGTTCGATTCCCTCCCCTGTCACGGACGCCTAGCTAGCGTCTGACGTGATTGGTGCGTCAACCATGCGCCTACCCGCGCGGGGGTCACGTCATAGCTCCTCGCCGCCCTCCGGGACTGGTGGGGCTTTTGTTTGCGGTGGGTTCCCGATGTGATGGCGTCGGGCTAGCACAGTCAGCCATGTGGCCCACCGCAATACCCCATGATCGGGTCTCGCAAATATTGGCGAGGAACGTCATCCGCCTGGGTGGGCCGCGTTGTTCTGCCGTTAGCAGACCGGCCCACTTCAGTGCACCCATAAGTTCACGTTCGCCGGTGACGCATACGGCCACTCAAACAACCCGAACCTTGAGTGGAGCCGCAATGTCCTGCACCGTCTGCGCGTCAGGTGTTGTCATTGATGACAGCCTCAGCAACGTTGCATGGGGACGTCAGCTCGGAATCAACGAATCATCCGTACGCCGACACCTGAAGCACGCACCCCGGGTTGCCAGCTCGAGCACAGCACCCGCATCCGGTGGCGAATCTGAAACGCATAACAGTAACGGCGACCACTACGTCCGCTTCTCGCAGAAGCCCTGGGGATACGACGACTACCGGGCCTTCATCCAGTCCAAAGGTCAGAACCCCGACGAAGTAACTTTCACCTGGGGTTGGACATCAAACCCTGCCGGCGGGTTCTGGAACAAACTCAACAACGTTCGCCCGATCGCTCGGGGTGCATCACGCATCGCCACCGACGACCTGCTCGCATCGATTGACGCCTGGACGCCTCCTGCAGCCCCGAACGCACCCACCAGTGCGGAAACGTTCGTCGTCTGCGCCGCAGACCTCCAGGCGGGCAAAACAGACTACGGGCTCGGGTCAACGGATCTCATCAACCGGGTCATGACATCATTCACCGCCGCCGCCGAGATCGCGTTGACCACTCGGTTCGCGGAAATCATCCTGGCCGACCTCGGTGACGTGGTTGAGAACATCAACAACACCAGCTCACAACGAGCCACCAACGACCTCGCCATCACCGAACAAATCCGGTTAGCGCGCCGGCTCATGCTCGAAGGCATCAAACTACTCGCACCGTTGACCGACTCGCTCGTGTACGTCGCGGTCCCGTCCAACCACGGCTCAGTCAGGCTCGGACCCAAGTCGCCCGAAAACCATGTACTTGATGACTACGGGATTGAGATAGCTGAGCAGTTGCGCGACATTGTTGCCGAGTCCGACAAGTTGTCCAACGTCAGCATCCGCATCCCCGAACAGAGTGCCGAAACACTCGCGCTCGAGACATCCGGGACCACGCTCGGATTCGCACACGGACACCAAGCACAATCGCCCGACGCACTCGGCAAGTTCTGGCAGGGACAATCACACGGCCGCATGCCACTCGCACATGCCGACATCGCCCTGTTTGGTCACTATCACTCGTTGAGAGTGCAGCAATCCGGTGACTCACGATGGCTATTCGTCGCACCCACATCCGACAACGGCTCGTCCTGGTTCACGAACAAGACCGGCGAAAGCAGTCAAGCCGGAATGCTCACATTCGTCACGAGCACTGGTAAGTGGTCAGATTTGAGGATTCTCTGATGCACATTCTCGTTGACATGGACGGCGTAATCGCCAACTGGGGCAAGCAATGGGACCACGTCGCCGACACGTACTGGCCCGAATCGCGAGTACACCGTCACCAGCAACAAACCAGCTTCGACCTCAAAGCAGGCCTCGACGCATACGACTGTGACGTGGTTGACCTGATCATGAACCACCCCAACTTCTACCGCGACCTCGAACCAATCGACGGCGCGATCGAAGCACTCCACACCATGACCGAAGCCGGGCATGGTGTGACCATCTGCACGTCACCATGGCTTACCAACAAGACATGTGTCACCGACAAGCTCGAATGGCTCGACCGTCACATCGGTGACGGCTGGTCATCAAAAGCAGTCATCACGGCAGACAAAACACAGGTAGCCGGCGACATCCTCATCGACGACAAGCCCACCATCAAAGGTGCGTTCATCCCCACCTGGGAACACGTCGTATTCGATCAGCCCTACAACCGCGAAGTTGTAGACCGTCAACGCATCGTCGGATGGTCCAACTGGTCAGAACAAATATTCGGAGTTCACGCATGACCGAAGTTCGCACCACATCATCAACAGGCGGACAGAAAGGCTCCAAGGAAGAGAGATACGACCTCATTCCTGTAGAGCCACTGAGGCTACTCGCCCAGCTTTACGGTCGTGGAGCCGAGAAATACGCCGACAACAACTGGATGCTCGGCTACGAATGGAAACTCTCCTACGCAGCCGCACAACGACACCTCAACCAGTTCTGGGGCGGCGAAGACCTAGACGAAGAGATGCAACTACCTCACGTCATCTCCGCAGCGTTCCACTGCCTGGCACTCGCACAGTTCATGATCGATCACCCCGAGTTCGACTCGCGAGTCAAGAAGTCTGAATAACCCCTACCGCGCCGATGGAGACGCGACCAAGGACCAACACCATGGACTGGCACGCAGAACCACACCCCGTTGACCCGGTGATCGCTGAAGCCGTCGACCACATCAACGAATTACTGCCAACGCGGTACCTCGAACCACTCATCACCGCGCGTGACTGCGAGCTCGCAGGGTTCAACCTTGCCGACGTCATGGCCGCATACCGAGCAGAGGCACGATGACCGACGACCTGACAGTGGCCGAAGCAGCAGGCGTCAACATCGCAGCACGACTCGAACCCCATGTGCTCGCACAGTTACGGGACTGGCTTGATGCGCATGACGTGTGAACCGATCGGTTTCGATGGGCATGGCGCACCACTGTACGAATGGCAGGTCGACGATGCCACCAATCAAACGGAACTCAGCACTCCGCGATAAGCATCGAGCACAGATCAAAGCGACCAAAGCCAACTGCCACATCTGCGGAACAGCCATTGACTACACACTCAAATGGCCCGACCCAATGTGCTTCGTCGTCGATCACGTCATCCCCTTGCAGAAACAAGGGCCGGACACGCTAGCGAACAAGAAGGCAGCGCACGCGTCATGCAACTCCAAGAAGCGTGCACGACTCATCGCACCAACCATTCGTCGAAGTCGGTCACTCGAATGACAATTCCAACACCTTCGACCCACCCCAGGGTCCCCCCATGCCCCATGTCTAAGACCCTCCGGGCGTAGGCGTAATCTCTCCCCACGTTTTTTCCACAAGGCGGTGACTGCATCATGGCGGCACGCACAAGTCCTCTGCGGGCTGTTGAGCCTGGCGAGAAGGCTAAGTCGACTCATGCCAAGACGGTCACTGAGGCGGCTAAAGATGGCACGACCCGTGAGCTGTTGATTGCTACTCGTGACCGTATTGCTCGTGCTGTTGAGGACCCGAATACTGCGGCGCGTGATCTTGCTGCGTTGACGAAGCGGCTGATGGAAACGGTTCGGGAGATCGAATCGATTGATGCCCGTGAGGCGCAGGAGGCCGGCGAATATGTCGAAGTCTCCGATGGTGAGTTCGACGCCTCGGCTGTCTGAGTTTGCTCGATCGTTTGTCTTCCCGAAGAACATTCACCGCACTGTGTGGCCGCGTGTGGAGGCTAAGGGCAAGGATCTTGGTCTGGGTTTTGACTGGTGGCAGTCACAGCTGGGAACTGTATGCCTTGGCTATGGCGAGGACGGTAAGTATGTAGCCACAGTCGGCGGTGTTGGTCTATCCATACCTCGGCAGGTAGGCAAGACATATTTCGTTCTCGCGATGATCGTCATTCTCTGCATCCTGTTCCCCGGTTTGCAGGTTGTGTGGACCGCTCACCACCTGCGTACATCGACGAAGACGTTCACGACGTTACGTGGCATCTGCCGGCGCAAGAAGATTCACCCGTTGGTGCGTTCGATGCGTGCGGCGAATGGTGAGCAGCAGGTCGAGTTCACGAACGGGTCGATGATCATGTTCGGGGCACGGTCGCAGGGGTTCGGTCGCGGCTTCGACGAGATCGATATTGAAGTTTTCGACGAGGCACAGATCCTTGACACGAAGTCCCTCGAGGACATGATCGCGGCCACGAACCAGGCTCGCAATGAGCACGGTGCGCTGCTGTTCTTCATGGGCACTCCGCCGCGTCCGGCTGACCCGTCTGAGGCTTTCGAGTCTCGACGTGCTGATGCGCTGGAAGGCAAAGCGAAGAAGTCGGTTTGGCTTGAGATTGGTGCTGAGCCGAATTCTGATGTGAACGATGAGGCGCAATGGCCTCTTATGAATCCGTCGTATCCGTCTCGCACACCGCATGAGTCGATGGAGCGTCTTCGGGAGAACCTGAAGGATGACGATTCGTGGAACCGCGAGGGTCGCGGCGTTTGGGACGAACTCGTTTCTTCCCGTGTCATCGATGAGGTGACGTGGGGGCTGCAGGGTGATGCGGCGTCGATGGCTGTTGAGCGTTTGACGCTGTCGATCGAGGTTCCCCCGGATAGGAAGTCTGCTGCGGTTGGTTTCGCGGGTCAGCGTGCTGATGGTCGTTGGCATGTGGAGCTAGATGAGGAACGCCGCGGTGTGGATTGGGCTATCCCGTGGGTGGTTGCTCGTGCCGGCAAGAACCGTTTGCACGCGGTGGTGGTTGATGAGATGTCGGGCCTTGTGGAGAAGCGCCGTGGTCGGAACTTTCTGATCGGTACCGATATTGAGGTGACGTTGGCTGCTGCGGAGGGTCGTGATATGGCGATCGCCTGTTCGAAGCTTTACGACGGCATCCATGATGGCTCTGTTTTTCATACGGATCAGCCGCAGGTGAATGTGGCCTTGTCGGTTGCGACGAAGCGTCCTTTGGCGGGTTCGTGGGCGTGGAATCGCAAGGATGCGACGTCTAATATTTCGCCGGTTGTGGCGGAAACTCTTGCCCTTTGGGGTGCACAAAACGGCAATGTGACGCGTCCTACTAGGCGTGCGAGTGAGCGAAGGGCGGTGATGCTGTCGTGATCGAAGCGCTATCTGTTCCGGGGCTGACTGAAGATGAAACGGTGACTCTCAATCTGTTGCTTGCGCAGTTGGATGAGAAGGCTAAACGGAATCTGATGCGTTCGTCGATTTACGACGGCAAGCGTGCGATTCGTCAGGTTGGGACTGTTATCCCGCCGCAGTACAAGAAGCTTGGTCTGATCCTTGGCTGGAACGCTAAGGGTGTTGATGGGTTGGCTCGCCGCTGCAATTTGGACGGCATGGTGTGGCCTGGCGGGGATCTTGATTCTCTGGGCATGAAGGAACTGACGGATAGCAACTTTCTGCTGTCTGAGGTTGCTTCTGGTCGCACTGATTCGCTCATTCATGGTGTTTCGTATCTGATTACGACGCAGGGTGATGTAGATGAGCCGAAGGCTTTGCTGCATGCGAAGGATGGCAGCAACGCGACTGGTTCTTGGAATAACCGGAAGCGTCGTCTCGACAATTTGCTCTCGGTGACGTCGCGCAAGGATGGCAAGGTCACTGGGTTTGTCCTGTACCTCGATGGTGTGACGATCAGTGCGGAGAAGGATCAGGTTTGGCGGGTTACTTCACGGTCTGAGCATCCGTGGCATGTGCCGGCTGATCCGATGGTGTACCGGCCGCGAGCTTCCCGGCGCATGGGCCGTTCGCGTATCACTCGTTCGACGATTGGTCTTCAGGATGCTGCTGTTCGTGCGTTGATTCGCATGGAAGGCCACATGGACATCTACTCCATCCCGCAGCTCTGGTTGTTGGGTGCGTCGGATTCGATTTTCAAGAACGCTGATGGATCGCAGAAGGCTTCATGGCAGGTGGCCCTTGGTCGCGTGTATGGGGTTCCTGATGACACTGATGCGGATCAGGCGAACCAACGTGCTGATATCAAGCAGTTCAAGGCCGAGTCGCCGGAGGCCCACCTGGCGCAGTTGAATGCGTTGGCGAAGCTGACGGCTCGTGAGTTCGATCTGTCGGATGCTGACTTTGCGCTGACTGATATGGCGAACCCGACATCGGAGGGGTCGTATTCGGAGGCGCGGGAGAACCTGATTGCTGAGGCTGAGGGGGCAATGGATGACTGGTCTATCAGCATCCGCCGTTCGGTGACTCGCGCTTTGGCGATTCAGAACGGTTTGGACGAGATTCCGGCCGAGTGGGCGTCGATCGATACGAAGTGGCGTAAGGCTCAGTTCACTTCTCGTGCGTCTGCTGCTGATGCTGGTGCGAAGCAGTTGAGTTCGGTCCCGTGGCTCGCTGAGACTGAGGTTGGTCTTGAGTTGCTGGGGTTGGATGCGCAGCAGATTGAGCGTGCGATGGCTGAGAAGGCTGTTGCTGAGCGTCGTGCGGCGGGTCGTGCTGTTGTGGCGGCGTTGAAGCCTGCCGCGCAGGTTGATGCCGTCGCCGGTTGAGTATCGGGAGGGTTTGCAGGTTCTGACCGCTGAGGCGGTGGCAACGTCTGTTGAGTTGCTGCGGCGCACGTCGGGTTCTGCAGATTCGCGCCGGTACCTGCTGCTTGAGGGCGTTCCGTCGTTGGTTGGTTATTACGCGGATGGTTCGTCCGCGTTGGCTGCTGACTTCTACGACGAGCGTCGGGAGATGGCGGGGGTTCGTCGGTCGTTTGGGGCTTCTCCGATTGTTCCTGATCGGACGGTGAAGATTCGTCGCGCTGTTGCGTGGGCGTCTGAGCCGTTGTTTCAGGGTTTGGAGTTGGACGCGGCTAAACGGCTCGAGCAGGTTGTGCAGTTGGAGACGGCACGCCCGTTTAGGGACACCATCACTAGTAACCGGAAGCGTGATCCGCAGTCGGTCGGCTGGCAACGCATCTCGGCTGGCGGTTGTGCGTTCTGTCGTGCGCTCGCGTCCCGCGGTGCTGTGTACAAGGAGTCCACGGCACGGTTTGCGGCCCATCCTTCCTGTCACTGCACAGCATCCCCGGTGTTCCTCGGTGGCGATACGGGCCCGGAAGCTTCCGTGCTGCAGTACATGGCAAGTAAACGGTCACGCAGCCCGAAGGAACGTGAGCAGGTTCGTAACTGGATCTCGCTGTTCGAATGACTTCCCCACTAAGGGGAGAACGCTACGCCCGCGTTTCAAGGGCGGTCTATGTGCGACGGCACGGAAACGGATAGAACCGATGACAACCGAAGAAGAAGCCGCAGCAGCAGCCGAAAAGGCGCGCATTGAGGCCGAAACCAAGCAGCAGGGACAGACCTTCACTCAGGCAGAGGTCAACCAGATCGTTCAGGACCGGCTCAAGCAGCAGGCCGCGAACAAGTTTGGTGACTATGACGAGCTGAAGACGAAGGCGGCCGGTGCCCAGACGCTCGAGGAGCGTCTTGGGCTGGTTGAGAAAGAACTGACGACGACGAAGGCGGAAGCATTGCGCTCCCGCATTGCCGCGAAGTTCGGCATCAGCACAGAGCCCGCTAAGGCTGGCGAGCCGTCCGACGCCGATCTGTTCCTCACCGGTTCTGACGAAGCCTCTCTGACCGCACAGGCACAGCGCCTTGCCGGTCGTGAGGCAGACCGCAAGAAGCAAGGCAACGTCGCGCCCAAAGAGGGCGAGACCACAACTACCGGCGGCCCGACCGCAGACCTCCGCGAGTTCGCAAAGGGTCTGTTCGGCAACGCCGACTAACAGACAAGGAAACACATCATGGTTGCACTCGCAACTGGATCACTCTCGATCCCCAAGCAGAAAATCGACCCTTGGCTGGGCGCGATCAAGAGCGGCTCCGCCGTCGCAGAACTGTCGGCCCAGACGCCGATGACCTTCGGTGAGGGCGAGTCGTGGACGTTCAACATCGGTGAGGCAGAGTACGTCGCTGAAGGTGGCGACAAGGGCGCTTCGACGATCGTCCCGACCACCAAGACGATCAAGCCGTTCAAGTTCCACAAGACCCTCCGTTTCAACGAAGAGGTTCTGTGGGCCGACGAGGACCGCCAGCTTGAGGTCATCGACGAGATACTGGCTCTCATCCAGCCGGCGCTTTCGCGTGCGCTCGACTTCGGTGTGTTCCACGAGATCAACCCGACCGGTGGTGCTGTTGTTGCCGCCATGAACGGTGGCCTCACCGACACGACCAACCTCGTGGAGTATGTCGCTGCGAACAAGCCGTACGTCAGCCTGGACGCTGCGGACGACCTCGTTCTCGCGGACGGCTTCGTCCCTCGTGACGTCGCACTCTCGCCCACCTACGCCGCCAAGTTCTCGGCGCTGCGGGGAACCAACTCGGAGCAGAAGCTGTACCCGAACTTCCGCCTGGGCGTGGAGACCAGCGAGCTCGACGGTCACCGTGCGTCCGTGTCGAACACGGTCAGTGGTACCGGAGTGCTCGCCGTAGACACCAAGGTTCTCGGCTTCGTTGGAGACTTCTCCGCGATCCGCTGGGGCGTTCAGAAGCAGATCGGCCTTGAGCTGATCAAGTACGGCGACCCGGACGGTGGCGGTGACCTCAAGCGCAAGAACCAGGTGGCCTTCCGTGCGGAGGTCGTCTACGGCTGGGGCATTGCGGACCTGAACGCGTTCGCCAAGATCCACGATCTCGTTTGATCGTGGCTCGACTAAAGAACGTCACGACGGGTGCCGTCGTGAACGTGCCTGAAGAGAAGGCTGCTCGGCTTGGTTCTGAGTGGGAGCCCGTCGTTGACGAGAAGCCCGCGAAGAAGCCTGCCGCTAAGCCGGTTAGTAAGTAAGGGAAGGGGGCGGTCATGTCTGTGACTCCCGATATGCTCGCGGTCGCGCTTGGTGTGGCTGCCCCCGAACCTGATTCGATCACGGATCGTCAGTGGTCGTTGTTTATTCAGGATGCTGAGATGTTGATTGAGGCCCGCCGTATTGCGGTTGGTGTTGATGGCCCGATCGATGAAGCGAAACTTGATTATGTGGTGCGCTCGGCTGTTGTGTCGCATATCAAGAAGCCGGACGATGCCACGCAGATCACGGTTTCGACTGATGATTCGTCGTCGTCGCGGACGTATAAGTCGGGCAAGGGTCGTGTCACGATCCTGGACGAGTGGTGGTTGCTGCTCGGTCTGACGGATACGCAGGGTGCGTTCACGATCGACATGGTTGGTGTGAGTTCGCTGCATCTCCCGTGGTGCTCGCTGAACTTCGGTGCCCTGTATTGCTCGTGCGGTGTTGATATTGCGGGTGAGCCGATCTTCGAGTTGGACGACTGATGGATCTTGGTTACGACGTTTTGAATGCGTTGCCGGAGATGCGTCGTCAGGCTGAGTCGTTGATGACTGACACGGCTGAGGTCGGCACCTGGTCTGATGGGACCGTGCTGAACGAAGCAACAGGTCAGTACGAGAAGACGTTCACCGCTATCTACGTCGGCAAGTGTCGGTTCAAGGCGGGCGATACAGCACTCGATCCGGCTGATGCTGCTGGTCAGTTGCTGGTGCAGCAGCAGAACACGATCAGCTTCCCGGTGGATACGTCCACAAGCATCGGTAAAGACATGATCGTGCGAATGCTTACCTCCACAACCGACCCTGCCCTGCCAGGTGTTACGGCGCGGATCAAGGGCCCGTTTGTTGGCGCTGGGCTCACAGCGCGCAGATTCCCGGTCGAAGTAACCAGTTAGGGGCACGTCATGGCTGAGGCTGCTTCCTTTGACTACACAGATTTGACGAAACTCACGGTCGATATCGGTGCCGTGCCCGGTGACACATCGGAGAACGTGCGCACCGCGGTGAAGGTCACGTCACTGAACATCAAGAACGCGTGGAAGGCCAAACTGCAAGGTTCGGCCACCCTGCCGGCGCTCCCCAATGCAGTGACGTTCGACATGACCGAATCGGCCACTGGTGTCGAGTCGGACATTGGTTTCGACAAGGGCCGGAAGCAGGGCGCGCTTGGCAATATCTCAGAGTATGGAACTCCGAAGACGGCTCCGCGTGGTTTTGGCCTCGCGTCTCTGCACGAGAACGAAGAGGATTTCGAGCGCGGTATTGAGATTGCGATCGATCAGGCGTTGAAGGCGGCGGG